>Ga0210040_10001968_pt1 | contig 29859 bp, 29 predicted proteins | sample CryGeyCG12114_NA_FD_185462 | JGI IMG/M metagenome (GOLD analysis project Ga0210040, IMG submission 185462) | Groundwater microbial communities from aquifer - Crystal Geyser CG19_WC_8/21/14_NA (SPAdes) (version 2) | ecosystem: Environmental > Aquatic > Deep subsurface > Groundwater | place: USA...
CATTTCATCCCCCTCTTGTGCTACTTGTATGACACATGCAAGTCAGCATTGAACTTGAATACGGGAGTTTTTGGGTTCCCATGTGTTTTTTACATAAGACAAGTTTATGTTACGGTTTTGTGTGGTATTTAAAAAGTTGCGTAAAGGACAAAAATTGTTGATTTTAAATGAGGATAGAAATGCTCCCTTGATGATAGGGAATAAAATGAAACCAGTGTTTCTACGCATTTAACTGACTAAATAGAGAAGGATCATTTAATTGAGTTTAGTGGGTTGGGTGCTCCACTAAAGTCATGTAGTATAGTTCTGGTTAGTTACTTTAGCGTATATAGATTTATGGGTCCTTTGGGTGCATTTAGGAGACTCATTTAAACACAATCTGATCTACTGGCTGTGAAAGATGGATATCATGGAAATAATGATTCTATATGGAAATCTGTAGTAGATTGGGATTCTCTGCTTGTGGGAGATTTTTGAAACTGGCTACGGGCTTTTCTACAGTTTGCTATACATGTACTACCACGACTCCATTGGGAGTTACGGATAATTGGGAGGATAGATTTGCATGGGAAAAGGTTGAGTCACGTTGTACACGATTTGTGGTCTCATTTCGCTCCGTAGTTTGTTCTAAATGTAATAAGCATTGGGCAATAATATTAGGTTGAAGACTCATTAGTCATACAAAACGGGCTGAACTACTAATTAATTAAACTAGAGCAAGAAGTAATATTGCATTCCGGGAACAAACATTTGGTAGGATTCACATATATTGTCAAGTAGGAATGGATATCAAGCTCTCACATACTATTCCTTCCTTTCTACTTTTAATGAGTTGTTGGCTGTGGCTGTGAGGAAAAGAGTCGAATTCGCTAAAATGAAAATAATGAGATAAAAATGGTGGCGGTTCCTGGAATATTTTATATTAGATGGTTGTAGCTCTCAGAAGTCCGTTTTTAATGAAGTATTATTCTGGGATATTACATTTCATAATATAAACTAAATGTGTTTTTTGAATGTATTTTCTTCCAGGTGGAATGAAAGAATTCATAAAATATTATCCTGAGCTTTGCGACTCCAGCACAATTCGTCCAGCTGGTCGCAACAATAATAAGGATCTGATTATGGACACAACCCCAAGTCCAGCAAGTATTGATGGATTTCCTAGTGCAAAGACTCCATCTCCTCTCTGCCTTTTCCCCTCGGTTCCATACTCGCCCCCTTTCGTGATTACACCTAATGAAAGTTTTGAAAATGAGCCTCCCACGGAGATTCTACCGTTTCTGTATGTGGGGAACGCCAAAGATTCAACGAACCATGGATTGCTCCGTCAGTTGGGCATTCGATACATTCTCTCTGTGACCAACAATAGTAATAATAGCTCGTCTTCCCTGGGTCGGGACAAGTATGAATCTTCTTGTTATACGGCTTGCAAGGAGGAGCCAACAGAGTCACCAGAGTTTTTCAAAAAACATATTCCAGTTTCGGATAACTTGTGTGAGAATTTGGCACCATACTTTGAAGACGCTTATCAATTTATTGGTAAGTTTAATAAGTAGATTGCCAATTAATACTAATAGGTACGCAACCATCGAAGCTGATACTAATTACTTATTCTAATTTGGATTACAGAAAAGGCCAGAGCTTCTGATTCCAAAATCTTGATCCATTGTCATGCCGGAATCTCACGATCTCCCACAATCGCCATAGCTTACATAATGAAACACATCAATATGAGTACTCACGAAGCTTATGCGTTCGTCCAACGGTTCCGTCGCATCATCTCACCCAATTTGAACTTTATGGGCCAACTAGTTGAGTTTGAGTTGAAGCTCAAAGGGATTTCTCCATCTCCGCTGCTCAAGTCAGTGGACATGAAAAAGGAGCAAGTCTCTTGCAGTAGTAGTATTGATAGACATGATAGTGTTAGTACGTCTGGTAGTAGTGTTAGTTGTAGTAGTAGTCCTTCGTCATCGCCCCCAATAGTTGTGGGCCCTTCGGATCCAATGATGATTACTGATGATTAGTTTGTTAGTTAGTTAGTTAGTTAGTTAGTAAGTTGATATTGATGAACTATTTACTACTACTGTGTGTGTCATATGATGACCATGAAATACTAATTTTAGTTTTATATTATTCTAGGTTGCGTATACTTGACAAGCTAAAAGCTAAAATATCTAGGCTATGGTAAGTTAGTTTGACAAAGAGACACAGTTTTTAGACCTCTGTTTGATTGCCGACACATGGTCATTAGTCATTTGATTTATTGTACAGATACAGATTTGTACACACAAAGTCATGTTTCGAGTTTCCTCTAGTTATTGTAAGTTTATAACTTGATGACACGGATAGTTTCATACATGATTCGGAGATTGTATTAATATAGTTTGTACACACACTTTTTTAGAGTGGTAATTAGTTGAGAAATATTGGATGAAAGACAGGGTGCGCCATATCTGTACACATATTATATCTATACACAAGATCAGTATTGTTCTCTTTTTTCAATGATGTTGAGTTACATTTATTTGTTAGCTGTAGATAATTATTCGCAGTATGTTAGTATTTTTGTACAAGAAAAAGAATGCCAAAAAATATCGAAAGGACGACCTTCCATCCAGGAATTGTTTACTTGGTACTTTTTATACCCAATGTGTTCATTTGGTCTTCAGTTGATGAGGGGTTTAGTTATATAGATGTACTTTGAAACATTTTATGATGTGAGGGGACATTTAATTACTTTTGAAGCCTTGGTCTTACATAACAGGTTTGTGCTAATTTAATTTATTATTTTGTCTGGTATTATAATTAACATGAGAATAAAACGTCGTGTTTCACGGATTATCAAAAGTGGACTGTGGAGTATTTTATTTGGCTCATATTTCATTTTTTAAAGTAGAATTCACTGGCACGTTTGAGAATGCCAAAATTACTTTTGAAATGTTCATGTGAACGGTTTTTTAAATTTTCTAATCTGCGTTCTTGCTGTTTTATTTTGGTATAAAGTAAAGTAGAGTTGAATGCTGGAATTTCCAATGTTGTATATGCAGCGTGGGATGATGAGTTATTGTTATTTGTCATCATAATGAATTTAAGCATGCAAGCTGGACATTAAAAGTGCATTATCCAGAATACGTCTAGCACGTAGGCCGGATCCTATAAATAGAGAATGTAGTTCTCGTTGAGTTTTCATTTCCAAAGCATGCCCTAATTACATACCTTACAATTCAAGATGGCGAATCATAATATTATTTTGGGAGCACTGGTCATCTTTTGCACATGTGGTGCTACTGGTTCAGAAAATAAAGTTGAAAAGATTTACGATTTCGTTGGCATTCAACAAAATGGTCTCCGATGGCACAACTATTATCGACAAGTTTTCGAATTGAAACCACTGCAGCTACACGCAGGAGTAAGGGTTTCACAATTTTCAATATCACTTATTTACAAAATGACAAATTCTAACAGACATTTTGTTTGCATAGTTAACAAACATAGCCCAAAATCATGCTGAGTACCTCTCAGTCACGCAAAATATGACTTTGGCAAATAAAGGATTCAAAGAAAATCTTTGGTGCTACAAGGGAAAATTTTACTCACCCGAAAGGGATCTGGAACATGCAGTGAAAACATGGTACACAGGATCGTTGAAACCAGGCGGCCAAATAAGTTACTCCCTTGATTATTTCGTATTACGTTCCGATAAAGTTAAGTTTGTAGGATTTGGTGTAGCAAAAAATACCACCCATCATTACACAGCTGTTGTCGCTATGTACTTTTAAAACTTTATTAAAGAGAAACATTAAAATACTTTTTAAGCACAATTATTGCTGGAGAATCTATTGCCATTGATTTGGCAATGATTTGTTCTTCTCTTCCTTCCGGCTCTGTGCTTAAAATCATAAGCACTTGTTTACGGGTGGAAAGCACTTTTTCAAAGTCATGCATAAGTTGCTCCTTATTTCGAACTTTTTTGTTGGAACTCCGGATGAGTAAAGAAATCGTAAGCCCTTGTTGAAGAAAGTAAAGGAGACGGCCTGCATGTTGAAATCATAATTAGCTAATTACATCATTAAGAACAAACCATGCGATAATGCAATAACTAAACAACATACCTCGAAATCTATTATATCCAGGCCAAATCATGTCTACTACTGCTAAGCATTTTTCACTCAATTGTATCATCCGATCAGCGAGCTTTGTTGAAAGATTTTTCGTGATATTTGATCCATTGTTGAGCGACATAAAATACGAGATCCTTTGCAAAATTTCATTCTCTAACCGAAGCATTTCAAAATGATTCTCATGAACTCGAATTCCACTATTGGCCTGAAGCATGTTTTCCAATTTTTCCACACTGCTGATGCTGTCCTCAGAACCACTCAATTCATCGATCTCTTCTTTAATATCTTTGACAACTTTTTGGATCCATTGAACAGTCTTGATATCTCCACAAGTATCACATTTCCACGCACTAGAATGGGACAAAGGATCCAAAGGGAAATAATTTCCCGCCAAATCTTCATGTGCGCCACATTTCACAGCAGAGAAGTAAGAATTGAGCTCCGTTGGATCCGAGCATCGGCGGCAAGTGCATTCGAAGTATTTGGATTCCAACAACTTTTGTCGACGAATTAAGGTTCCTTGTGTTGGCTCTGTGTAGGTAATTGTTACATTTTCGTTCATAGTTATGGGCACTAGTGCGCGCAATGTGTAAATTCCGTTTCGCAGAATTGTCCAAGCTGTGTTTGCACAGCAATCATGAGCTGCCATACTTCCCATGTGCATCAAATAGGTTCCGCTTCTGTGATTCAGTAAAAAAAATTGTGCTTCAGAAAAGTAGTCAAATGAGAAATGTCAAGTACCGATAATTCTATGAATATTCAACTTCGACGCCTTTCAGCGTCAGTTATTTCGAATTATTATAAGAATTGTTGATCGCCATATTCGATAATTTCAATGTGCGGCCATATTTATTATAAACTTTTCCATCCGTAGTACTAATTGAAAACTAAACTTTTGTTAAAAATTACAAATTTTGATAAACATTAATTTTGTTACCTGTATGCCGCTATGTTAAACATTGGGTCGTCACTGGTAAAAGCATTGACAGCCAAAACACCAATCAAATTCACGATCTCTTCCTCAGTGAATTGTGTCTGATTGCATTCTTTCATAACAAATCGAATAGCAGATTCAATTGGCCATTTTGCAGCTATGCTCTCTCTCCTCTCCTCCATGTGAGTCTCTAGGGATTCTATAAGAACATACTTTTCCGGAGATTTGTTTTTCAATAACAGACCTCGTAGCACTGTTATAGTTTCATATCGATGGAAGTCAGTAGAAGAAAATGGGTGCACTTTGTTATTAGAAAATACCTCACATTCTAAAGTGCAATGGTCCGAATCCTGTCAAAATAGTACCATTTATCATTCCAAAATGTACATTTTGGTGGGATTATTAAAGGTCAGCTTCAAAAAAGTCAAAGGTTCAAAACATAATTCTATACCTGTGCACATTCTGCATCACACATAGGCCAATTACAATTGGGGCATACATAGACTGTAGTAACAGTGCGAAAACACGCTAAGCAAACTGGCCATAGTCCCATCAGACCGTTTGGGCCGGACAAGAGAGGGCGTTCTCTAATTACAATTTCACCTTGCTTGATATCCTTTGTAGCTGCAGAAAATAGTGATTTCGACAACAATGAATTTAACTCTCTTAGATTCTTATATATCACCGGAAAAGGGCGGCAAAATAAGTGTGTACACCATACCGGTAATATGGCGCCCTAAAACTGGATCAGATTGTATCGTGAGTGGGAAACATTCCTTTTTGTGAACTCGCCAATGTTCTTTTTGATGAGTTTTCCCACAATATGAAACTTTTTTGCAGCCACCACAACTACTTTTGCATGCAGTACCACAAACTACACATGTCAAATTTGGGTCGGTTATTTCAGCCATGTTGTAAAAAAAATTAAACTTAGTCAGTAACCAGTTGACAAACTATCTGTAAATGCAACTGACACCCTTCAACCGGTACATAAATGAAAATGAACAACTCGCAGACTGCATGTATACTTTCCTTTGGACGAAGGAAAGGGAAACAAAATAATGTGTTGCTAAAAATAGAGATCTTTTGGTTTGCAAGCATAGCATGGCAACCTGTGTTTTGATAGGAGTTAATAGTCCCGTTAAATACAGTTTTGAGTTCTCTCCTGAGATATTGGTTCCTGATCCTGGGTTCCTGTAAGAACATTTTTTTTTCGCAAATTACTAACTAAGTAAAAAATTCGCGCAAAAGCTTTTCCGGGCGTTTAGTCTTCCCAAAGGAAATGGCAATACGATATGTATATTAGACCAGAAGACATGTGTTTCGGAACGTGAAACTTATACAGCATTTTACTGCTCTGTGGTTTGTTTGCATAGGGAATGATATGGCACACGAACTAAATTGAGACTCCCAGATTCACTACTTCAGGACCCATATAAAATCTTACGTGCATGTCTGGTGCCCGAGAACCCCCAAATCTATTCTTATGCACATCCCATACAGTTAGTTAGTTTGCATAAGAATGATCATGTAACTTCAGTAACTTATCTTGCTCGTGTTTTTTGGTTGACTAGTGATGTACATTCTTATACACTCGGGGACAAAAACAGTGCATCACATCTGGTAACATCATGACGTTTACGTGCAAACGTACTTATTAAAAAAGATTTGGCTGTAGCGGCTCAAGCTACTCGATTTCTTTGTTGTGAAAAACTACAACAACTCGTTAATCACTAGTGCCGCTACTGTAGACATACTTTCTGTTTTTGGCACCCTAGCTAACCAAATCATGATGTCATAAATAAAAGATATATACCAAAATATCCTGATGTTCCTGTTCTATAATGTCTGTGACTAAGGGAAATTGAATTAGTAAATGAAAAAAATGACTGTAATGACGGTTCAATCTACTAATATTTATAGACTTTTCCAGCTGTTTCTGAGCGCTCACAAATTAGTTTGTCAACTTGAATAACGTCATTTGTAATACACTTGCAATTTCATTCATTCATACACATTTATTATTTTCACTAGGATGCTTGAGTTTAGTTGAGTTTATTGGATTACGATACCCTGAAGCATAAACAACACAAAAAACCTCTTATTTACAAGCATTTATTGATATACATATACTAAAAATAAAAAGACTCTGGGAGTTACCGCTGACTTTTTTATATGATTAGCCTCGCCTCAGGATTCATCACAGAATAGAGAGTGATAAATATTTACAGTTGGAAATTCAATGTCAGCAAAAAATTATTTCTAAACTATTCATATCTACTTATGGACAGTACACACACTAGTTTTTTTAAAACTACTGAATTATTTTGTTGTTCTTAGGGAAGAGCTGAGAATTGGTACATTTCATTCTTCACTTAGGTGTCCATCATCAGGATCATCATGGTTTACAAGTTCTTTATGAAGTTATTGGCGAGAGAGCAAGTGAGTCCAGTGCCATCAGGCTCCACTTCAAAAGCCTTCACTTCACCATCGTCAACCAACATGGAGTACCGTTTAGATCGAATGCTTCCCAAGACAGCGGACAAGTCCAGGTCCATTTCAATTGCCTTCGTAAACGCAGCGGTGGTGTCTGCCAGCATCCTTACCTTGCCATCGGCTTTCTGATTCTCGCCCTACGAAAATTGAAAAATGTATTTAATAACAATAAATAAATTAGAATTATACAGTTTTTACACAAAATGTAAGATTATGTCTAGTCTTACCCATGCACTATGAACGAAAGGATCGTTCACCTGTATTATCAAAAGGACAAGAAAAAAATCAGCAAAATCTTTCATCGTACTAATATTACGAATGCAGTGCACAATAAAGTATCAGGCAGACTTACAGACACGCAAATGATTTCAGAAATGCCTTTTTGTTTGATAGCATCTGCTTGCTCCACATATCCTGGCAGATGCGTCTAAAAATTTTCCAACGCATCATTAACAAAGGGAAAGAGTTAGGGTAGCTAAAAAAAGTGCTACTTGAAATAATAAATTGACTAAAATCCAAACCTTAGAGCATCCTGGAGTAAATGATCCCGGGACACCGAAAATCACAACCTTTTTGCCTTTGCACACTTGACTCAGGCTGACTTTGTTGCCTGGAGTGCCTTCGAAAAGTTCAGCCTCTGGTAATTTGTCTCCTACCTGACAGGTTTAATGCTTAAGCAGTGCTTTACTCTAAAAAATGATTCAAAATGTTTTGAAAATCTTACCTTGATGGGCATGTTGAAAATTGAGGAGGAATGTATTTGGCGGAGGAAAGAATTATTGGATCTACCGGCTAAATTGACGAGTCTGGCGACAAATGCAGTTTGCATTACAATGATGGACCTGCATATATCATAAATACGCCCAGTTTTACCTTCTAATCTGAGTTATTTATTGATATCAGAGACTTTTAGGAATAGAAAATAAGTTGTGCGTCACTTACCAGTATAACAAAATGAAAACTTAAATTGCCAAATAATGCTTTCACACACTAACCTCAATTTTTGGGAGAGCGACGAGCACGAATAAAGGGAAGAAAAATTCGATGGAAAACTTTCTCAAGGCCTTTTATCACACATGTTTCACCGGCTCCACTTTTCAATGGCTTTTACTCGTGTTGTAGAATAGTACTCGTAACTCAAAACTTTCTCCTCAAACACACAAATTCTGGAATAAAACTTTCTTCTAGTATTTTTTGAATTTATTGTGCTGTGAAGGAAAATTAGTTGGTAATTCATGATAATGAATAATTTCGTGGCAAGATTAAGTCGTTTTGCATGCAGAACCCAATCAAATTATTCAAGATTCTCACAAAACTGGGAATCACCTATTTCTCAACGAAGACGGTTCAGTATTTACGAACCTGAATATTTAGATGTAATTTATTTGGCATTCCGGTCATTATCTTTTGAAATCTTAGCTTTCATACCTGACTCGAAGACATGATTTTTCGTTACAGAAACATGGGCCAGAAGTCGAGACGTATGACTTACTAAATTTTCAAATTAAGGGTTACGATTTCCCAGTCCTTGAATCCTATGGAAAATTTGTACACAAAACTGCAGATCGGATGGGCTTGGATGTGGAAGATTGGTAATTTAATAGTAGTTATTTAAACTCAATACTAAGTGACTTAATCGCCAAGGTTTTTTTGACTCATATAGTTGTCGTGCTTTACAATTACAGTTGGGCCACTCCTGCCAAAGTATTCAAAGTTACTAAGCTGAAGCCTGAAAGTACTGTAGTCAATAATGAGTACTTGCTAAATCTTTATGAGCGAAATGTTCAGGTAAGTTTAAACACAAGCACACATGTAGAGGCTTGAAAGATAACTATTAATTCCTACATCTAAATGACCCCGATTTCGTGGTGAAATGTAGCTATCGGACGTTCCTGCGACCTTATTACCCTTATTTGTCAATATCATTGAAGCAAGTCTGCCAGCCGGAGTTAAGTTACGTGTTCAACCTCACATAAAAGAACATTCGGAACTTCGTTTCGTTCCTGATCTCAAACTCAAAGAACTCAGAGAGGAACTTGATACAATGATTAGTGATAAAGAAAGAGAACGTGAGTCAAAGAAGTAAATAAATTGTTAGTCAACATTTTTTATATAGGATAATTTTTTATGCGTTGCTGAGGCCGAGTTAAAAGAATATTACGTATCAACTTACCCCAAAATCATTGAACGATGATTGATTGATTGATGTAAATAAATGACAATAAATTAGCTTCAAGGGATTATATTGAAACATTTTTTAATTCTTTTAAGTAAAGTAGTCTCCAGTTGGCACAGGGATGTATATAGTTAACACAATAAGTATTTAATCATAGCGTAAATGAATTTGTCTGTCTGTATATTTGTATCAAGTTGTGCTACAGTTGAGTAGCTTTTTTCCTTCGGAATAAGCCCATCAGGCCTTTGGAATTTGAATTATTACGCTGCAATTCAGTTTCGGAAGAACTTTCTGATCCACGGCGTTTTCGTGAATCCAACGTTGACTCACGACTGGATCCCGAACCTGGGGATGTACTTCTCAAGAGGGTTCCTTGGGGTGACTCAGTCGGCACACCCAAGGCTGAAAATTCAGAATTATTGTCACAATGCCAATTCTGTTGTAATTCGAAAAGTGAGTTCTGAAAAAAGCGTGTTCCTATTTACCTTTGGGGTTACTGGTATTGGTTTCGAGTACACTAGAAGTTCGAGGTGGTACTGGTGGTTTTTCACTCATCCTTGAAGGAGTCATCATCTAAATCAACACAGAATTAGAATAATTTTCACAGCTCAATGCATTTTCACATCGCAACTTCGCAACCACCGTCACAGCCCAAAACATAGCATTTATTGTTCACCCACAAGTATAACAAAACAAGACGCTTATCTTAAATGTATTTAGCAAACACAGCCAAAGCATACCTGGGTGGACTGCACACCATTTCCATTATGCCCATTTGCCACTGATGCAGGAGTAGTAGGGAACTCCTCATTCAAATCCGTACACAATGGTTCTCGGGATCTTGGCCGCAAAAGTGGTTGCGGGGGACGCATAGGGAGTTCCTGAAAAGGTACCACAAGCTAAGTAAACACAAAGCAACGACAAAACTAAAGACTGAACACCCCATCGACAAAACTTCTTCATTTTTAAGCAAACAAGACGCTTTCATTTCATCGTACAATTAAAAGCTGTCATATATGTTTACAATAATTTTCAACATAAAGTTTCCCTTACAGTATTTAGGGCGTCCACCCATCGATTTAAAGACTCGGAAGTATCCGTCGAAAATAACATGACGCCACCATCGTTAAGAACTAGTCTGAATACAAAACGCTTCTTCACATAGTCCGTGGCCCGCTCGACAACAGATATTTCGCTCATTTGGGCACAGAATGAAGGAGATCGGGAGTCCTCTTTGTACAGAGAGAAGTTGTCTTTTGTAAGTACGGCATTGAATCCACGCCATGAACGCACAGGGGCCCGTTTCCCTCCACTTTGGAACACAGACTTGCGCTCCAAAAATCCCTGAAGAACATGCATTCGCATTTCGTTGTCATTCTCTTGTGCGCCATCTTGTTTTACATTGTTCGAGTCGGGCTCATCTTTTCTGAAACTGTGAGTTCTCCTTCGAGTTGTAAAGGATGGAGTTCGTTTCGCCTTTTGTTTTCCAGAAGACGGCGTTCTGAAGGATCCCCCTGATTTGGCCCCGAGGGGTAAGGATTCAGGCAAGCGTAAACCTAAGTCGTCGAAAAAAGCATAGATAATGTTTCCAATCTTTGTAAAAATTCGGGACCTTTAGCTGGGTAGGGCTGTTAAAAATTAGAGCCACACATAATTTCAAACGCAACTTTTACAGCTAAGCTACCGGTAGTTTTATCAGAATGGCCATGCTAGAACAGTTAATTTAGTTTGTTCGTTAGTTAATAGAAGCAATCGACAAAACAAAACGCAACACCTTGCAGTATATACAGCAACTAAGTAAATCTCACCAGATTCTGAAGACCCAGAATTACTATGTGTAGAAAGAGGAGAAACCTGGAGTTGTTGATGTCTATTTTCTTTCAACCCCACAGGGTCGCTCCCTTAAATCAAAATCATGCATCATGCAACATGCCATGCAATATTTACATACAATAAACACGTTTTCATGCAAAAAGAAAATCAATAATAATATAATAAATCGAAACCAATAAATAAATAGTTGTATCAAAATAAAATCATGCAGCAAAAAATAGTTCCACTGAATCATGCTCACGCAAACTTAAAATTCTTACCTCGCCGAATGGAATTCTTCCATGTGCTTGCAACCCCTTCAGGAATTCTGAAAATATGGAACAAAAGAAGCAAAGGTTTTAGAAAGCAATAATTTTTTTCTGAACAAGCAAGAGAACGACAATAAAAACTCAAAAATCCAAACTTACGCCATATTCACGTCTGTTCCTCTGCGGTCTTTTTGAGTCCATTGCTCTACAGCCTTCTCCGGTTTAAGTTCCGTATTGCTAGTTCTTCGGGTTCTATTCTTGAATTCCTGTTCAATCAACGTGATGCGCTCCAAACCCATCTTAATACGATCTCCTTGAGCGCCCACAGAACCTTGGAATTGGTCAAACTTCGAAATCAGAGCTTCAACTTCTTCTACAGATTTCGCGCGTTCTCCTGCATCCACGAATTCCCGATCTTTCTCATTCATCCATCTTTCTACGCGTTCTGCCTCCACAAAGAACAAACGCGCGTCTACATTTTGTTCGTACAATTTCTCTCGTGAGTCCAATTCACCCAATAGATCTTTCCATTTGGCATCTAAAGAAAACATTTATTTTCAAAATCAGTATTGCTAGTAATGCCCCAGTCATATTACATGCCAAAACCACTATAAGATTATCATTGTTCAATACGGCATACCCATGTATCGAACTCGATCACTTAAGAAGTCTGAATCCTGATCCCCTTGAAGTAAAACTTGCCCCCGTTCTAGAAAAGCGGCAACTTCCCCTTCCCTAGCCAAAACACCAACTCTCACATTCCTTAAATGATCCAATTGTACTTGAGCAGCTGAAACTGAAGTGCCCAATTCCCCTGCAACACTTGTCCTCTTCAGATCCATCCATTGGACCCATTTGTTCAATTCCTTCAGGTATTCTATGTGAGCTCCACGCCGCTCCAATTTATTCTTCACGCTCAAATACTCATCTTCGAGATCAGCGAAAACATCCATTTCTGACTTTTTCGCTTCAATGTGCTCAGCGGCATCAGGATAAGCGGCCACTAGGTCATCACCTTCTTTTTCAATGTCACGGATTCGCTCCTTAATGGATTCCAACTCGGTTCCTAGTGCTGCTACTCTCTCATGCTCTTCAGAAACGCCACGGCGCTCTTCTATCCATTCAACTACGTCTTCTGCTCTTCGATCAAATGTATGGACCTATAATTCACGTTGAAATATGAAATACATCATCCAAAATCTATATTATGAAACACCAAACTACATACAATACATATATCTTCCAGATTTCTAACCTGTTTAGCCCCATTTAGAGCTTCTTTCCTCGCAGCAGCTAATTCCTTCAGCTCTTCCCATTGAGTCTCAACTTGCCCCAATTTCTCCAACATCTTATCCCCATCCGGATGGGATTCTTGCTGGAAACTCACCAATTTAGACTGCAAATCGGCCACCTTTCCATTCCCATTCACCATCAACTCCTCATAGAATTTTTCAAATTTGCCAATCAGAACTTGTACATGTTCCAAATCGCGACCATAATCTTCGGAGCCAGCAATAGCAGTATTATCTGCGATCCATTCGGAAGTCTCTCCACAGTGGCGTACAAAGAAGAAATAGCTCTTGAGATCTTGAAGTCTCTGTCGTTTCTTTTCCACACTCAACTCTAGCTGCACATATACGTTCTTAGCATGCTCCAATCGTGTTTTAATTTCTTCGGATGCAAAGTGACCCCTGTCCACCAATCCTTTCCCAGTTTGTTCCAATTTCCCCAAAACTTGACCCAAAGAATCCACATCAATGCCCTGCAATTTCTTCAAAGCGGAGCCACAACCCCCTTCTGTTTTCCCGTTTACGGAATCCACGGAGCCCAGTCGTTCCCCAATCGTGCCCTCTAATTCAGAGAGTTCGGCAAATAGACTTTGACTCAATAAAGAATCCTCTAGTCGCAATTTTCGCACCGTGTACAAGTCTACAGTATCCTTGTACAGACTATTGAGCTCTTTACATGTATCAGAAATCTGTGCTTCGGCAAAATTACCACTCTTCACAAGTCCCGTACCCCTGTCAGTAAGACTGCTAAGAACTCGTTCCCTGGATTTCAATTCGCTTTCGCTTAATATATGTTTCTTAATGAGACGACGCACCGAGTCAACGTTGTCCCCGAAATCAGTCGTCTGGGCCATTTTCTTCTTCTCGGCAAGATATTGCCGTAATTCTTCTGAATCTTCTAAGAATTCAAAGAGCCGCCATGCTGATTCCAAGTTATCTCTTCGGACACTCAAAGGTTCAGACAAATCCCTGTAACGACGGGTGACTTCACTAAGTTCTCGCTCCAGTTCCTCATGTTTGAAATTATCTTTTAAATCTGTGGACAACGATTTATTCATACGAGCGAGAACGCCTTCCTTCTCGGCATATCCGTTTTCAACCCCTTTGAATTTTTCCAGGAGCCACAGACAGCTTTCCAAATCATTTCCATGATCACTGGAATTCAAGACGCCTTCTAATTCTTCTGTATATGTGACCACATCTTCCATGCCTTGCTGGAAAACGAATGCTGCCATGGCCTGACTCAACTTCGAAGATTTATCTTCAGTAGCCCGAATCAACTCTTGATGAAGCTGTCGAATTTCTTCAGCTTTAGCGTTTACACTTTGTTTAGCAAAAATATTATTTAGTTCTTTAGCCCTTTTTTCGACATCACCGACCCATTTACTTCTGGAGCTGACTTCATTTTTGAAAGCGTCATGACGTTGTTGCTTACTTTGCAAATTGCACAAATCTGCATAGGAGTCATCTTTGGCTGTCTTCATCTTATCCCAGATCCAGCTCTCTACTTCCGCACATTGCTTCAGGAATCGTAAATAATCTTCACATTCACTAAGAAGATTACTCCTTTTGTTCACAGCATCATTCAAATTCGCATGACGAGAAATTATCGAGTCTTTTTGTTCAGTGAGAAGATCACTGTATTCACTGTCGTTGGGGAGAATGAATTTATCCAAACATTTCAAATCCAATGCATCCACACTCTTTTTGATTTCTTGGTGACCCATTTTCCGTTCAGCTAGGGTGTCCAAAGTGTCAGGCAAATCGCTGCTTAGCTGGGCTTCAATACTGCTCATTTCTGACTCCCGGACGGTGGCAGTTTCACTGAAGTTCACATAGATAAGAAGTTCCTTAATCTTCTTTTCACGCTCTTTTAAACCATCTTTCACTTGTTTTTCAGCATTTTCTAGTTCACTGAGTCGAAGTTTCACTGTTTCTGAATGCGCATTTCCTGCGCGAAGTAGATCCTTTCCAGCTGCAGTTAACTTCACACGTTGCTCCTTGTTGCCATTGATAGCAGCCGTGAATTCAGCAATTCCTTCCTCTAATCGCTCTTTTTCCATGGATGGTTGAATTTCAGCCTCCATAGCAGAAATTATTTCTTCAGCCCACGATACGTATTCACTTACATTGCTGCTCCATCGTAAGAATGCTACCAAGTCACTCAAACTGCATTTTCGCTCTACACATAGCTGGCTCAACTCTGACCAGTCGTTGCGAAGATCAGACGTTTTGGTTTCGATCAAGTCTTTGTAATTTGGATGCTCTTTGCTCAGAGATGCAGATTTCTGACTCAAATCTTCTACTTTGGCTGAAATTAGTCCCATTTCAGTTTCCACAGCTTCTTGTTGTCGCAAACTGCGTTCCACAGATGGTAGAGACTGAAAAAAAATTTCAACAGATAATGTCGATGCAATAATCAAATAATCTATAATAGAACAGATATTAAAAAAAGTTATTAAAAAATAAATTGTACCTTTTCTTCGACTTTTTCTTCTTTTGGAGCTTTCAACAATGCTGCTTTTTCATGTGCCCTGCCTCTTACATCTTCCACATCTCGAACGAAAGAGTGAACTTGGAAAGCTTTACCCAAATCGTCTCTATAAGTGCCAAGGGCCCCACGCATCGCTTCCCATTTGGAATTCACACGTTCTAAAGCTTTTTCCACAGACGGATCTTGATCTTTCAATTTTTCTCCTAACTCATTCACATACTCAATCCGTTCAGAATCCACTCTCATCTCTGGATCTTCTAATCTTCGAATGAGCTCGTTACAATGCTCCAAATCGCGTCCCAAATCTCGAGTACTCAAGACTTTCTCCTTAGCTCGCAAATATGATTCTGTTTTGTCCAACTCTGTTTTGAATTTCAGGATAGATTCTGCTTCTGAAAGTCCTTTTCCGAATGAAGCCAGTTTTTCTTGCAACTGCTTCCATTTACTTTCCACATTCTTAGTTAACTCTCGAGTCTTCTCAGTTTCTTTTTTGTCTCCTTTGGACCCAATGGATCGTCCTCTTTGTACTATATCTTCAATATTGTTTCGATTTTTGTCTACTTCGGCTAAGAACCCATTGTAGCGTTCAAGTCGTTCCACTTTGTCTTCTAAGCTGGCCACATCTCCACTCCAACCACTCATTCGTTTTTCTCGTTCTTCCATCCATTGCAAGGCTTGTAGTGCATCCCGTTCAAATTGCAAAGCTTCTAATTCTCTGTTCAGCCGTTGCTTACGTTCAGCGGACAAATCATCTACTTTTGATTTGAGTTGCTCAAGGGAGCTCAACTTTTGCTTGACCTTGTCCTTTTCGAAATGGCTTTGGGAAATAAGACGACCACCTTGTTGCTTCAAGGTTAGCAACTTTTCATTCTGAAGTTCCAACACCTATAAAACAAAAAAACAAAAATACCTCCAGAATTTTTTTCTCCGTACGAAAAAAATGGGCAAACTAAAATATTAATTTACCCTGTAAATAGTCTCCAATTTACGAATAAGTCCTTCACATTCTTCTACAGACGCAAGTTGCTCTCGTGCAGTAAGAAGCACAGCTTGTCTGTTCAGATTTCCCTCAAGGGTTCGACTTTCTCGCATGAATGCTTCAAAGTCCAGTAATTGGTCAACATATGATTTCTTCCCATCCAATGAATTCAACAAATTCAGTTTCTGGGCTTCCAAGTTACGAACTTTAGCTGCAATTTCATCAGACATGGGATGATTTTCTAAAATCAATGTATTTGCAGTCTCCAATGTTTGATCAAAGATTGGCAATCGGGTTTCTGTCTCAGAACGAAGAGTTTTGAAAGTTTCTTGTTCAACGTGTGCCGGCAAAGGTTTGGATGATTTCAATTCATTAAGAGCCGATGTAGTGAATTGCTCTAACGGTCTCATCTACAAAACAATCAGACAGAGAAAATGGCATTGAAATTCTGCCCAAAGTATACTACTTATGAGGCTTGCTACATGCACTTTTTATGTTTCATTCATTCACCTGATTATTGAGTGAGTGGAACAATAAGGCATTCTGAAGACTCTCTTTATAAGCAGCAGCTCTATTTTGTAATTCTTCCCATTGTTCCAAAACCAATTGCTGTTCTTGTTGAATATTTTCAGCATTTGAAGAATATTCTTGTCGAAGACGGCCTCCATCGTCCAACAAAGTCTGTAAGGAGATTTTATGTTTACAGAAAAGGGATATTATACAAGATATGAAGGCAAAAGGAAAACGTATGCAAAGCATCATTACCTGTAATTGAGACTCTAAAGCGACCAAATCATTTTCAAATCCTTCGTGATCCCTCAATTGGCGAGCACAAGAATGCAAATCCTTTGGAAGAGTTCCATCTGGCAAAGCTGCATTTTTCTCTGCAATGCATGATAATGCTTCTGCCACGTCCCTGTTAAATTTGTGGATTTCTCCAGCCGCTTTCAATTTTTGTTCACGGGCTTCCAATGCTGATTGCAAGGTCTTCTCCAGTTTACTACACAAGTATCAATTTAGGTGGTTAGTTCACACAAGACACTTTGCTCAACAACTTAATCTGACAACACAAAATACACTGGTAGTAAATACACATATCAACCACTTTTCCGTCAGTTAATAATACGATTTAAGAATGAACTAAAGAGTAAATAATAAGACTATCAACTGTACAATAATCTACAAGAATAAATAATAACAACAGCAATTACAAGCGAAAGCTTTTGTTCCGAGCCACATGGAGTAAAAATGCCGTAGATTTTGGTAACTAGTCTTACCCAATTAGTTCATGGGTTGGTTCGACACTCATAATTTCAGGGTCTTCTTCATCTCTGCATGCATATAAATACTCTACACTTTTAAAGACATTCTAATAGATCAGACTAAATAAATGCAGGGCATGCAAAGGTAATTTTAATCATTCACTGATGTGAGTTGAACATAAGAAACTAAAAAAAGAATCCACCACCAGAATCAAAAATCTTTTAAAATGTAGTTAATTATAAAATTCTTAGTAAGAAATTAAAAGGGGATGATAAAGAAAAAAATTAAAATACCCAACATAATCCCTTACCCAAGGCGTTCACCCATGGCATTGATTTGATCCGAATGTGGATTTTCAGCAGCGATAAGTTTTTTGCCCAAGTCATTCAAATTCTTGAACCTGTCTGCATGGGATTCTACGGATTGCTTAAAGTCCATGAAACGGCTTTGTAAAATCTGCCAACAACGACGACGAATTTACGATAAAGTTAATTAATTAATATTTTTACATAAATGCAGTGATACTGTAATATGGACTGGCCACTTACAAGAAGATGCTCATAATCTTGTCCATAATCTTCGGAACTAGCCACAGCAATATTATCTAAGGCCCATTTCTCCAGTTCTTGAGCCTCCACAAAATATTCATGACGTTGCATAGAATCCATAAGTTCACGTCGGCGAGCACTCGCCATTTGACTCAAATTGCGTAACCCTTGCTCAACACTTTTCTGTCTATTCTTAATTGTAGTGGATTCTGGGTGATTGGATTCAATCAACTGAGTTGCTACTGATGCCATTTCTCTAGCTAAGCCTTGATAAGTGTCCAATTCTAATTCCAAGCTCTAATAAACATAAAAATGAATTACATCGCACACATTATTCCACAATACTAAAAAAATTCTGTAAAAATCAATACCTTTTGGCGTTTTAAAAGCTTCACAACTGAATCCTTATCTTTGCCTTTGTCCCTATTCTTTTTCAGTCCATCAATTTTCTCCGCTGTCCAAGCCTCAACTTCATTTGCATCATAAAAGTAAGAATGAGCTCGTAAGCTTTCTTCCAATTCCAATTCTTTGTCTTTACACAATTTTTGTAATGTTTTCCATTCAGAAGCTAAAGCTGCAACTGCAGGCTGGATCTAAAATTACATCACAAAGTTCTTTTAAACCTAGAATCACAAAAAAACATTGTTGAGATTGAGAATGTTTATGTTTGTATTACCTCCGCGCTCTTAGGGAAAGTTTCTCCCCTTTCGATAACATTTTCAATCCGCCCTTTTCTGGCACTAACTTCGCTCTGGACTGTTGCAAATCTTTTCACAGCCCCTTGAGCCTGATGAAATCCATTGCTACCACCGAAAGCATCTACTACATTTTTCTTGTCAGCAACCCAAACACGTTCAGCTTCCACTTCAAAGAGGAAGTCAAGAATTCGAGCACGTTCTTCCAATTTCCTTTTCCTTTCTTCACATGGACCTTGAAGGGATTCCAAATCTTTGACACAAGCCTTTACTTCTTTACTAACTTTACCAGATTTGTTCATTTCACTCCCAGTGGTTTTCAGTTCCTCCATTTTGCTACGGGCTTGAACTAATTCTTGTTCAGCCACTGCCTGCCTCCTGAGCAATTCTCGAGTGGATCTTCTATCCGATCCTGCAAATCGAGAAAACATGGTAAAAAAATCCACTTAAACGACAATACAACTCCCAAGTTATTCAATCTCGAAAATATTTTTACACACCTAAACTTTCTGTAGTGAACTCCCTTCTGAGTTTGCTCACAGACCCTCTCAAATCTTCCAAAGTCTCCAAATAAGACTTTTCAGCCTCAGCATTCTTCAAAAGCGTAGCTTTTTCGCTGCTCAATCGTTCTAGATTTTTCCAGCTTTGTTCCAACTGTTTCAACAATTCTTCAATTTCTGGTTTATATGCTGGCAAAGCCTGTTTAAGTGATTCTCCTTTAGCACTCAAACTTCGAAGCTTTCCTTCATTTGCTCCAAGCTCTCGGATGAAAGCTTCATGCTTCACAAGTGCTCTAGGCAAGGCTACATTTTCATTGGCCAAGGCTCGTTCTTTTTCTGCCACCCAGTTGGAAGTGTCTGCCACTTCTGAGGCAAACGAATGGAATCTTAAAGCTTGCTCTAAACTTTCTCGTCTTTGTTTGGCCAGATTTTTAACTTGATTTCTTTTAGCTAAAACTTCTTGTTCTCTTTGTTTGATTTTCGTACTCTCACTATGCCCAGCTTTTTGAAGTTTTCCACTCATGTCTTCAAAAAGAGCAACCCTTTCCTCTTGGGCTGCCAGAGTGTTTTCTAAATCAGTTTGAGCTCTCAAAAGCATCTCAACTTGTTCCAAGTTCTCAATCTTAGGGGTTTGAGAGAGGATTTTGGTTTGGTTGCCGCTAATAGCATCCAAATGATCTGCTTCGCGTAAGAACATTTGCAAGTCCAGTAATTGCTGCAGGTATGAGGCTTTTTCGGTGAATCCTAACTGTACAGCTGAGTGCAAGGATTTCAACTCAGTAAGTTTCGAAATAACCTGTAGAAAATAAACAAGCTTAAAAATTGCAGATGACTGTATCATTAACGTTAAATGATTATTGGACTAAAAAAATGGTAAATACTAACCTAAGTTATTTAAAACTAGACTAAAGTTAACATAAGTATACTTACCTCTGGATCTTTGTCACTGAGTCCCTGACCCAACTCCAAAATCTCAACTAATTCGGGACCACGGCCTTTAATTTCTTCTCCTAATTCAACATGAGCCTTCAGTGCATCTTCTGCAGCTGAAACGTCATTTACGACTTCCTTGGAATTTAATTTATCTTTCACAGAGTCCAAGAAATTAATGACATCTTTGGCCCCTCGTAGGAAAATTCCTTTTCCAGCGGCTGACTCCAATTTTGTTTTCTTGGCTTCGGATTTGTTGAGCAAATCTGCATACAACTCCTGTATTTCATCGACACGAGTCTCAATACGTTTCCCTTCTTCAGGATATTGCTTCTTCACAGTTTCTCCCAAATTTACTACATTGTCTACACGTCGCTTCACAGGCTCCAGTTCCCTTTCAACCCTCAGATGTCTTCTTTGCAAAGCTTGAACGGATTTCAAATCCCACTCCTTCAAATCATCTTGCTCCATTTGGACCCATTTGTCTCCCATCCATTCTTTAGTTTGGTCACAAGTTTTCTCAAAATGATCCAAACTGAAAGCGGACGCCAAGGATTTTTCCTTCTCTTTTTTCAACCGCAGCAACCGATCATATTTAGAATGAACAGAATTCTGACGTTTTTCAATTTTACCCATTTGGGAATGGTTGTTTTTACGGAATACTTCTACTTGCTTGTCTATAGATTCCAGAGTTTTTCCTGCAGCACTCAAATCTGTCAAAAACTTTTCGAAACGACGTTGCAACGAGGACACTTTGTCACTTCCTGCTGATTGGTCAACTTTGGGATCAGTGGAAAGCAATTCTGTTTGTTCTGCAATCCATGCTTCAAAATCGTCACATTCTCTGAAGAAACGTAAAGTTGATAGCCATTCTAACAGCAATTCATGTCGACTCTAAAATAATAATAAACATGCCATAAATCCAAACAGCTCCGCACTGTAAAACTAAACTATTGTCCACAGTAAAAAATATTTACCTCGGCAGTGTTGACCAAAGAATTGTATCGCTCGCTCAATCTATTCATTCTAATTTCCACAGGCTCTTCCTGTGCTTGAGAGCTTTGTCTTTTTGCTGGCACTGGTTTCGATTTACCCTTGGATTTCACAACACGAGGAACCATTCGCGTTTTCTTTACTTTCTTCGTATCAAGTACGGTCTCTGGTTTACGCACTTGAACTTGAAGCACTTTAGGCTCAATCTCACGTACATAATTTGCAGGCATGAATCCATCCCTACCATCTGCTTTACGAACGTTCCACCAGTCTCCGTTAGTTTTATTTAGCAAAAACAACACCTATTCAACAACAAAAAATTAATTGGGCACAGTTCCTCATAAAACTATATACAAAAAAAAACATTCACACACCTCTCCTTTAGCTGCACTAATTTCATCTCCTTTGAATGGATACAATGCCTTTACTTGCGGTACAGCTCGTTCCTCAATATCAGTTTTGTACTCGATACGCTCCACAGTTTCTGTGTCATAATATTCTTCGGGAACAAGTTCAGTGCGCTCAACTTCTTCGGATTCCTCCACTTTAGGAGCACTTCCATTAGCAATTCCAGCGGAATTCTATGCACACATAAAATCGCAGCATTAAATACTGCAACATTCAACAATTAAAAAAACCTTGAACACAAAAATAATACAGTACCTGTTGCCAAAGTGCTTGATCTTGCTCAGCCAAATTAGCAGCAACTGAAGTTAGTGATTTGATATCCACATTATAAGCTTTGATTTCCCCTTCAAGTGCTTTGTGTCTCTGCAAAAGGGCTTGAGCTGATGGCTCGTCTGCACCGCAGTCAGTGGAAGACACCAAAGGTTCCTTTTCACGAAGCCAACTTTCACATTCGTTCAAATCGCTTTGGAACTAATGAAAAACAACAAAAAATTAAAACAAAATATCCTAGTCTCGGCCACTGCATAGAGTAAAAAAATGTTTTTACCTGACAGACTCCCACAAGTCCCTTCAAAAGTCCTCCTCGTACTACAACATCCTCTCTTAGGTCATTCCAAAGCGCTTCCAAGTTTTTAATCTCCTCTGCAACTTCTTTACCCCATTTTCCACTTTTCAAGTCTTCCCCATTACGCAAAACGCGCTGACATTTTGGCCACCTTCCTCTTAACTCATCTTGAACAGCTTTATGTTTCTGCTGCAATAATTGAAGAGCTCTCAAATCTCTAGCTTTAATGGGTGCAGAACAAGCACGTCGCTTTTCCAAAACCCATGTTTGTTCTTCTGCAGCGTCTTCCACAAAACGGTAGTATTGGAGTGCAGACTCGAGGGAGTTACGACGACCTTTGGACTCTTTTTTCAACTCTTCATATTCTGTTTTGAGAGTAGCTAAACGCGCTGCTACTGGCTCACCACTGTATAGATTACCGAACATATTATTTACTATTTTTACTGTTAATTTGCTGATTACTTTTTAAACTATTCCCTTACCCAGAAGTTGTATCTAATTTGTCTACCCGCTTCTGAATTCTCGCAATAGCGCCTCCAACCGACTGAACTTCACTCTCACGGAGCGAATGTTTACTCAAGAGGTCTTCAACTTGAGACAAGTGACTCAAATTTAAGTCTCCGCACATACCCTTATGCAAATCTCGTACTGTGCCCAAAACCGTGTCCGTTTCTCGCAAGTTTGACATCAGTGCACTCTGTGTGTTCAAGTTAAGTCTATGGGAATCCAACAGGGCAAGTAGCTCACGCCATGTTGTCATAATTTGTTCCGCGCGTCTTTCAATTTTTTTAGCATCGTGGTATCGCGCCTCCGTCAATTGAGAGGACATTTGTTGCAGAGATACACAACGTGGTTCCTATAAAATTCATGTAATCAAAATTATCATTGCATTGCAAAACAAAATATTCCCAGTTTAAATAACTATGGAACAGAAAATACTCACCCGTGCCATAACATCAGCACAAATGGCTTCATGTTTTTTTAACGTGGCCTCCACATTACCCGCATTTCCATATCTGGGATCACTCAAAACTCCAATCATATCCCTCAAGTATCCTTCACGAAGCTCACTTTTACGTTCGAATCGTTGTGCCAACTCTTCCAAAGCGGTAAGCCTCAACAATTCCTCTTTTAAAGCTTTCTCTCGTTTGTATTCAGCGCTTTCCAGGCCTAAAACCCAACAGAAACGTGTAAACTAAATTAACATACCCACCTCCCGAAATCGGATTCTTAGCTCAAAACAATATTCCCTCATACCTTCCCAAGCTCGTTCGACTTCTTGGACAGTCAAACCTTCCGCGGGAATGTAAACACTTTGATTCAATTCTTTAAGTCGACTGTTAATATTGAAAAAAGTGGCCAACAAGTCACTCTTTTGATTATACCGTGGAGGTTTCTCCACAGTCCGGTATTTCTTAAAAGTGGACAAATCAGCTTGAACCCCCTCAGGTGTATTAGGGAACGTTCTGTCATTCAACTTTTGGATCGTTTCTTTAATCCAATCTAACAATTCGGAAGCCAAAGTTTCATAATTTGTTTTCGCTTTGTCTACTGTCATGATTTGGGTCATTATGTTGGCAATTCGACGACCCCCTTTCATCTCATTCTTCATACGAGCAAAAGTGTGGTAGTATGAAGCTACGTATGTGAGCACAGACTTCTCATCAGGTTTCGCAGTGTCAATATCCTCAGCATCCAGGAGACGTGGGATCCCTAAATCATTTTCGGCCACATCGAACGCATGGTTTAGATTGTCAATGTGACGAGTAGGGACCAACGATTCGTACATAAATAAGTCTGGCCGATGTGCATGGATCAAGGCATTGAATCCTAGTCCACTGCGCCATGAGCCTGTGAAATCTGTTATGTTCACATGGTTATAGCCATTCGTTTTTCGTTGACACCATAAGAGGAGGGCATCTTTGGCGCTGCGTTTTTCACTGCTCTCATCTTCTTCGTCCTAAAATGCCAAAGGATTCTTAATTTTCATGAATACCGCATAGCACAAATAAACATGCATACTGACTAACTAACTGTTTTAAGTGGCTGGAATTAAAGTATTCTGTATGACATGACTGACTATAAAGCATTAACCAGCTCGAAATTATCAACATAAATAAGTCACTAAAAAATTAATCCTGACATTGCAAAAAAACTATACAGCTGAATGGAACAGAAGCAAAACAAATTATTTTCATACGCTACAGCGACCGGTTAACTATCTGGAACAAATTTTATCGCGTATTACAGTTCCTTGCTCATCCTAATGACCGTTTGGATGCGCTTTAGTGAGCAAACCACTGATTTGAGGAGAAACTGTCTACATCAGCTAGCTAGTTAGTTACACCAATACGCAAAATAAATGACGTACCACATCGATTTCAATCTCTTGAATCTGGAAACGGAGAATGATGGTCCAAATGAGCCCGAGAATTAAACGTGGATTTCCATCGACAATGTCTTCAGCTCCAATACTTTCCAGACGAACCTGTGCATTAATTAGCAAAGTTCATTTATGCAGATGAAATGGTAAGACCTTGAAGTTTTAGTAACATTAGTTAGTTCCTAGCTTTATTTTATAAAGATAAAACATTTTAGGAAATCTAAACGCTCACAAATGGTATAATAAGTCATACTGTTAATGCACATGTCAAAAACATTGTTACAATTACAAGTAAGCAACAATAAATTAATTAGTGTCATCAAAGGGTAACAAGATTCAATTGTAAACATTACATTTTGAGGTTTATAGTGGAGAAAATTAATAATAAAAAACGTAAAGTGTTTCATTTTATACGTATTAAAATCAATTGGCATGTTAAGATAACACAGCATACGTGCGTAAACTGACATTCCAAGCCCATCTTCATTTATCTTTTACCTTGGTATGGAGGAACGCCAAACTTTTATTGACATTTTCGACATGATGGACTCGCATTTTCCCATTATTAGGTTTTCCCAATTTTTCACCAGAAATGATTTCCAGCAGTTTTAACAGCTTCTTTCCATCAGCAAGGTCTATGAATAAATCCTCTACTTCCATTCGAGCCTATATAAAAATTTATTGTGTTTTCAACTATAAATCATAATGAACTATAATTTAATCACTATAATAACACACACAATTAACTACAAAAAACTAAGTATACGAGTAAACTATACAAGGCATTGACTTAAGCCAAAAAAAATTGCACGATAACTACCTAATTTAGAGATTTTGATCAACAAGGTATCATTCTTAAAATCTGGCCATCAAATGTGCATGTATACCCTATACGGCTTAGTTGGAGTTGGAATAGTTCGAAAGCCATTATTTAACAACGAACAACGGATATTTATCTTTTTATGCTACATCATCTTTACTTTAAGGATGAAATATTGTACTCTAATAGCCCCCATAAACCTTAGGAGGCAATTGACAGCGTGCAATATAACTTCATTTTTTTAGAATCATAAACGCAAATGCAATTTTTGAACACACGGACTCATAAAAGCGATGTTTTGTCAAACACGTATTCACTTACATGCAAATTCAAGTCAGAATCTAAACATCTGATAAGTTTTCCACTCAAAATTACAGTATATTACAATTGACACCACTCATAATCGAGAATCTTATGGCATCAAAATTTTCTAATCTCATCAATCAATCAAATTCAAAATTGACCAGAGAAGCAATGACATCATCCGTAATAATACATTTCAAATGTCAAATATTAATATCTATACGTAAGAATGAGGGAACAATGCATTTTTTGAATTCCAGATTCATGCATAAAAAAGCTTTGAAACCAAAAATGTTCTTTGTGCGTGCGGAATTTTCAATGTAATCAGTTTTGACAACTACAAGGCCGTCAGAACCCACACATTATGTACATACTTTATATAATTTCGTGCATACAATTGCAGCATCATATGATCCATTTTATTTTTACTATTAGTATGCGTATTGACATAACACACACAATTCATAAATGTTTTCCACAAAATATTACATACCTTGGTCAAAAATGAATTCATCCATTTTGTGAATGTCTTTTTCTGAATATGGAGTCGCTCTTCTTGCAAGGCTTTAATTCGCCCAGTCTCAAACTTGAGAGCATCTTCTCGTTGAGACATTTTGATTTGTGTGTTCCTTTAGTATTGCTTTGTTTACTTCACTATCACTTTGCATACACAACTTAACTCGATGTGTAAATTCCTCTAATGAAGGTTAGGTAACTAACTTAAACACTAAATATTCTGAAAATATTTATCACTATCTCAAACTAAATAACAACCTAACTATGACTGTTACATATTGCACTATGTATGTTTCAAATAGAAATAGTTGGACGAGAGAGAAAGTAAGTTATTTCAGTCTTCATCAACGGCACATTAACTTTCACCATTTGCATAAGCATGTGCAAAGGATCCTTCCAAAAGTAGATTAGTCTTCACGTTTTCAATAAGGCAATCCTATACGGAATGTTATAGATGTTTCAAGCATCGTACAGTTGATCCCAAAACAAGGCGCTTTGATGAACACAACAAAATAGTTCTCCTTGGTCTGTAAAATATAAAAACCAACGCAAAATTCAAATTCAGGGTAAATATACAAAACAAACCCGTTAAACAAGCGATACTGTGAATATTTCACACTCGGCACAACATACACCCTGAAACCATACAAATTAACTAAACTAATGCAATGGAAGATTTTTTAGAACGAGACCGCAAAGCCATATTTTTTTGCATGCTGTGCACATTATGAACGCAAATTTAACTGACTAACTAACAAGTACATTATATGCTATGGAAGGAAATTTTATGATAATCATGATCATATGATGGATTAAAATTCCCAGCACAGGCTTTGTGCACAACAAGATTTGCTTTGCTGCTTTTCAATAGCAGTGTACAATCATTCCCTTTACTGAAACCTAACTTCAAAGTCCTCTATGTTGCTCATTTTTATACTACTATTAGGGCTGGCTTGACACTTTTGACAAGCGTTATTAAGCCACACTTGCATTCTACAGCACGTAGCAAGTTAAGTTAGTTAGTTAGTAGCACACATAGAATTTGCACATGTATTATACTGCATGCGTGTATTAGTTAAGGCTTATGAGAGATACAGCAGTGTCGCCTCCAAATTTTTATGACTTCCTTTGCCAACGAGTCTTTATGTTGTGCCATACAATGTGATGAATGCTAATCACTTCTTGTAACCATTATTAGGAATTGTGTTTAGTATTTAGCAGACATCGGGACTTCTCATAAAGTCATAATATAATGGGTTTCTTTCACCCGAACAAATAGTAAATGCATTGAATCCCATCTTTATCTTTGGATGGGACTAAACTGAGTAACTTTCCAACAAAAAATAATATCTCAATAATAAACAGATGCAGTTTAGAAATTTCAGATCAGATAGAAATGGAGTCTGAACTCTTCATAATTAGCAAAACAGTGTTTATGATAGCAACCCCAATAACTTATGTCATCAACATAAATTACAAGTAAGCAAAACCTTGAAAATCCTGAATTTTAAGTAAACTTTTATTTACTACTTACCAATCATTAACAAGAGCTCAAGTGAACACAAAGTACACGGTACACTTACTGAAAGCCGAGTCACAAACTCACACTTTATGACATGACACAAAGCAAAGGAGCGCTGTCAAAATATAGTGAGAATATTTGCACTAGCACTCCAGCGATAATGTGGCATAATGTTAAGCCCACACAGCTCTCAACTAAATATAAGGATAGGTTCGTTGAGTGAGTGGAATTTCGTTTGTATTTAACATATTATTATCTGAAAAGAGATAAACAGTCAATACTACATAAAGGTTGTAGTCACAGCGTCAACAACGCGTCATATATATTTCATTATCACTAGCTACTCATAGCACAAGGTCGGGAAAAAATGAAGCCATTCCTGGGACCACAAAACAATCCCACTCGAAAACTGATAAAAATGCATGGTTGTGGGCTCAAATATGCAAATTCCGTAATCATCACTGTCTGCTTTCAGTTTGCAAATAACTAAAACTGCATGGATGCCGGCTTATGGACTCTTACATGGCATAGCACTAGACACTTAACTAAAACCAGGAGTATAAGTATATGCATTAACAAAAACCATCGATTCAAGTAGCTTTACTATTACTTGTTAGCGTTCAAACTAACCAACTAAACTCAAGCCCAGTGTACTCGTAAAAGTTTGACCACAAGTCAAGTTCACGTTGATTTGGCTAATCTACACACAGTGGACAAAGTCTGTATTTGTATTCAAGAGTGGACACGAGGTTTGCATATGTTTGGTAATATAAACAGCTAAAATCTCAGTTAGAAAGGTTTCACTCCAGCTCACTCACTTAGTCACAATGAGGTGTTGTAGGTGGGTAGCGGAGTTTCGAAATGAGAAATAGCTTAAAATGATTTGGAGAGTGCCAACAATAATCTCTTAAAATATTACTTTCTCATGCTCAAGTTTACATATGCTACGGCCGACAAAAGAAATTTTGGAAGTCGAGAATAAATTTTTGACTTTTCTTATGGTGTATAGTCCTACATGGAAAAAATCTCGAAATTAAGAGACCGTTTCCATTTTTTCGATTTTGGCGACACGTGTATTTAGATGCATGTGAACAATTACTTTTTTGATGCTGTGAGAGTTAGGTGATCTAATATTTTTTGGGGTTCTTATTGAACTTCTCATGCTTCATTTGAGCTATTACAATGTAAAACTTCGCCACCCAATTTTGGCACCTCATTGTCAGTAAAATTCAGAAAACCATTAATTGAAGATGCATTTTTGTAGCGAAACACCTTTCCCGTTCTAAAGACGTAAAATTAAGAACATTGGAATCCCAAAGCCCACAAAAATCAAAACCATGTTTGTTCACAATAACATAAAAAAAACTAGAATTCGCTGTCAACTTGCGCTGTTGACTCGGTACATCAAACACGTAAAAAAACCTGCTGAATAACTTAAACTCTCAAGTGCATGCCCGAGAAAACACCAGTACCAAACCATTGACAAATACTAAACTGTTGTAAAGAACAAATAAGTATTCATGAGATACGAAAAAATCTTCTCTGACCTAACTAACTATGCATAACTATTCGGAAAACATGGATGCAAACTTACTGACGTAGAAAGCGAAAGGATTTATTTTCAGTTTATACGGTTACCAAATCAAGTTTTATATTATTATCGGCCTATGCAATTCCTATTTTGTTTGCACACATGCTTCAACACTACATGCTATACGAAACACGATAGCAGTCAACAAAGAAGTGCATGGCACAAAAGACTAGCTGGCCATGCTCACCAAACCAACCATTATATTCTCTTCAGTATTTTTCAGTCGAGAGATAGAACATTGAACTTGCATTA
>Ga0210040_10001969_pt1 | contig 29833 bp, 18 predicted proteins | sample CryGeyCG12114_NA_FD_185462 | JGI IMG/M metagenome (GOLD analysis project Ga0210040, IMG submission 185462) | Groundwater microbial communities from aquifer - Crystal Geyser CG19_WC_8/21/14_NA (SPAdes) (version 2) | ecosystem: Environmental > Aquatic > Deep subsurface > Groundwater | place: USA...
AATTTTCTCTTTCGCATGCATCATTAGTATTCTGTTAGGGAGTACGGTTATTAGAGATAGTGACCATTTGAAATTCGAGATGGGTAGGTTTTCTATATTTGTTTTCACGGTGAAGTATACATACAATATTGACTAAAAATTGCTTAATTTATTGTTGTGACATAAATTTCAAAAGCAGATTTTATTGAATGATAGTAAAACGGTTGATGCGATATTTTTATTCTACGAGCAGTAGTACCGCTTTCGTCTCAATCCAATTCTTATAAATTAAACCTTTCTGTTCTTTAGATACAATGTATACGGACTGAATCAGAGAGGACTCGCTCCTTCATCCCCCAGTTATCACCATAATTATCGAGACGATCGGCGAATAAATGACGAGTTGACTAACAACACAACCAGTTTCATGTATCTAGAAGGGCAACCATGGCTTGCTGCGGCTGCGGCTGCAGCAGCCGCTGCCAATGCGGGCTCAATTGCTTTGGGAGATGAAGATTTGCACAGAGCCGGTGTTCAATATGGAACTGGTCGGTATAAAAATGGAAGTAGTACCGCTGCAACTACTGCAAACAGCACTTTTCTTCCAAATCTTCCTCATAACCTGATTCCTGGGATGAATACCAATATGCAGGCCTACAGCGGTCAGCTTATGTCCAGGGAATCAAACAGTCCCTCTGGGAAAAGCTCCACCACAACTACCACGTCTAGTAGCACAGCTCCAGATAAGGTGGATTTCCGTTCTTCCTCCCAAGCAATAAGTGGTGGTGGTCCACAATCTCATCAAGACTATACGATCGCCGTGTGAGGAATTTATATGACAACTTTTAGCATTGATTATTATTTTTGTGTGATGTTTATTATTATTATTCTATGGATGGGTGAGCGTGAGAGAATCTCAGCTCTCCAAATGATTTTTGCTGGAAAAAATGTTTCATTGTGTGGATCTACCGGTCTCGAGCAAAACTTCAAATGCTATTCTCTCACACAATTTGAAAGCTAGAGCTTCGATTCAAAACGTTTAGTATCTGTCGGACTCTTTCGCTAAATCGTATGAGCGACTTATGCGCTGCATTGTATGATCAACTTTTTTTAAATTTCTCCTTAGTTAGGACTCTTGTTTGATATTTGGTAACTCTGCTAACTTTTTTAAAGTAATGGGTTTTTGAAATTGTTGACTATATCTACAACAGTTCTCTGTTCAGGTTATGTTCTTATAAAACTAAAAAAATACACAAATACTACGAATTTTTGCTCTTTATAATAGACCTAGCTTTGCAGACTAATTTTCTTTTTTGACGCATCTTAAGTGATCCAGAAAATCCAAGTGTCAAAATATGTTAGGATGTAAAATATTAAGTACAAAGAACAAGTTCATATGCTTCAAAAATCCACATACATTATTTTTTTCTATCTACCATGAAAATTTCGAAGAATCAACCCCAAATCTTTTCATTTGCAATAATATCTGAACGTTAGCATTTTTTGAAATCGGATAAGACCAAAGTGTTTGTAGCGTAATTAGGATTATTGTAAATAAGTAGTTTTTATTTGATACTTTTCCGGTCACTAAAACATCCCATCCATAGGACTTTTCGGTTTTCCGAATGTTTTTTATTATGATTGTGGCGTCTTTTTTTACTCCATATCTTACAATATAAATGATTGATAAAATGAAGGAACGATAGGCATAACATTTTTATTGTTATCTTGCAGATATGGCTCCCATCACATGAACTAGATTGGGAAAGGAATATATGAGGGAGTTAAAAAAAACTTATTGATGTAGCCCAGTGAGAGATTTACGCCAGAATTGTTAGATTATGGAAATGAACCGGTAAAAAGTTTGCAGTTGTTAGTTATACTTGGTTTCGTTGCAAGTTTTGTGATCTACCACCTGTGATTCAGCGTAAGGTATTCATGATCTATGTATGTGTGTAAAAATTATGAACCAAAGATATTTGTGATATGATCTACTAATATGGTTAATATTACATATACATATAGCATTGTTAGTCACGTACTAGTGAGTGGTATGTAGTTTATTTATAAAATTCCATGCTGAAATGTTTTTATACTATGATATTATTATGATGGGAAATAAAAGATTGTTGGAAAATTACTCAAAAACGTAGCTACTTGTACAGCTTTTATTAGGTAGTGGCTTGATTTATGAAAGAAAGCGCTGTGTTTGAAGAATTCAGTGTATTCTATTCTACTTATTCATCACTTTTTCTTTTCATAATGACTCCAGTTGGGTCATATAAAGGGAAAGTAGTGCCATTGAACTTGTCTAGTAGACCTGAATCACATCAAATCTTTTCTTATGGACATTATTTCAATGTCTCTATAGTTTACCGCCAACATTGATTATATAGGTTGTTGTATAAAAAATGGTGTATGCTTAATGTATTTATAGTAATAAAATGCATTATTCGAATCCGAACATACTGCTTGTGCCAGGCTATAATCACGAGCGCGAGCCCTATTATTATGACATTAAACTTTACTGGAATTCAGGTCACAGCTTGCATGTTCATCTGGTTGATAGTTCGTTCAGCGTAAATGTGAACCCTTCTTCGTGCTGGTGTGCATCCTTATTGGTTAATTTTGTTTTTACGATTGTAGGTTATTAAATAATTATATCCAGGAATGAATAGATGGATTAATCAAGTTCCGGAACCCAATAGCACTGCAAGAAAAATCTTGAGAGCAAAATTAATTAAAGCTGTGTATCTTTTGATAATTGGTGAATTTAGCTATACTATAGGCTATCTCAATGAAAGTCTTATCAATCATCATCTCACCGTTTTAGTGAGTGAGTGGTTAAATAGAGCCATCAAAAATGCTAGCCTCTGTGGGTTTACCCCTGCAAAAAAAAGGAATTGTAAACCATTAGTCAAACAAGTTTCTTAATCGAATGCACGGTTGAGCTATATAAATTGAAGCTAGAATTTTCCAAACTTCCGTACCGTACTGTGCTATGTTGCTGCGTCTATTTGTTGAGCCAATACGATTTGCATGAACAAAGCAAACCTATACCTAAAAACCCAAGTGGGAAATGAGCACCAGAAATCTTTTTCGGCGGGGACATTCAATATTGCATTACTGCATTGCTGGTATGAAGCAAGTCAAATTCGTAGCAGGCGTAAAACCGAGCAATATAAAACGTAAATGGTTCTTTTGTATTCACACATTTGATTAGCTGACTGTGAATTGGTGGTATCTTGTTTTGTTAAATGGTCTGTCATGTGTGTCACTTTGGTATTTGTGTAGCTCGTAAGTTTATGACATTGGTATAGCCTAAGCTAGTTAGTTAGTAGAAGCGTATTCGAGCCTGTCATTGGTTATCAAGTAAGTTCATTTGTCTTGTGCATTTAAACATTACTCCTTGATTCGATTGTGTTGTCGTCATCGTGTATTTAACTTGTATTTTAACTGCACCCACAGCTTTTCATTGTTGAGTTGTCCATTTTCAAGAGGAATACAAGTGGACACCAATTTTCAAAGGTACTGTCACTAATTATCGGAGTTGGGGTCTGCAGCAACTCAGTATTATTCAGATTTCAAGCAAGTTGTCAGTTGTCAATCGATAATTTACTATGGGTCATCCTGTTGGAGTTTTGTGGATGGGCTCGGTAAGTTTTCCTGTGGACTTTTGGGTAATAGGGAGTGAAGTTACTGTTTATGATTGCGTGTATATTTTTAGTTGGAGCGATATATGGATGAAAACTTCATTCGGGGAGCTTTCACCCAGATGGGGGAGATCATTTCCGGTGTAAAAATGATGAAGAACAAATTTACTGGAGAGCCAGCTGGTTATTGTTTTGTTCAGTAAGTGACAAATTTTTCATTAACAGGGGATAAAGTAGTTAGTTTCGGGAAAAGTTAATAACATTTGCAATTCAAAATCCACGAAAGTTTAAGTAAATCGAGTTCACCACTTTACAAAACAGGAACTCGATTTACTTAAACTTTCGTGGATTTTGAATTGCAAATGTTATTAACTTTTCCCGAAACTAACTACTCATTTTCGGTCCTTTCTGGTGTAAATTAGTTGTTTATTGACGACTGATTTAATGTATTTCAGATTTCCAGATGATTTTTCTGCACTGACGGCCATGCACAAGCTGAATAATAAGATTATTCCTAGTTCAACGCCACCTGTGAAATTCCGCCTTAATCATACATCGTTGGGGGGAAAGCAAGCAATGGATAGAGATTACTCTTTGTGGATTGGTGACTTAAGTCCTGACGTGGACGACTATACGCTATATAAGGGATTCGCTTCCCGCTATCCATCTGTCCGATTAGCTAAAGGTAACCAAAAGAATGAAAAACCGTAGTGAGAAAGGCATATCTATTTCAACTGTTCAATGTATGAAATTATATTAGCTGTACCCTGTTACTGATGATTGAATTTTTATGTATTCTATCTAACAGTTATCTTGGACCAAAATGGATTTAGTAAAGGCTATGGATTTGTTCGTTTTGCTGATGAAGAAGAGCAAAAAGATTCTTTGCTGAACATGAATGGTTTCAAGGTGAGTTGCAGCTGTCGTATATCTTAATTTTACTAATAATTAACTAAGGAAGTCGCTTTATTAACCTCTGCCTTTTTACTGATTTAGGGAATCGGAAGCAAGGCTCTAAGAGTAAGTATTGCTATTAATCGTGCTGGTGGACAGAGGGCAAATAGTGCACTACAAGGTCAAGCCATGGCTGCTGTACAAGCTATGTGGTACGTTTTTACCTTTCATAGAGACAGAAAGTAGAAAAAAAAAGTTTCGGTCATATCGTCATGTAATGAATTAACTGTGTCATAGGAGTGGTCAAGGGGCGTCTACTGGACAACAGCCTGCACAACAAGCGCCCGACTATTCCCAATACTACGAACAGTACTGGCAAAACTATGCTGCATGGGGAGGAGGAAATTATGGAAGCTATTACGATCCAGCCTATGGATACCAACAACAACCACCTCAGGCAGCAATGATGGGACAGCCTGGACAATATCCAGGGGCTCCTATGGGTATGCAAATGGCGCCCAATGCAATGGGTCATGGTCAGCAGCAAGAGGATGATTACGAATTAGTTGGTAAGTAGACAATGTATTGAACATCCCATATGAAAGTCCCACGTTTTTCTATATCTTTTTCACTTATAATGATAGCATAGAGAAGAAATACGAATTACGCACAACAAAGCTCTTTTTTCTCTTTCATTTTTCAAGCAAACCTATTCTCTGGTTTACGTGTGATCAACCTATCATCTAATCCGCAGTACACATATTCTTACACTTCTACCAATCAAACTCAACAACCGCATCAGTAGTCGCGATTTTAGTGTTAGGTTCTATATAATTAGTTAGTTTGCTAATATATTTACTAAATTATTTATCCTTCCAAGATGGTATCTGTCAACTTGTTAAATTTATCGGGTTAGCAGGTAATTTCTAATAGGCGATATTGGTCGATTCGTTTGTCGTCACGTTTAGCATTTCAAGCTTCAATCACGCATGCAACGTGCAATCAACAATCCATTTTTGCAGTTGCAAATTTTGTAGTTTTTCTAAACAAATCATTGAAGGAACATCTTTATGATGAATTCACTGCTCGTGTTCTCACTTATTACATCGACTTATTACTAACATTTGAATTTACAACAACTTGAACAGATCAGACTATTGAATGAAAACTATATTTTTCCCGGTAATGATCTAGTCATATATTCACTTAACCCGTCATCTCTGCATCACACTTGGTATGGAGCATAACTAGCTAACTGCTGTTTGATTTCTTGTGTAAGTAGTCTTCGCAATAAAGTAGTTAGTAAATAAGAGATGAGTCCACCTTAGGCAGTGCATTTTGAAAACAACTTGTACATTTGCTGTTAATCGTATTTCTTTCTTCTGCTGTATTCAAACCATACCGTGTATATCTATTTTTTTATGTGGTCTTATAACTTATTGTAATTAACTCGTAAACTCCAGAACACAGCGTACCGGTTAACATGGCTCATCTGAATGCTGAAGTTGTGAAACGCGCTGACGATCTGATGGGCTCGTTAGATGATGTTCGGTGGCTACCGAAAGGAACTTTGGAGATCCCTGCTCCGTACTAAAGCAATCGTTTTTTCTTCTTCTCGAATTCAATTCATCCGTGTACACTATACCGTAAACTACTACAAATTTCTTCAACTTATCATCGCCTGCTGCATAACTAGTTAGTTGGTATCTTTAATCTTTACGTCTAGTTAATATTCGAATATGTCTGGGGATAACCATTTTTGATCCCATTGATATTTTAAACAGTAATTTTATAGTTTTACTTTTGTTCCTGCCACTGGAGTCAAATATTGAGTGTATAAAAATCCATGTTATTCCTACCGTTTACCAAAATGAGAAGTGTCAACTATATTTTTAATTTGTACTTGGGATTCTGAGTTAGTTGTGTCTAAGTTTTTAACTCGTTTTAATGTATCAACTTATCAAGAATGGCCTGTTGATTGGTATCATGTACTTTTGTGAGTGGTGAGTCCTGTTTTTTACGGTTTAAGGACTGAAATGTAGTCTGTCTTGTATAACTGTATACACGACTTTGTTTGGAAAGATATCCCATCCCGCTTATGAGAGTTTGTCAAGATAACGCACGGTGCATCTTTATTAGTTAGTTAGAAAATGAATGTTTGAGATATTTACTTTGTTGTATAGATTTGGGTGTACTAACTAAAGTGTACGTTCTTTTGTGGATACCCATAGTATTGTATTGTCGTGCAACTCACTCATTGTGCTACTTTTTTCAAGCGGAGTTAGGAAAAATTTATAAAAGCTACATATGAAAAATAAGAAATACGTTTGTGTTGTCATTATGTTAAGCGTATTTCTAAGTATGACACTACTATAGTTAGTATGCTAAAAGCTATGTATACATGAAAGTTGTATCGGTTTCGAAAACGTTGCTCAGAATATTTTTACGCAATCCTAAGTGTTTGGAACTGTTTTCATAATTTGCGTATTGTTAAATTATATACTAATTAATTAGATAGTTAATGTAATCATTTGCAATGAAGTAATGAAGAAACATAAAATCCTACACTTTATACACTAACATCTAAGCATTGATTTAAAATTATGCTCCATATAATCCACAACCTACATTTTTTTAAGTAGTTACTTGAAACTTACTGAGTAAGCATGAAAGCTTTGTTTAAAATATCATATTAATAATATTATATAATATTCTTTCGAATTCCTCATTCCGAACTGATTTAAATTTGTATAACGTAAATGATAAGACCTCATCTTGTGGAGTTACTATTCAATTATGATTGTTGTATTCAACCTAAGGCTTTCATTCACTTCGTAGTTTGCATTATATCGAAATATTCTCGATTGTAGCTGGGAATGATTCTGTTTAATTCCCCAAACAGATAGGGGTGCCTTTTGAATTCTTTAATATGTACATTGTGATGATGTCAAGTAGTAGCTAGAGGAATGTGCATTGTCCTAATGAATGTATTCGTTGTTTACATGTAATATGGGTAAACCCTATTGAAATTTGGATGACTTTTTAGTGTGATGTCGAAAGGCAGCATTTCATGTCTGTGTTTAGTTAGTTAGTACATCGCTAATAAATAGCTTGAGGAGTATATTTGATTATTGAAATGTTCATCTTGTTGTAACTATTTTGTCCTGAAGTGTTGCCTTATGCATACCTACTAACTAACTACTATAGGGTTCATACATTACAATTTATTGCTATTTTTTTGTGTAAAAGATTTTAAAGAGATCTATCAGTTGAAAAATTATTTTCTATGCTTAAGCTTCCTTGACTATGCACCTCTGAATTTGTTCGTATAGTTCGTCGTACTATCTAATTACACTCGTATATTGTTTACTGTTCTAGGAATTGTGTTGATAAGTTACGAACACGACCGGATTGAGCGTCATCAGTATCAGGACGATTTCGGTAGTTAAAGTTAGTGGCAGTACTACTAGGAAGTCTGTACTTATTATTAAAATCTCACATACGCAAATACTATATTGTAAAAGTTTATCAGTAATCATGATATGATATCATGTCATTACATAAATCCTTCGTGCCTACATACCAAATCTTTTCACATTGTGTATGCAAATGGAACACTTAATTTTTAGGAACTAGCTAACTTTTTCAATATTACGTGGTGGATGAATGCTCTATATGATGGAAACTCCTAGTGGTACACATGTTTTAATAGTAGCAAGCTAATAACTAACTAACTAACCAGTAGATCGTTAGTTGAATAAGAACTGAAGTTAAACATTTTTATTCACGTGGTAATCGTCATCATTATCATTATTAAATGCATACTGTCGTCGCAGTAAGTTTAAGTAAGTAAATGCATAGAATGCTTTAGATTTAGTTAAGTTAGTTTGATGAAAACTGTTAAGCCCATAATTTGGTGACATAAATAAGAGTTTGATTTTGTTCGGTCCTAGTATGGGACTGAACTAGAACTTGTTATTACAACTGCTTATATTGTGATATGTAAAAAGCTTACAGAGCTTCGGAACTGGTTGGCATTCCTGTACTTTGGAATTAAATATTGTTAACATGATGGTTGAGAAGAAATAATTTTATTGTTTGGTCAGTGATTCATCATATTGATACTATGCTATACTGTGGGAAATTATTATATGTTTACACCTTTGGTAAAGTTGGTTAGTACTTTGAATCTTTGTTGTGAATTTTCATGATTGTATAGTATTAAGAGCTTCACATGTCTACAAGTACTACTAACTACCTGTGAAGATAGTTATTATTATCATCATTGTTTTAGATTGGATTATAGTTAGTTGTGACAAATGTATGGATTGTTATTTGTATGCTCATTATTTTCAGCTTCAGTTCTTGACTGACTGAATCCCTTTGTTCATATGAGAGAAGAATACAAGTCAAAAGCATTGGCATTAATATCTCTACAATTGATGACTGACTATCATTTATTATTCCATCATTCGTTTCGGTTTTGCAATCCAAATCTTGAGGTAAAATGGAGAAGTTGGTCTCAATGTTTACTGTAGCATATGGAAAATTATTCGCAAGTACAATTTGCCCCTACGATTGGGGACCGCCTCTTGTCTATTTTGAATTGAATCATTACGAGTGAATATGTCAGCAAAGCACTCGCTGAGACACCCAGTAAGCCGTAACTGACAGTAAAAAACCGGCCTCCAATCAGCCCGTCAAATCCTGTGACGCCCTTTAAATATTTGTGAGCACTCGAGAACTCCCCATTGTTTGCCATTGCCAACCTTGAGTTTTGTATGGCATACAGTTTCCTACGAAATCCTCTGACCTATAATCATGCCAATCTCTCAGCAATCATTTTTTGTATGTTAACTAAAAACCACCAAGTATAATGTAAATCTAAATTTTTAGTTAGTTAGTAAAATGAAAACCCTGCTGACCTGAAATTCAGTTTCAGCAGCCATAGCTAATAGGGTACAGTAGAAGACGCAATACACAAACATGTAAATTCGATAAGGCCATTTGGTCTCGTCCAAGATATCCACAACTCCTTCAGAAACCCAAGACACGATTTGAATGAACAGAACCAAAAGGAAATGTTGATTTACCTCATTTACATGTCCAATGAGCCGCATATGATCTTTGAAATGCTGTACGAGAATCTATATATAAGCAAAATTGTTCTATCGTATCTAATCTATACAATTTTGTGAAATAAATGGTTTCAGCTTTGTTTAAAGAGATTTATGTACCCGTATATCTAAGTTGAATTGAAATTTGTTGCAATATATTTTGGACAACTTTTCTGTCGCATGGTAAACAGCATATGCTGAGAGGAAGCAATGCACTTCAACGAAATTCAAAATGATACTGTTAAAGGTATCGATAACAGCGGAAAAGTAAGCTAGTTTGTTGTAGCTATCTTGAATTTCTTCAGTGGGAGGTAAATCTGTCCAAAATCGCCACAATTTAGTGGAAATTTTAATGAAATTAGCCCACTTAGAGCTGTTACCATCCATGGGTACCGAATCGAAGGCTCCATATTTAAGGATTTTTGACACTGTTGGTAGCACAATTCCCCAGCTACAGATTGCTAGGATTATGAACTTGGACTGCATGGGAAAACATATTTTTGTTTGTAGACATTCAATTATTGATAATGTTTTTGTTTAGAATAAGCATAAAATTGTGTACGTTTTTGGAAATATTCTGATGGGGAATATTTCCCAAGCTTAAAATACAATCTGGTTTGAAATGAAACCGATGGATGAAAAGCAATATGTAAAAGAACCAAATGGTGGCATTAAATAGGGAGAAAATCTTTTCAGGATTGATATGAATTCGGTTTCTTAATCCCAGCCGCAATTCCAAAATGCTGTAGATAAGAACAGAAAACAGGATAACTTTTGAAATTATCTGTAATAATTGCGTAAAAAGTAACATTAGTTGGCTATTGTGGGGTTCATTAAGCAACAGAAAAACGCAATTAAATAACTCACCTTATGTAAAGTATCTGAAGTAAATTGCAAAATATTATCTTTTGCCTCTACTTGAAAGGGAATCAAGAAAATCCAGTATCCTAATTTTAAGTAGTAGGAAAAAAATTGTGGAATCTTCTGTCCGACCTTTTGGTCCGGTACAAAATGTTGTGGTAAGACAGTAATTCTCCCATTTGGGACTTTTACCTCTTGAAAAAGGTCCATCGTAGTCAATATTTTTAATGAATTAGGAAAAAGATTTTTGGAAGTCATTGTCGGTAGTAAGACAAACTAACTCTGTAGTACACTACCTGCAAAATATCTAATTTTTATTTCAGTCAGTTGAAGATCCCAATTGGACAACTACGATGTACATTCTCAATTATCCTTCAATCATTTTCGCTGCAAATTATATGTCTCCATAAGTGTTTGTTTTCCATAAGTAAAGCTAAATGTTCACACCTGCCTAATGTCAGACGGAACGAAACAATTTTTTGAACTGAACAAGTTAAATTGCACAGTTTACATATACCAAATGTAGATTGCACAATTTTATTCATGTGTGCGTATGTATTAGATATTGTTTGCATGTGAAATGCTAGTGCTGGATCCTACAAAAAGAAATAATTTTTAAATTGTAAAATTCACAGCCCCAAAAAATAATGCATAATAAAATTATTTTGAAAGCGAAAAAATTGCAAAAAGTGTGCGATGGCCGGGAATCGAACCCGGATCTACTGCTTGGAAGGCAACAATGCTAACCTTTACACCACCATCGCTTATTGAATAGAGAGGCTGATAGTACTAGATTTAAAATTCAAGTAAGTACAAACATGTTTACAAAATGGTTTTAAATTGGGTTTGTATCTTTACATTGTGGCCTATTTAAGCAAGCTATTTAGTTAGTTGAGGTTGAAATGAATAGTTGTTTAGTGAGACCGTTTCTCAAAATTTGGGGGATACCTATCTACACAAGCTGTTGAATAAGCGTGACATTTATTGTTGACGTTGAGCAGAAATAGAAAGTAAGATAGTTAGTGGTTTCGTCTCGCAGCAGACTTGTACGACGAAATTTGGTACAAAAACAGTAGGATGTTGATGTTTTGAGTTTTGTAGTGCAGACAATGTCAATAATTCATTATTGTTGGTAATCTAATGCTTCATAGTTACTTCATGTATCACACGACTGATACGAGGTTTATTATATTATGGCTTATTCTATCGAATCGAACCTTAATCAGCGGCAACTATACGGGTTTGCTTGTACATCATGGTTGAAAAATAAATTGCGTATCATAAACAGATTTACTTTTTGATCAAAATTTTTAAACATCTAAAAACCGAAGAATGGATTCATTTTGTTTGTTCTGTCAAAAAACGTTTAAATACATCAAATCATTAAATCATTAGAATAAAAAAGTTTGGAGCAAAAGCAAATCGTATCTTATCATCTCAATTTTTAGCGCTTTCGTTCAGTTTACATTTACAAGCCATTTTGTTGGCGTCAGTTCATTGTCTATTGTCATACAAAAGCTGCAGTTTTCTACCACAAGAGACCGCAAAAGTTCTACATTGACGCTTGGAATCTCTCATATAACTATTACCCTGCTGCGTTTCAATTCCATTCCAGTATCATACAATCCAAAACCTGGTTTCTGTAATTCTGTACAATTTGACGACAAAATGGAATAGAGTTTTCGGTTAAAAAAAATAGTATTTTTTCCTTCATTCATGCATATCAAAATGATGTATTTCTGCAAAAGACTGTGTGAATGATCACAGGAATAATGCAAGGGTATTTTCATGCTTGTCATGTCCATCCCATTTGTATAGATCATTTCTAACGTTTTCCTGATATTTCAAATGCTCTCAACTGAAACGGAAAGAATTTTTTATTCTATAATTTGATAGAGCTTTGAGTGTCCCATACTATGGTCTGTCAATTTAAGTTTCCTCCAGCGGCATAAGTCTTTAGTTCACTCACTCGACTTAACGTAAGAAAAATTGGGATCGAAATATTCTTATCTCTTTTGCATCGCAAAAACATAAAGTTTAGTAAAAGCGCTGTTACTATATTATTAGTACGGTTGAACAAAAGGTACATATTGTCGGAACGATTTCAATACTACAATATATACTGAAAAATATTTAACCATAACAATTCAGACATTATTTCACAAACTAATGATTAAGTTTTTTAATCAACCGGTTAAATCTAAAAGTTTAGCATATTTATCAAAACAATTAAGAGCTGAATATCTAACTAATCTAAAACTCCCCCAAAAAAGGCAACCAAAAAAATTGTCACATAGAAATCGCATGCTTACTTAAAACTAATCGGAAAGCATTCATTGACAATCAGCACGCAATCCTTCCTATCACTCAAAACACTCACTTATAACGCTGAGTATGTCACTAGTCTGTCACAGGAAACCAATTGAAGAAATAATTGAGCTCAGCTAACTAACTGCGAAGAAACTATCTGAGGATCCAATTAAAATACTTGTTTAGTCCATTTGAAATTATCTCTCATAGAATCGGCGAAAAGTTGCAAAACCCTAGCAGGTGTTTGTGTATTTGTGTGTGTGTATCAAATGCTTCCACTTTTAGTCGGCGAGGAGACCCCACAAGCATCCTACAGATAAATGCTTTGCAAGACTGGAATGCGAATAATTAACATTGCCGACTCATGATCCTAGGGGGGTCGATTAAGATGGCGGTCGAAAAAGGCTAATGCGCTCCTTAATTGCTCTGAAGCTGCTTGAGCTGCACACGAAACGAAACACGCACCATATTATCTCCGAGTGGGTGAATGGAAATTGGAACGAGCCAACAAACTTCCTATAAGAGCAGGCTCGTAAAGAATTGCATAATGCAGATATACCAACTTTGGGAATATATACACACTACAACGGTTAGTTAGTTAGTTAGACGTATGTATATATACGAGGTGGTTCATTTCAATTCAATGGAAATGGAGATTGTCCAAATTAGTTGCGGTTAGACATTCCACACTTGAGACCCACTCACGCTCTCAAAGACGAGGCTGTAATTAATCCCTTGGAAATTCCCACATGATTGTGCAAGTGAAAGTAATTTAGCAAACTGTTTTGCGTGGACGTGAAGCTCGTGCGAAAGTAGTGACTTTGCTCCTGGCTTTCATTATTACCCCCTTCATGTGCATGCACTATGTAGGTGTAGGTGGCAATCCATACATTATTATGTGCAAATACATCGGGTTGAGCTTTTATTTAGTATTGTTTACTAGGGTGGTATTGACAAGTCTGGTTTTGTTTGGCTTGTCGCTTACTATGGATAAACCGTTTTCTGTTATAATAACAGTTTTATTTGACGCAGAAAAGGGTCTGGCACTTGCTCTAGGCATGTACATATTTTTCTGAAGAGACCAAGTAACGGATTGCTATGCTGACCAAGTAGTGGGTGTCAGCCTAACAGCAGACTAGTTTGTACTTTGTGGTCAACAGTAGTGGAGAAAATGTCCGTCAATCTTGAATATCCCAGAGGATGTAAGTTAAACGCAAAGTAAATTTAACGCAGGACGTCGTAGTTCCACAAACGAAATACCACGATTTTCAATGCTTTCAGTGTGCGAACAGCGTGAAGTACTGAACTCATTCAATCCCTTCCTATATGATCAACGATGCTTTTTCACTTAATTACATCTATTTTTTTATAGAGCAGAAAAAAGGAATCCTGTAAATCTTACTTGCACTGACCTGCAAAATTTACTTGTAATATCTCAAGTTCCTAAAAACATTAAGGCGATAATAGTGGCCGTGTCAGTTTTTCGGGGTAACATTTATCTGTGTACCCGTTTATCAGGGTAACATTCATGATGTAACAGTCAACCGAGTAACATTCAAATATGAGTAACTGGTCATTTGTGTAACTATTTTTAAAATATAAAAACGATGCATTTTAAGCAAAAATTTAGTCAATTTTAATATCAAATCATGTCATTATCATAATTATTATAATTTAGAACTTTTACTATCATATTTGATTAATAATCAGTTAGTAATTTTTGCTTTTTTTGGCTGAGGATATTCAGTTCCATTTACTTCGGGGTCTTCTATTTGGCTTAATTTCCATCGACGATTATCAAGATTCATATTGTGGGCTATTCCATTGATGTAGTCCATTACTTCGTACGATCCTTTACTGTATTTGAGTACAAGAGTTAAAGCCTTTTGTAAAGATAGAAATAGTAGCTTTTAGTTCCACAAATAAATACTAGATTAATAAAGTTAATTAAAATAAAAAAGTAGCCATTGTGAGATGCTTGTTCTCTGTCACTAAACTGAATGAGGTTTATAACGACAAAGCTATAAAGATATTTCATATTTTCATGCTATGCATATGCAATACATGTAAATCACAGTTCGGTACAGATAGTTACACAAATGACCAGTTACTCATATTTGAATGTTACTCGGTTGACTGTTACATCATGAATGCTACCCTGATAAACGGGTACACAGATAAATGTTACCCCGATAATATGTAATCATAGTGGCGGCTATGTAATAATAAAGCTCGTTAAACGGACTAATGAAATAGTTCTAGTCCAATGGACTTTTAGCGACTTTTCATAGTGGCTTTACAACTGTTCTGGCTCAATATTTTTCATTTCTTCATAAGCGAAAAATCGATTTGGTTGGATTGAAATACCCAGCAATTCAACGATTACAATCTGTCCGCTAGTTCGAAATTGACTATATTATGGACAGATGGACGGACAGACATTTGCAAGTTTCCATGCTGTAGCTATAGTTGATAGTTAGTTAATAACTTGAAGGGAAGTTTTTCTGCAATTTTCGCTGCAGATATGGATTCTCCATTACCGTTACTATCATTATTTCACTCGGGCGGGACAAGAAAGGTTTTTTCTGCTTTGCGTGTTTTTTTCTGCATGCTCCGAAACTTAATAACAATTCATGACTGAGGAAATTAAAGTGGCGGTGATGTACTGAGCTCAGCGAAGAAAGCATTGCAACCAAATGGAGACGCCTACATTATTTAGCAAAAAAGAAGGAAAATATCATACACGAGTTGTTGTTGTATGCCAAGAAAAAAAAGGTGTGCACAACCGAACGAACATAAGAACACAATAATAATAATAAATTTTGAACAAGACATTGTTCACCTTCTGCTTGTGGTTACTTGCACGCAACTTTGAACGGACCTCGATAATTTCCTCGTGAATGATGAACGAATCATCTCCACTGCTTATTTGGGGGAAAGTAATAATGTACCTTTCTTTACAGTGCTTGGAGAAAATATGTGTCCAATTTGCCAGCACCTGCTAGCGGAGAATCAATATTTGATAAGTTCACTCCTATTGTGCCTCGTATGATTGAAAAGCATGCATGCAAGTTTACATGTGCAATACTCTTTCTACTTCTTTATGCAATCAAATAGTTTATAATAGCCGCAACTTTAAGGCTTGCAAAAATTGCAAAAAGTTTATTTTGCAAATCTTCAGTTCTTAAATAGTCTATACTTCATCATCACAATCAATTAAATGTACTCTTAATGACAAGTAAGAGTACATACTTATCATTAATATTACTTGTAGTTAGTTAACATTATCACAGTCACATGAAATAAAACAAATATGAAGTCCAATACGAATTTCGCTATTTTCAAATTCCATTCTACCATGCATTATGCATGGATATGAAACTAGTTATTACTTCCTTCAACTCAAATATTTGCTTCAAAATTGTATACCCAACATCAATGGAATATTATGCTCCAAAAAACTTGTTCATTTTTCTTATGGTACAACAAAAATCTTTATTTATTTACAGGAAACGGAGCAATACGTCAGTTCAAAGAATTGCTTGTCTATCCAGGTCTACCATCTTGAACAAATATCATTATTTACTTGTACCCATAATTTCTTTTCCAGCTCGACTCGATCCTGTCTGTCACAGCCCTATGTATTGCTCAAATCTGACATTTCGTCACGGCAAAACCCCACCATAGAATCTTGCTTCCATTTCTGAATTATCTATCAGCCAGTCAAAAATTTTGTTTGTAAAATTCACACGTCACACCCCCTTACTCATCCACAGCCATAAGCACCAGCTGACTGGTAGCAGAGTAACTAATTGACTTACTAAACTCATGTATTGACTGACTGGCGGTTTTTTTTCGACCTATCATAATATACATTCCCATCCTGATGCACCCAATGAACCTTATCAACACGCACCGACTTTAAAAAAAGTGTGGAGCTAATAAATTGTTTGAGAGGAAACAGATATAGGTCTTAAAAAAAGGGTAGAGGTGTAGTACACGCACAAAAAGACACGTACCAAACTCCTCTTTCTGCCCAAAAATGCACACTATGTGCGTCTTTGTTCATTCTGAGTGGAGAAGAAAAAGTGACTGCCGGAACATACATAACAAACACACATACAGTGAGCATGAGAAAAGGGAAAGTGACTTGACTGCTACTTGAGGGCATGAATGCATCGATCCCAAGCTCAGTATCAGTTTGTCCTTCCTTCTGTCAAGTGAAGAATTTCTCACAGTCAAGAATCATTTTCATAATCCCAGTTGAAGATGTAAGTGAGTAAGTAAGTTTCCAATTTTACTCACTGTTCATTCAACCCGGGCTCATACTTTCGTTAGTTTGTTGGAGAAAACAAGAGTAAGTTGTCCCCTTTAGGCCATTTGTCGACCCAGCAAATGAGATACTGTAGAATGTGAAAGAAACAAAGGAACCACTGAACTATAAAGTTGGTTATTAGTTTCTTTCACTTTTTTGTGAGACAACAACAAGTCAAAGTGTGTGGTGTATGAAAGTTTCATTGTGTGATGACATTGTTTGGGTGTTTGGTCGTTTGACGCCGTGTACAGTATTTGCTGATCGGTTTAATAGTTGATCGTTGCATAGTAATATTAACGACTGGTGGTTCTTTCTGACTGCAGTGCTTGTACAAAATCATGAACATATGTAGATTCGAAATATTCGGTGACACAAATAGACAGTGAAGTGAAAACTGTGATTAAATAATAGAAGTGAAAATTAAATGGATTCTTGATTTATCAGTACAGCATGATTGGTATTGCTTAACAAATTATGTACAGATAAAGTTTATCGGGTTTCACTACACAATACGAGCCGTATTTGGATAAAATATTTGGAATAACGAGTGAACTGCTTGAAAGCTGCTTAAAATGTTGTGAACAAAATCTTCAAAACATGAAGCGAGGAATTTCCGGACTACATTTGATTATTTGGGCCAACTGGGGTAAGATTTAGTGCTAAACTATCACAACTTTTGATGATGTTGTAATGTTGTATGCTTGTTAAATCGTTGGCAAGTTTCAATTTCCGTTCTTTAAGATTTATCAATGCTATGCTAGATTGTAAATAAACCGAGAAGAAAATGAATATGAAGAAAGACTCGAAACTATCGGATGAAGTTGAGATGTTAGTTTTAATGGTGAATCGCCATTATATTTTTGTATCTTATCAATTTTTAGTACACTAACTATATGCCATATCACCTACTTAAAGTGTGTCACGAGCTCCTTTATTGTTCACTTTAGGCCATTAAATGTTGTGGTACGGCCGTACGATACGGGGAGAAAATTTACGACTTTCCATTTTGTCGAAACTATCTCATTATCATTATCCCATAGTTAACTCAACCACCAGAGTCTATTATTGAGAAGTCTATCCATAATATAAAGCTCGTTGAGGCAATACACAGTCTTTAAGGACATTATGACTTTTCCCTTTGTTGTAAGTGCCTACAATTCCCATCCTAAAACCTAACTAACTAACGAACTAACCAAACTAACTAGCTCTAGTCGAGCCCACCAACTTTCTCTTTTCCCGCTTCTAATATGTATCCTCTTTCTTTTCTTCCAACTTTTGTCACTCACCAAGTCCGTCCACCCTTTCATTTCATATGGGATTCCCAGCCAACAGCTTTATATGAACTATTAACTAACTAACTAACTATACAGTTGGTATGTGTCAGACAACATAGTCTATAGATAAATGACTTCTTATTTCCAGCGTCGCTTCAATGCTTCATGAATAATTTAGCAAGAACTTTACTTTCAATTCATCAGAGACGAACCGGAAAGTTTTTTATGGAAAGCAGTCTATGAAATTTTGTGGAAAATTATTCACATTCTTTTTATTATTATACGGGTTGTGTCCTAAACTTTATCTATAAAAATGTCACATCATCATCAACTACACGGTTCTTTGAACTGACTGCGAGCGTACACTAATTTCAAAAATTCAGTCATAGTTCCTCAATCCCCATATAACTTCCACTTGATTAATTTCCCGATATGATTTTATGATTCCACATATATAGTGACGACGTGGGTGAGCGGCCTGAACCTAGAGAAAGTTTCCATACCCCAGTATGGAGTCAAAGACGGCTCCGTTACCATGATCTGTGATTTTCAACTTGGATCCGATACCCTACTCAATCTCAAATGGTACAAAGATGGGCACGAGTTTTTTCGGTATTCACCTCAGCTCTCGGCTAATCCCATCCTTACATTCCCTGTGGACGGCGTCATCGTTGATGTAATTTTGTCATCGTATTATTTTTTATCTCTCTCGGTATCTTTATCTCCATGCCTGTGTTCCTATTATATTGTTGTGAAAAGTGGCGTTTTGGGAGGGGGACAAGATTCTAGTTAGCTAGCTACCAAGGGGCTAGCAACCATCGTAATCTTTTTGTGTTATTAAAAAACGCCATAAATCATGAAGATTGTGGAGAGACTGAGAATTTATTGTAGTCTATGTAAGCAGAATAAATGTAGTACATGAGGAATGTGCTTGGGTGACATGCAGTTTATTGATTTCCGTACAGATGAGAACGTCCGCCCTGAATCAAGTGGTTCTCAAAAATATCAGTTTGAAGAGCAGTGGAACCTACAAATGCGAAGTGTCTGCTGACCGTCCTTCTTTTAGAACTTTGTCTAGTCATGGTGAAATGATTGTTATTGGTGAGTGAGCGGAACCCTTTTCTGTTTACACTGTGTGTGTATAGACTTACTTTTACTTTCTATTCTTCACTTTCTCTTGTAGGAGACAATAAGTTAAATACAGAGTTTATGATCTATTAGGTTTTCCATGGAATGTTTACATAACGGGACTAAATTTTTTGTAGCACCTCCTAAATCAAAACCACGGATTACAGGACTGCCCTGGTCTCGCAAAGTGAACATTGGTGATATTGTCAGTTGTAATTGCACGTCAGGAAGGAGCAAGCCTGCTGCGTCTTTGATGTTTTATATCAACACTGAAAAGGTACTAACTAAACAACCAACTATGAAATTCTTGTGAGATTGTATCACGAAAACACCTTTAGTCTAACTTCATAGATGTTATTGTATCACCTGTCGTGCAAATTCATACTAAAAAATATATTATATCCATAATTAGATTTCTCAGTGATACTTGGATACGTTAAAATTTTATTTATTGGGAAGGTGTTTGTTTTACCAGACTGTTCTCAGTTATATATTTACAATTGATAAGTAAATCAAGTAAGTCCAGTTTAAATGCTTGCTTATTTCATTTCCAGGCGGACACGGCTGACATAGCAGAATACTTGCCGATGTCCCAAAATGACGGGCTAGAAGTATCTTCCCTAGGTTTAAGTTTTCAAGTACGTCCCACTCATTTCCATGACGGACTTCTTGAGCTCAAGTGTACTGCAACAATCGGGAACAGCTACTGGGTCGCAAGTGAAACATTGAGACAAGTCGGTCGAGAGGATTTGAAAAGATCTTCTGGTCATAAATCATTCTTCTCAGGTAAGTTTTCCTATTTACGGCAGTCTATGATGAATTCATCATTCTGGGATTTTTTTACCATAGACATAATAATAACAATTATGGAATTTAAATTGTATGCCAACAGGTGGGCCACAACAAAGAATTGCGTTACCTCCTATGGTGCTGGTTGCAACTACCGCACTGGCTCTATTGGTTTCCGCTCGTGCTTAAATTGTTTGCAATGCCATTTCATTTCTACCCAAATAAATATATTATCATTTATTGGCACTCACACGCGGAACTCTTGTATGTAATGTTTGGGACTTCTTCATAATAAAAAGAAAATTGACAGTCTCTCTCTCTCTCTAAAGTCTGTGTGATAGACACAATTTAGTCTCTTTACTTTCTTTCACCTCACGTTTCACAATGCAGGCACACAAAGAGCAACTGTCACAAGCAAGCACTATGTATTATGCAGAGACGTGCTGACAGAAAAAAGTTGTCTCTATTTTCAAAATGTGAGTGAAGAACAGCTAGGAACAACTAAAGAATGAAGTGCATGGGGCCAGATGTGGATACGAAAATCCCAGTAAAACTATTCCACCAGATACACATATTGAAATTCCACATTCTAGGGAAATCTATAAGCACACAAGCTGTTTCCCAGAATTCTCCATGAACTCGGTAAATCCAAGGAGAGTTGAAAAAGTCCGTGACACGTATAAAGAAGACAACAAAACAAAGTTTTCTTTTACATGTGAGTGCAAGGTTTTTTTTCCTTTTTAGTAAACAGTGCTACTACTAACTTAACAAAGTGGAATTTGCATGGAGGGAATCGAGAGCAGAAGAAAACCACATTGCCCAAACTCCCTACTCAATTTCAAGATGCTCCTTTCGGGATTTGTTAAATATTCTGAAACCGTCTCCCATCCTTTGGGCAGAACGTGTACAAGTATCATTCCGATTCCCACTTGGATTTCTTCACTTTTTGCCTAGTGCTCACACACTGTATACCTACTATACAGTAGTGGGCTTTGTGGTGGCATTTCTGTATGTGTTTTAGATTGGATGTAGCAGGAACCCTTTTGTTCATTTGTTCCCCAAAGAGCAAAGTCCACACTACTTTCATTTCCTTTTTAGTCCGATACTAACTTTCTTCGGCATGTACACATATACAAGAACTTATGGAGCTGCTTTAATAGTAGTAGCAATGATGATCTACAAGACACTATAAAGCGTTTACCCGAAGAACTACTTATGCTACGGACATTCATCCTTCCTTTCGGTTTTTTTGTCGGTTAGTAAAGTTATGTATATTTTTTCATGGGTGCATTGATTACCTTTCTGGTTTCTCAATGGACCATCAAATTTGAAGGCTTCTAAAGTAGGTAAAATCAATGCGGTATAAATCTTTGTTGTAAGTCAGAGGAGTAGATCCTATATAGTCAGTGAAAACCGGGAGAAATTAATGTCGATTTTCAAAATAGCGTTCGCATTCAAACTTTAAGTTTTTGGATTAAGGACTTTACGTTCTAAAAGAAAAAGTTTTCACAACTATTTTAAACCCCAAGATATTATTATATTATTCAAGCATCAAAATAGATAAACATACACTGAAAAAGATTTGCAACTTCAAAGGGTCAACACAAGGAATATTTATTAGCTCACAGCAAAACGGTCAGTCAAAGCTGAAAAGAGAAAGTTTACAAAGTACAAATTCGTACTGAGTAGTTTTCTTTGTACTTGCAAAGTTCCTGGAAGCAATTCAAAATTTTCAAAGGACCTATTTATAATTTTGAATTAAATTTTGAATTGAAGTAGTCTTCATTACGATGGAAAACTTCAAATTCTCAGCAATCAATTTCATGGCAAAAAGCTAAGTCAAACAAAAGTGTTCTCCAGAATTTCCCAATATAAACAAGCAATAAAGGATTAGCGTGTGTTTACAAGCAGTAATTTTTCATCAAAGCTAATTAATTAATCCTCTTTACCATCCATCGCGTTCAATGAAAGGTGGCAGACACATTTAATCTCACGTGACGTAAAACTGTTCCAATTTCGTCGGATTATTGCACTCTTCACTTTGATCTGCGACGGCTGCTTCCATTTGAATATAAAGGGATATGTTCTATAGGCTTTTACAACACCAACTAATATATACTACTACAGCCCAAGCCCATCTATCTTTACAACCTGTCGGCCAGTATTGTTAGCAATTCCCAACCATACTGACAACTAATTCACTCTACATTTGTCATTTCCTGCACTAAAAGCTACTACGGTTCTTTCACTAATTACTGACATATTCAATTGTTTAGAAACGTGTACATTTTTGGATTTCCTACACACATACACGAAATTAAATTCCAGGAAGAATAGTCATCAAATAACATACAATTCAAGCTTACAGTTTTGCAGTAAAATGTATTGGCCACTTTAACCTCAACTTTAGAATCTCGGTCTCGGTAGCACGTAGGTACGAATGTCAAGTCAAACTAAAAATGGAATTTTCATGCGGTTATTTCTGACTTTACAAATGTCACTACATATTAAAAGAGAATTTATTATTAGGTGCATAGTACTTTTACTCTAACTAAATAGCAATTTCCTGAGCCTTTAAATGTCCATGAATATCCCCTTATTACAAAAGAAGCAATCAAAAAATTGGCTCACATTAATTAACTAACTAAACTAACTAGACCAAGTACATCCACTCACATAAACGTAAGTAAGAAAAAAAACACAAATACAAACAAATAAAAATTATTAAATAATGAAATTTGATGTCAGCAACTTGGCAAACTAAGGCGACACTTGACGGTTTGGACACTACAGCACAGTCCCTGACCAGGATTTCATTGTTGGATTCAGTATAGACAAAAGACAAATAAATTATTTAGTGCCACCACCTTTCATTTGTTACCAATCAACCGCTCGACCAATAATTCAAGCAGATGGACAATTGTGAATGAATAACACATTTAGTGAAACAAACTAGTCCGCATTTTGTATTCCGCTGATCCTGCTATGCATGCTGATGCTGATTTTAGCTATAGAGACACGGAATAAAAACCACGGTGGATGGTCGTGCTGAAACAATCTAATCCATTGAACATAAGTAGTGTATTGAGTGTGAGTGACCACCTGGAAGTCATAAAAGGAGTATCAACGAGATGAGCTTTCCAGTAATGAAATGAGAACAATAAAAGGACACCATTTGTGTCTACCATGCATGCTTACTTGCACTAACTGGAGAGTACGACCACTCGTCGTTCTGATTAAAACTTGATTAGGGGACTGCTGTATTCCCCTTGAATTCCCCACGTTGACCAATAATACGAGGACGTGCTTTTTTCGTCTCTTTATAAAATGAGAGGATTGTCAATGCCAGTCGAAATAATTTTGTCCAAAATGAGATAGATGAAAGGACATGTTTGGATTTGGAATTGGAAAGAGGTCGGTCGCTATTACTCAACTCGTTCAGTGGAAGGACGAGTGCGTTTTAAGTGACAAGGGGAGCAAATGTTACCCAAGAGATGCGCTGGGTTGTTAAGTTCCTCATGGGATCAAATGTTTCAAGTTTTAGTCAGTTAGTTTGTAAAGAAGAATGAAATGAAACGAGTTTTGATACAACTTCACTACTGCTGCACAGCACACTAACTAACCTGGGTTTATTCACATAAAGCTGTGAGCTGTACTGTACACAAAGTTGTTTTTGAGACAAAGTGGTAGAATAAAGATCTTTATTCTACCACCTTGGTTTTGAGAGACTGACACTGAACTATAATTTGTGCTCATAACAATTCTTCACATTAAGAAAATTTTCATCTCAATGCAGTCAATACAATCCATCAGAAAGTACTACAAATCGTTAATGGAATGGCTTGAATATACGGGCCTCAAGAATTGTAAACGGCGTTCACATCACCCCACAAACAATCAAAGGTCGATTGACCCTTAATAACTTGGTCATCAAAACCCAGAATGATAAAAGAAAACAAATAAATCAGTCTATGCTACTCTTTTGAACTCTAAAAACAACAAACACCGATATAGAGAAAGCGTGAGCAAGCCAAGATTAATTATTGTTTCTCGAGGTGACACCCGAAACGTTAAACTATACAAGTCGTATATAGACTGACTGTGATTCTTCCGCTAAAGTACAGAGAGTTGAACTCATCTAATCATTGAAGACATGGGAAAAGCGTTTCCCCAGGATCCCAAACGATCCCAAGATCTGTACGAGCTTACAAGAAATTCAACACCTCTTTGTAACAGTCGCTAGGCATTTTGAGGAGAGCACATAACATCCAAGCACTTACTGCCCGCCTTTAATACCAAACAGGGAGACAGACAGACAGCAATGAGATTTAATCAAGTTGTCAGTTGTTCCCCTTTGACTAGTAGTGGCAATCAACTCTCAAGCTTTAATAGCAAATCTTGTTTGCTCTCTGTAGCTTCGGGTTAATCGGCCTAACTCTCGTCTGATATATAACAACACTTGGGTCATATATGACCACTAGTGAGGATTCGGGCAAAATTCCCTTGTATACACACACAAAATGTAAGACATATCCCAAGAATCGGACTGTATATATTAGTTTGTGTGTGTATTTTGTATATTGTATTTACTATAAAGCAGATGGCGGACATAGCACATCAGTAAAAACGACTTGGATCTTGTGTTTGTGTGTAAATGTAAGTATTCGCCCATGGTGCATTCACAGATCATCCATCTTATCACAAAAAGCAATTGTTTCCTTCAACCCATTTATATCCTTCGTTCCTTTTCCTTCCTCACGTTCTATTTCTATTGGGCTGTATCAATGTTGTTACCCTAGTTCACTGTCGTGATGAGTGGCTAGCAATGAACAGTGTTGCGGTGTGACTGACGCTTTTGAATGGGCAGATTTGGACTAAATTTTCCTATTATCCAAAAACATGGGCAAATATCATGAATTATTTAGAAAAACTATGATTGAGGTCTAATTGCTGATTAATTTGTTTATAATTGATGACTAACTAAACTACTAAACTTGACTAATTGATGAAGACTGATTGAAAACTAAAATTTTGTATGCTTTACTCTCAATTTATTTTGGAAACAAAGGGTTCACCGAGAAGAAAAAAATGAGTAGTTTCATTGTAAGGTTGTATTGCCGTCACAACTAATTATTCATTGAAAGAAAATCAGTTTGTGTTTGTGTACAGTTTCTAACTTTAGGTGCACCCTTGATTTGAAGTGAAAGCAAAGGTTTGTTGGAATTCTATTGCCACTTCTTTTGTTCTTCTATTAATAGTGAGTAATGAGGAACCCCATGTCAGTCACTCACTGTTTGAACAGCAACAACAAACAATACACATTTCTCTTGAATTCATTTCCCTAATTACTTTATTCTTATTTTATAATTTATAGCTTCCATCATTTATCACTGCAGAGAACGCAGCCACTTCTTACAATGTGTGTCCGTTTAGTTGCCAAGAATTTTTCAGAAAATAAACGCAAAATTTTTCTTATCTTCTATAGCATGTACCATCAAAACTATTGTAATCCGATGCGACCGTTGAGTTTCACAATAGAAAAATCTGTGATAAAAATTTAGCATGGAGTTAAATTAAGGGAAAAGTATATAGTGACAATCTTAAATCGCTGAATTTTTGCATGTTATTTTTCTTACAAAAAATCAATCTCGATTTTTGGGTAAATTTTTAAAAATTCTTTGTTCCACTGTAGCTCATAAACGATCCAGTGTCGGAAGGGAATCTTTTAAGTCTTTACGCTTTCAATGTATTTTCAAGAAAATTGCTCACGAACACATTGCGGACATACATTGTTAGAACTTAGTACAGGCAGAGAAAAGTAGTTTTTCTTGAGACAGCCAAAGCCGGGCAAAGCCATTGTAGTTCGTTTGCTACTTAATAGTATTACTACTACATAAAAAAGTGGAGGTTAGTAAGTTCGTTAGTTTTCTGTAGACTAAAGATATATGCAAAAAGCTATGCATCTTCTCCAGTCTTGAGTCAGATTAAAGAAGGATGGGAGTACATTAGATATTATGTGCTCCAGATGGGTGCTTGTATAAAGTTCTTACTCGGGCCATTTGTTTCAGAACTGAGTGGATTCCTCCATCCATAGAGTTTGTGCAAGGAAAAGAAATGTGTGAATACAATTTTTCACATTTCCCAAAATAGGCAACATAGTCATCTCATAATATTTGATGGCAGATCGTTCCCCCAACTTGGAATGGCTAAATTGAATGAGTGCAAGTATGATTGAGCAACCTTGTCTAGTGGGTGAAACATTCCAGTTTATAAAATTTTGGAATATAATTATGATCCAGATGATATTTTAGTGTCAAGGGTTGAGACATTTTGTATTTTTAACGTGGATTTTTGCTTTCTTATAGATAAATGCCACATGGAGAGAGATACTACTCTGGATAAAATACCGATATGTACTTTTTATTGGTAAAATAATGCTCAAAATTTTTCACATTATTGAATACTAAATTGCACATGTCTTATGAAAACTTTTAATAACAATTTAACATTACAGCTTAAATGGAACTACGTGAAGTCTTACAAGTTCCTGCTCAAATTTGAATCGAAGTCATAATGCTCACGATAGCAATAAATATAGGAATTCAACCATAATGGTACACTTATACAGATGCAGTTTGGTCGGTGGGTATGATCAATGATCTCATAAGTTGAAAGAAACATGTGTTATATGATCTTTGAAGCCGTGCAAGCAAGAATAAAATTTAGTTGGGAAGAGAGAGAAAAAAAAGTAAATTCCTTTGTGACATTCAAAGGATACTATTGGAGCATCGGCACTGCAATGAAAGGACTGGAGAATTTATTGGAATCATTTTTAACCCTTCGGCCTCTCTTAAGTAACTGGGCTGATTGTCTACCTATTATTTTCCCTTTGAATTGCCTACGAAAGCAGATATCTCATTTCTCCGTCCCTATTTCTTGGCAACTTTGACACACGTTCATGATACTATCCTTTTTACTTGGGTTGCAAACCAATCAGCTAACTAAAAGTGAAATTGCATTGCTTCTTTTATGAGATATTGTCGATTCCCCACATCAAAGTTTTTTTTGTCAATTTCGAATTTTTTCTTCTTTCAATCCAGCAGCATTTAATTTGTATTTTTCCGCAGTCGCAGTACTAGATTTCCAAATTTTCTGCTCAATACCTAAAGATTTTAAGAAAATATCTAGTATCTACGTTTTTTCGGAAATATTTAGATACATTTAAATATAGCGTTGACACTATTCACTAATTTTCTACTTGTTATTCATAATTTTTTCGCTGCCTAACATCCTTAATTTACATTACAATATTTAGGAGTTGTGAAGCTACTATGAGTTATAGATAGCGCAGAAAATTTTCTCCAGTCATGAATGTAAATCCAGAACTCCAAGATAACATCAATGATAGTGGCAACGAGTTGCCAATGCAATAAAGCGATACATGAAATTTCACTTGGTCTCAGCTAACAAGGAAATAATGGCTACTTGGCAGCGTGACAACATCTCGTTTTAAACCACCATTTGGTCAAATGGTTTGAAAAAAGGAGACAACGCAGGCCCATTTTTTCTGTACTGGATTACTTAGTCACTAACTACCCTGGTTCTGTTCTGGTAGCATCAAACTAACTAAACTACACAGTGTAGTTCTGAGGGGAAAATGTGCTTTCTCATAGTAATTCAAGAGCAAGAAAATTTTACGACAGGAGGATTAATGGGAAACCATAGTTTTTTCCTTCATACTGGGCATGTGGACTGGTACTAACTTAACTACCATTATTATTTTACAATAGTACTTACTTCCCAAAAGCCAGAGAAAGCTCTATTCATTCTGATAACAATTTTACACTCTGCTTCGCGACTGTTATGTTTTGTAATCACAGTTCTATCTAAAAGAGTCTCCACACTGTATGGCACAAATGAATGGAATTGAAATGCGAGTGCAATAAAAAATGGGGAAAGGATGTCACTTTGAATCGGTCTTTTACAAATTCTTTTGGTCTCTGTGTAAAGGCATGTTTGGTGTGCACTATACAGAGCTACCCATAATAACTCATGAAGGAAGTAGTAACTAAAGAACTGTAGTCATCCAAGTGTGTTCAAATGTGACAGTGTTTGTTCAACAGAGATGGAATTTGATTTTTTGTTAACTGGCAAGCAGACTACAAAAAGTCAATTTTTAAACTTGGCGCCAGTCAAATATGCATATCATCAGGAATGACAAAGGGATCCTACAAATCAATAACCACTTTTTATTGGCGGAACTTACAAATAAAATTGATTTTGAGCTTAAATCGTTTTTAAGTAAATACCACTTGTTTAGTTAAACGGCGGAGTTGTAATAAAGAACGTGACCGTTACTATAGTCAACATATAAAAACGTCAAATCTCAATATTGTCAACACACAAAATGTCAACATAAAAAATGTCAACAACAAAATGTCAAAACCCAAATGGTCAACATTTAAAAAAAGTCAAATCAAAATAAGTCAAATTATAAATAATGTCAAAGCATTATATCTACTATGGTCAACTTTTAAAAATTTCTGTGGAAACGAAAACACATTTATTACGTTACGTTCGGTTATAGCATATTTTTTCTTATCAAAGAAATCGTATCGTGGACTTCAGTTTGTTTTAAGATGGCTGCCTATTTTATGCATCACCTTTTTGGGAAAAAGACGCGCGTATATAGTATGAAAATTTCAGCCATCGGGAAACTCGAGCCCGTGATTTTGTTAATGAGAAAAAATGTACTATACATACATACACTCTTTCTGAATTGAAGAATCTCTGTGTGCATGAAATGTTTTTAGAAGTGTGCGCCGTCGATTCACGTCATCGTCGCAAATTTTCACACCGTCGCAAAACGATAAATGCAAAAACACTGCTTGAAATTTTTTAATTTTGAGCAGAAAATGGCATTTTTCAAAAAAAAACTTTTGCAAAAAAACGTAGTTGATTTTTTTGAATTGTTGATGCATCAGTTTTAAATTTCACGGCGAAATTTTTCCCCAACTTTGAAAACATTTTGCATTCTTGTTTGAAATATTCTATGGTGATCTTAAAGTATAAGGTTTTCCGCCGCCGTTCAAAACGGTAGCAAATTTTATACGCCGACGCTGTTGATTTTCAATCGGCCCACACCTCTAAATGTTTTTCAAAAGAAAACTTGTTCTTCCGTACCCATGCTTGGCACATATTTTCAGTTAAACGCTATTGTTACCATGACGTTGTTTATTTCGTGGACGAAACGTCAATGACCTATTGTGAACTGTGACCATTTTTGTTTTGACGTATAGTCGTTTGACGTTTTTTATTTTGACGTTATGGTTTTTGACATTAGCCGTATTCACGCTTACTCGTAATCATGTATATCCGTAACAAATATCAAGTTACGGATGTTACCCCGTGAACACACTTTTGTTGGTTTTCTTACGGATCATCCGTAAGAAAGGGCTTGCAACTCAACCCAATAACAGCTTGCTTTAAACTGCATTTTCTTTTTTCTTCATT
>Ga0210040_10001970_pt1 | contig 29829 bp, 23 predicted proteins | sample CryGeyCG12114_NA_FD_185462 | JGI IMG/M metagenome (GOLD analysis project Ga0210040, IMG submission 185462) | Groundwater microbial communities from aquifer - Crystal Geyser CG19_WC_8/21/14_NA (SPAdes) (version 2) | ecosystem: Environmental > Aquatic > Deep subsurface > Groundwater | place: USA...
TGGCGGATGCTGCTCAGCTCGACAAAGCGGTCGATGCGGCGCAGCAGGTGGTCGGCGGGGACATGCTCCTCCAGGCTGAAGCCGTAGAACAGCGCCTCCTGCCGGATCGGCCGCTCGCCCATCATTGCCACGCTCTCCGCCGTCCGGAGAACTGAATCAGCCTTGGCCCGCCGCCTCAACTGACTTTTTCAACACTATCAGTGGAAAGCGGTTATAGCCTCTGTCTGGGGAGAGGGTCGCGGCCGTATTTGAGCCGTTTCCCGTGTTTCCATCTCAATAAGGCAATTTCGGGAAAGGTTATTTGGGAACAAGTTTCGGGAGAGCGGCACAGGTTACTGCTGTGCTGCCCCGCCATGCGACCGGCCGTCCCGCTACACCTTCGTTGGCGGGAAAGGCGAGTACGCTAGGAAGCGGACAGGCGAACTATTCACAGAATAGATTTGGAAAGGTCTGCCTCGCCTCTGCCGCGCTGATTGGGTGAGCTTCTCGCTCGCCCTCCTCCCACCAAGCGCTGCATATTTGGCAATGGCGTAAGTGGGCGTGCGCTTTGATGTTTGTCCCCACCAGTGCGGGGAGGTCGTTTTGTTCCGTCAGAACGCCCCGGCGACATTCGTCGTAGCCTTTGTTTACCCAATCGTCCATAGCTGGACAGTACCTAAAATCACCGCTTCCACCAAACTACGACATTCGTCGCACTCGTGTGGGTTTCCCATTTCTTGATCCTTTTCGAGAAAGGCAGGAGCGTCGACGCCGGGACGGTGAGAGTCTGCATTGGGATGAGACGAGGATCGGCCTTTCCGGCCGGTTTGCCTGGCTAGACACGTAACACGTCGCGGGAGCGGCCACAGCATCGTCTCAGCGGTGAAGGTAACGTCCATATTGAGGGCGGCGGGGGCGGAGCCGTCGTTGTTCGCAGACGCCCAAAAAATGGCGCATCGATTACAGGCCATCTGGCTGCACCATTTTGGCAGGCCTGCCGCGGCAATATGGTCGCTAGCCGTTGCCACAGATACTCACTCTGGTGTCCAGTAAACCCAGTGTTGCCAAAGAAAACTCCGTGGGCGGCAAAACTGCCGCCCACCGCGGACCGGTATTCGGGAAAAGGGACAGTTATTTGGTGTCCCTACACCTCACACGTCGAGATTCGCTACCTTCAGCGCGTTGCCTACGATGAAGTCACGCCGGGGCTCCACCACGTCGCCCATCAGCGTGGAGAAGACGCGTCCGGCATCGTCCGCGTCCTCCACCGCCACCTGCAGCAGCGTGCGGGCCTCCGGGTCCAGCGTGGTCTTCCAGAGCTGGTCGGGATTCATCTCGCCCAGCCCCTTGAAGCGCTGCACCGCCAGCCCGCGGCGCCCCTGGCCGAGGACACGGTCCAGCGCTGCCATGGGGCCTCGCGCCTCGTGCCGCTGCGCCTCGAACTGCAGCACCACCGGCTCGTCGAAATCAGCGGCCAGACGGTCGCGCCGCTCCTCCAGCCAGCGCCCTTCGGCCGAGCGCAGTGCCACGGGATCAAGGTGGTGGCTTTCCGTCACGCCGCGCACCTGGCGGAAGACGCGCAGCCCTTCCTCGTCCAGGGTCGCCTTCCAGCTGCGCTCGCTGACGGCCGCCAGCTCGTTCAGCCGGGCGATCAGGCGCTGGGCCGCGTCCGCGCGCGGCTCGGTGCCGAGGGCGCCGGCCACCGCAGCCTGCTCCACGATCTCCGCCGGCACGCTGTTGGACAGGCGCCGGATGCGGCGGGATGCGGCGCGCATCAGGTCCACCGCCGCCCGCAGTTCCTCGCCCACAATCTCGCGCCCGTCCGCATAGGAAACCCGGGCGCCCTGAAGCGCCTTCTCCAGCAGGTATTCCTCCAGCGCGCGGTCGTCCTTGAGGTAGCGCTCCTCGTTGCCGCGCTTGGCGCGATAGAGCGGCGGCTGAGCGATGTAGAGATAGCCGCGCTCGATCAGCTCCGGCATCTGCCGGAAGAAGAAGGTCAGCAGCAGCGTCCGGATATGCGAACCGTCCACGTCCGCGTCGGTCATGATGACGATGCGGTGGTAGCGCAGCTTGTCCGGATCGAAGAACGGCATGTTCGGCCGGTCCGGATCGCGCGCGCCAATGCCGGCACCCAGCGCCGTGATCAGCGTGCCCACCTCGGCCGAGGACAGCATCTTGTCCATCCGCGCGCGCTCGACGTTCAGGATCTTGCCCTTCAGCGGCAGGATCGCCTGGTTCGCGCGGTTGCGGCCCTGCTTGGCGGAGCCACCGGCGCTGTCACCCTCGACCAGGAACAGCTCGGACTTGGCCGGGTCCTTCTCCTGGCAGTCCGCCAGCTTGCCCGGCAGCGTCGAGATATCGAGCGGGTTCTTCCGCCCCACCTTCTCGCGCGCCATCTGCGCCGCACGCCGCGCGACGGCCGAGAGCACCACCTGCTCCAGCACCAGCCTGGCTTCCTTGGGGTGCGTCTCGAACCAGTGGCTCAGCGCATCGGCCACGGCCACATGCACCACCGGCTGCACCTCGGAGGAAACCAGCTTGTCCTTGGTCTGCGAGGAGAACTTCGGGTCCGGCACCTTCACCGACAGCACGCAGGTCAGGCCCTCGCGCATGTCCTCGCCGGACAACTCGACCTTCTCCTTCTTGGCCATCTCGGCCGCGTACTTCGTCACCACGCGCGTCATCGCCTGGCGGAAGCCCGCCTGGTGCGTGCCGCCGTCGCGCTGGGGGATGTTGTTGGTGAAGCACAGCGTCCGCTCTCGGGGCGAGCGGTTCCACCACATCGCCATCTCCACGCGGATGCCGTCGGTCTCCTTGCTGGCGAAGGAAACGGGCGGCTTGAACAGCGGGTCCTCGGCGGCGTCCATCCACTCCACGAAGGCGACGAGCCCACCCTCGAAGAAGAAGTCCACCTCCTGCACGGGCGTGTGCCGCTCGTCGCGCAGGTGGATGCGCAGGCCGGAATTGAGGAAGGCCAGCTCGCGCAGGCGCTTCTCGAGGATGGCGAACTCGAACTCGGTCTTGGTGAAGGTCTCGGCCGAGGGCTTGAACGTCACCTGCGTGCCCGTGGGATGGTCGCTTGGTCCCACCACGATCAGCGGCTGCACCGTCTCGCCGTACTCGAAGCGGATGAAGTGCTCCTGCCCGTTGCGCCAGATGCGCACCTCCATCCACTCGGACAGCGCATTGACCACCGCGGCACCCACGCCGTGCAGGCCGCCCGAGACCTTGTAGGAGTTCTGGTTGAACTTGCCGCCCGCATGCAGCCGCGTCAGCACCACCTCGGCGGCGGAAACGCCCTCCTCGGCATGGATGTCGGTGGGGATGCCGCGCCCGTCGTCGGTCACGGTCACGCTGCCGTCGCCGTTCAGCACGGCGGTGCAGGTGGTGGCGTATCCGGCCTGGGCCTCGTCCACGGCGTTGTCGATGATCTCGAAGGCCATGTGGTGCAGGCCCGAGCCGTCGTCGGTGTCGCCGATATACATGCCCGGGCGCTTGCGGACGGCCTCCAGGCCGCGCAGCACGGTGATGGAGGCGCTGTCATAGGCCCCATCGGCGCCGGCAGCGGCGACCTCGGCCTTATGGGCGGCGCGGGTGGACTCGGTCATGCGGGCTGGGAACCTCTCGGGCCAGGCAGGTCAGGGCGCGGCCATGCGGAATCGTGTTCCGAGTATATAAGGATTACGCGCGCGTGAAGCCAGGGCGAAGGAGGATTTCCCAAGGACTTTCAAGGCAAAGGACCGGAGCCGCCGCCTCCGCCTCATGCCTCCTCCGGGGTGATCCCTTCCGCATCGATCAAGAACCCCTCCGCCACGCTCCGGAGGGAGGCGAAAACCCCCGGTTCGGTCCCCGTCAGGAAGCTCTGCGCCGGCAGGGCCGCCAGCGCCGCGAACAGCGCCTCCCGCCGCACCGCGTCCAGATGCGCCGCGATCTCGTCCAGCAGCAGCAGCGGCGCGAAGCCCCGGGTGGCCGCGATCAGCGCCGAATGCGCCAGCACGGTGGAGATCAGCAGCGCCTTCTGCTCCCCGGTGGAGCACAGCTCCGCCGGCACACCCTTGGGCAGGTGCGACAGCCGGAGGTCGCAGCGGTGCGGCCCGGACAGCGCCATGCCCGCGGCAGCATCCCGCCCGCGCCGCGCCGCCAGGGTCGCGCGCAGCCCGTCCTCCACCGCGAGCGCGGATCCGTGCTCCAGCGCCGCCGCGGTTTCGCATTCCAGCGCGCAGAGGGCTGCCGGGAAGGCGCCGGCCAGCCCCTCCGCCAGGGCGCCGTTCAGCCGGGCCACCAGGGACCGCCGGGCGGCCGTCAGGGCCACGCCGTGGCGCGCCATGGCATCCTCCAGTCCGTCCAGCCAGCGCGGCTCCGCGCGCCCGCTGTTTCGCCCCTCGGCCCGCCCCTCGGCCAGCAGGCGGTTGCGCTGGGTCATGGCGTTCTCGTAGGCCGAAACCTCCCGCGCGTGGTTGGGGTCCAGCGCCCAGACCAGCCGGTCCAGGAAGCGCCGGCGGCCCGAGGCGGCCTCCTGGAACAGCCGGTCCATCTGCGGCGTCAGCCAGACGGCCGCCACCAGCCGCCCCAGCTCCGCCTGGGACCGCACGGGGGCACCGTCGAGGCGGAAGGTGCGCTTGTCCGGCGGCCCGTCATGCACCGTGCCCGTGCCGAGGTCGAAGGAGCCCTCCGGCCCCTCGAAGCGACCCGACACGGCCCAGGGCAGCGCCTCCTCCCCCACGCGGCGCCCAAGCTCGGCGATCTTCGCCCCGCGCAGGCCCCGCCCGGGACCAAGCAGGCTGACCGCCTCCAGCAGATTGGTCTTGCCCGAACCGTTCTCCCCGGCGATGACCACGATCCCGGCCGTGAAGCGGAGGGTGGCGCGCGCATGGTTGCGGAAATCCTGCAGCTGCAGGCGCGTCAGACGAAGGGAAGGGGTCACGCGGACGGGAGGCCGCCGGGGCGCGTCACGCGGGCGCAACTCCATCCCGCAATCCGCCGAACCCCTGGTATCGGCCCCCGACCTCCTGCCGCCGCGCGGCGTTGTCCGCAAGCGCCGCTGGCAGGGTTCCGCGGCGACGGGCGATCACCACGTCGTCCCGGTCGCGAAGCAGAAGCTGGCCCAATGAGGATGTATCCCGAACCGATGCTACCGCAGATGGCACCCCGCACCGGCCACTCAAGCCCGGTCCGGGTGGATGCCCGGCCATGAGTCTCACGGACAGGGAAACCGAACTTCTCGGCCACCTGACGCGGCGCCTGGGCTCCGACCACGAGGGCGAGGCCGAGGCGGCGCGTGAGCGCATCATCCAGTTGCTGGACCGCCACAACCTGAACTTCAACGACTATGCCGAATGGCTGCAGGCCGGGTCCTCCGCGAGCGATGGAACCGACCTCCGGCAGGAGAACGCGGCGCTGCGGAACGAGGTGCTGGGCCTGCACCAGGAGGTCGCCTCCCTCCGGGCCGCGCTGATGGAGCAGCTGGGCCCGGAGGCCGGGCGGCTGGCGCTGGACGCCGTGCGGGCGCCCGGCTTCGCCGAGCCCATCCGGGCGCCGCGCGACCCGACGCGCATCCGCAGGAGGCTCCGGCATCAACTGGTGCTCTTTGCCCTTGTGACCATCGTCCCGGCCATCTGGCTGCTGACACGCCCCCATCCCGCCGCCCTCCGCCCACCGCCGGCGTCGGGTCGCCCGACGGTGGAAACGCCCCTGTCCAGCGCGGAGGACACGGGCGCCCAGGGCTGGCGCCCGCCGCCCGGCAGCCGCCCGGCCGTGGTCCTGGAGAACGGGGTGGTGCTGACCGCGCCCTATGCCTCCCGCGCGACCGAGCAGGCGATCTCCAGGGGCGCACGGGTCGCCATCCTCCGGCAACTGGTCGCCAATGGCCGGCAATGGGCGGAGATCGCCAGCCCCGCGGCCAACGGCTACATCCCCATCGACCAGCTGGAAACGATCGAGTAGTGGCGGGACGAGCTAAACCCGCATCGGCATGAGGACGTAGAGTGCCTCGGGCTTGGAGGCGTCCTGCACGATGGTGGGGGCCGAGCCGTCTGCGAAACGGAACTCCACCTGCCCGTCCACCTGGTCCGTGATGTCCTTCAGGTAGCGCGCCTGGAAGCCGATCTCGAGCGGGGCGGCGTCATAGGTCACGGTGTCGCCGTCCAGCTCCTCCTGCGCCTGCCCCTGCTCGGGGGAGGCGGCGGTGAGCAGCAGGTGGTTCTTTTCCAGCGAAAGCTTCACGGGGCGCGAGCGCTCGCTGCTGATGGCGGCCACCCGGTCCACCGCGGCGGCGAAGGCGGTCTTGTCCACGGAGAGCACGCGGTCGTTGCCCTTGGGGATCACCCGCTCGTAGTCCGGGAAGGTGCCGTCGATCAGCTTGCTGGTCAGCGTCACCGTGCCGAGCTTCACCTGGAGCTTGGTGTCGGACAGGCGGAACTCAATCTCCTCGGTTGTCTCCTCGGCCAGCTTGCGCAGTTCGTTGATGGTCTTGCGGGGCACGATCACGCCGGGCATCCCGGCGGCGCCCTCGGGCAGCGGCTCCTCCACGCGGGCCAGGCGGTGGCCATCGGTGGCGACGGCGCGCAGCACCTTCGCCCCGTCCACCTCGGCCGCGTGCAGATAGATGCCGTTGAGGTAGTAGCGCGTCTCCTCCGTGGAGATCGCGAACTTCGTGCGGTCCACGAGGTCGCGCAGCATCCCCGCGGCGACGCTGAACTTGTGCGGCAGCTTGCCCTCGGTCATGGAGGGGAAGTCCTCCACCGGCAGCACCATCAGCCCGGTGCTGTAGCGCCCTGCCCGCAGCGCGAGCGGCGCGTCGCCGCCGCGGTGGTCCAGCTCCACCTTCTGCCCGTCCGGCAGCTTGCGGACGATCTCCAGCAGGGTCGCCGCCGGGGCGGTGCAGCGGCCCTCGCGCGCGACCTCCACGCCGGCCACCTCCTCGACGATGGCGATCTCCATGTCGGTCGCGGTCAGGCGCAGCCCGTCCTTGCCGGCATCCATCAGGACATTGGCCAGGATGGGGATGGTGTTGCGCCGCTCCACCACGCCCTGGACATGGGCGAGGGCCTTCAGGAGCACCGCCCGGTCCACCGTGAACTTCATCGCTGCCACCCCCGCCGCACCCTTGGAAGGCGCGAGGCCCCCCGGATGAGCCTCGTATCATCACGAAAACGCGGCGTGAAGACTCGCACCCCCGCCGGGTCGGCGGCGGCTCAGGTCTCCAGCATGCGCCGGAGCAGCTCCACGTCCTCGGCGAAGCCGGCATCCCCCTGCATCAGCTCCGCCACGCGGGAAACCGCGTGCATGACGGTGGTGTGGTCGCGGTTGCCGAAGCGCCGGCCGATCTCGGGCAGGGAGCGGGAGGTGAGCTGCTTGGACAGGTACATGGCCACCTGCCGCGGCCGGGCCACGTTCCGCGCGCGGCGGGCGGAGGACATGTCGGTCAGGCGGATGTTGTAGTGCTCGGCCACCCGCTTCTGGATCTCCTCGATCGTCACGCGGCGGTCGTGGGCACGCAGGATGTCGTGCAGCACCTCCTGGCAGGATTCCAGCGTCACCGGCCGGCCGAACAGGTTCGCGTGCGCGATCAGCCGGTTCAGTGCCCCCTCCAGCTCGCGCACGTTGGAGGTGATCTTGTGCGCCAGGAACTCCAGCACCCGCGCGGGCACGTCCACCTGCGCGGTGTTCGCCTTGCTTTCCAGGATCGAGATGCGCAGCTCGTAGGTGGTGGCGTGGATGTCCGCCACCATGCCGCAGCCCAGCCGCGTCCGCAGCCGGTCCTCCAGCCCCGCGAGGTCCGAGGGCGGCTTGTCGGAGGACACGACGATCTGCTTGCCCTGGTCCACCAGCGCATTGAAGGTGTGGAAGAACTCCTCCTGCGTGTTGTCCTTGCCGATCAGGAACTGCAGGTCGTCGATCATCAGCACGTCGACCGAGCGCAGGCTTTCCTTGAACTCCATCGTGGATTGGCTGCGCAGCGCCGCGATGAAGCGGTACATGAACTTCTCGGCGCTCATGTAGGCGACGGACCGCCCGGCGATGCCCTCCTGCGGGGCGCGGATCGCCCAGGCGATCGCGTGCATCAGGTGCGTCTTGCCCAGCCCCACGCCACCATAAAGGAACAGCGGGTTGAAGCCCGGCGAATTCGGCTTCTCCGCCACGCGGCGGGCGCAGGCATGGGCGAACTCGTTGGGCTTGCCCACGATGAAGCTGTCGAAGGTGAAGCGGGGATCGAGCGGCGCGGCCCAGTCCCCGCGCGACTCGACCTTGGGCGACTCGGCCCTGGCTCCGGTCTGGGCGGCCTCGCCCGGCGGGCGCGTGGCGGGCAGCGGCTCGGCCAGCCCGGCGCCGTCCACCGCCGCGGTGGCCTCGCGCGGGGCAGCCTGCGGCGCGACACGGATGTCCACGCGGCGCACGCCCACGGCCTCGGCCTGCCACAGCGCGCGCAGCCTGTCGCCATACTGCCCGCGCAGCCAGTCGCGCAGGAAGCGCGTGGGAACCTGAACAACGGCCTCCTCGCCCTCCACCCCGGCCAGCGTCAGCTGGCGCAACCAGGTGCGATACTCGGCCTCGCCCACTTCCTCGCGAAGACGGCCGCGGATCCGGGCCCAGGCCGCGTCCAGGCGCGCATCGTCCACCGGAAGGGCGGAGGCGGCAGGCGTGGCATTGGCGTGCTGATCCGGCATGCGATCCACCCGAAGCCCCCTTGTTCACCCGCGCGGCGAAGCGTGGGCAGACCCTGCATCACGAAGGTAACGTGCCATCCGCCCTGCCGCAAACGCCAAACACGTTCACGCCAAAGACGAGCGCAAGCCACGCAAGAAAAAGCGCCACGGCGCACAAGCACCGTGACGCGTTTGCTTCACGACTTTACTCGGGAATGACTTTGAAAGGCGCAGGAAACCGCGCCTTTACTTGCTCAGGCGGCGACGCCGATCGCCTTGATCCGCGCCGACAGGCGCGACAGCTTGCGGGCCACGGTGTTGTCGTGCGTCACGCCCTTGTCGGCCGCGCGCTGCAGCTCGGGCTGCGCAAGGCGGAACGCCTCCTGGGCCTTCGACTTGTCGCCGCCCGTGATGGCTTCCTCGACCGCGCGCAGGAAGGTGCGGACGCGCGAGCGGCGGGCGCGGTTGCGCTCGACGCGCTTCTCGTTCTGCCGGATGCGCTTGCGCGCGGATGCGGTGTTCGCCATGGGCCTTGAGGATACCAGTCGAAATGTTCACGGGATGCGGCCCGCCGGGGCGGCCGCTGGAAGGGGGGCGTTCTATCCACAGCCCCCCGGTGAGTCAAGGAAGAGCTGGCCCTCCCCCTTCAGGCGTTGCGGAAGGCCGGCCTGCGCTTCTCCGCGAAGGCCGACATCCCCTCCTTCTGGTCCTCGGTCGCGAACAGGCTGTGGAACAGCCGCCGCTCCAGCCGCACGCCTTCCCGCAGGGAAAGCTCGTGCGCCGCGTTCACCGCCTCCTTGGCCATGGCGACGGAGGGCTGGGAGAAGGCCGCGATCTGCTCGCCCATCTTGACCGCCTCGTCCAGCAGGCTCTCCACCGGCACCACGCGGGTCACCAGGTTCGACCGCTCCGCCTCGTCCGCGTCCATCATCCGCCCGGTCAGGATCATGTCCATCGCCTTGGACTTGCCCACCGCGCGGATCAGCCGCTGCGAGCCGCCGGCGCCCGGGATGATCCCGAGGCGGATCTCGGGCTGGCCGAACTTCGCGTTCCCGGCGGCGATGATGATGTCGCACATCATCGCCAGCTCGCAGCCGCCGCCCAGCGCGAAGCCCGCCACCGCCGCGATCACCGGCTTCTTGATGGAAAGCACTGTCTCCCACTTGTTGCCGATGAAGTCCTCGAAATGCACGGCCGGGTAGGTGCGGTCCTTCATCTCCTTGATGTCGGCGCCGGCGGCAAAGGCCTTCTCGCTGCCCGTCAGCACGATGGCGCCCACCGCCGCATCGGCGTCGAAGTCGCGCAGCGCCTGGCCGAGCTCGGTCATCAACTGGTCGCAGAGCGCGTTCAGCGCCGCGGGCCGGTCAAGCGTGACCAGCCCCACCTTGCCGCGCGTTTCCACCTTGATCATCCCAAAGCCGGCCATCAAAACCCTCCCTCGTCGCGCATGGCCCCGGGGCATGCGGCGTTCGGGCGCAGGCTGTGGCGGGCGGCGGGCGGGGTCAACCACCGGGCAGGACGGCACCCGGGCCCGCGGCGCCACCCGGGGCCGCTCACGCCCTGTTGAGAGCAAATCGAAACGATCGGCCTCCTCAGAACCGTGGCGGGCTCTAAGAAAAGAAATGGAACCCGCAGACCCCGCCGCTCTTCTGCGTTCCCCATCCGGGAGGACCCGCACACTGGCCCGCACATCGTCCCGCATACCGGCGCCCCAAACTTCGGCGTCCCGAATTCCGGTGTCCCCAATTCTGGTGTTCCCAGTTCGGGCGTCGCACGCTCTGGCGCGCGCACCGGCCCACCCATGGGCCGGACGCCGGGGAAGCCTTTCCTGGCCCGGCGCGCGGCAGCCGTGACGCAGGGAACAGGCCAGGCAGCCCCATGACCATCCCGGAGCCCGGCCGCCCGCGCCCGATCAGCGGCAGCGAGTCGCTCTACCTCGACCTCGTGCGAAGCCTCGCGGCCATCGTGGTGGTGCTCGATCACGTCCAGGACCTGTTCCGGATGCCGCTCCTCCCTCGCCTGGGGCATGAGGCGGTGGTCGTGTTCTTTGTTCTGTCGGGCTACGTCATCTGCAACACGGCCGACTCCCGCGAAACCACCCTGGCCAGCTTCATGACGGCACGGCTGGCGCGGCTCTGGTCGGTCCTGGTGCCCGCCCTCGCGCTCACCGTGCTCTGCGACGCCATCGGACGGCATTTCGGCACCAACCCCGCCGTCTACGCCCGCATCAACGCGGATTATCCCTTCCTCCGCATCGGGGCGGCGCTGACCTTCCTGTCCGAGACCTGGGTCAGCATCCAGCCGCTGTCGAACGGGGTGATCTGGTCGCTCTGCGCCGAGTTCTGGTATTATGTGCTCTTCGCCGCCTTCACCTTCCTGCCTCGCGGCACGGCGCGCTTCCTGGCGCTCGCGGCAACGGCCCTGCTGGCCGGCTTCAAGGCGCTCCTGCTGCTGCCCATCTGGGCAACGGGCGTGCTGCTGCAGCGCTGGCAGGGGCTGAGGCGCATCGGCCGGGTGGCCGGCACCCTTCTGGCCCTCGGCGGCCTGGCGGTCGTCGTGGCCATCACGACCCTGGACATCTATGGCCTGGCATGGGCCGCCGCGCGGCATTCGACCAGTCCCTGGCTCTTCACCCAGCTGGCCCAGGCCAAGACATTCTGGCTGGACTGGATCTTCGGCCTGGCCGTGGCCGCCCATTTCGCGGGCATGCGGCGGATCGGTGCGTCGCTGCCGCTGGAACAGCTGGCGGGGCCGATCCGCTGGGCCGCCAACCTGAGCTTCGCCGCCTACCTGTTCCACCCGCCGCTGCTCTACCTCTGCGCGTCCTTTCTTTCCCCGGCGCAAGGATGGCTGGCCCTGCTCATCACCTTTCCCCTCATCGCCCTGCTCGGACGGCCGGCCGAGGGCAGCAAGGGCTGGTGGCGGCGCCGGCTGGAACATCTGCTGCCGGTGGTGTCGCGGGGCATCGGGCTGCCATGGCCCCGTGGCGCGACGGGCTCCAAGGCGCACTGATCCCGCAACTCCCCCGCGAGCCGCCGGGGCAACCAAGCCCCCTCCCCGCGTTGTTGGCCGGACCCTCCGGGGCCCGCGCCCCATCACAGACCGGAGTCCCCCCCCATGGCGATCCGCCCCCCCGCTCCCCCGGTGCCGCTCCCTCATGGGGCGGGTCCGGCCGTCGATCAGGCCCGCCTCGACGCCATCATGGCCGCGGTCGCGGCGCCCCTTCCCCGCTCCGGCGCGGCCGCGGCGCCGGTGGCCGGGCTGCACAATCCGGCAGAATGGCAGCGCCCGGCCCGCGGCGGCTCGGCCTCGGGCGTCGTCTTCGCCCCCGCGTTTCTCCAGCCGGGCGCGGGCAACGACCTGGTCGGCATCAACTTCAACGCCGAGCGCGGACGCGGCGCGCTGGCCATGCGCTACGGCAGCTTCGCGGTCTACCTGCCGCAGGGCGCCCTGCCGGCCGGCTCCGGGCTGCAGATGTCCTGGGGCAGCGCCTCCCGCCCGGCACAGGCGGATGTGCTGCGCCGCCACCCCGACGGATCCGGCGCGCATGTTCTGGTCACCACCCCCTTTCCCCCGGTGGCGGAGGGGCTGACCCTGCAATCCATGCTGCGGCGGGCGGGCGCCCTGGCGGACGCGCCCATCGGCATGTCGGCGCTGGCCAGCAGCGGCATCACCGGCAGCGTTTCCGTGGACGGCCGCTCCCTCGATCTCGCGCCCGCCACCCTGGCCTCGCGCTTCGACGACCACTGGCAGCGCGGCCCGCTGGCCGTGCAGCGCCGCGCGGTGGCCTGGCTGAACGATGCCGTGCGGCTCGTCGCGGACTTCACCTGCTTCGCGGACGGGTCGGTGGAGGCCGAATACGCCGTGATGGCGGACGGGCAGTTCGTGAACACGGGCGGCGTGTCCGCCTGGAACATCGATCTCACCCTCGCCCTGAAGGGCGCGAGGGTCTTCTCCGTTTCGGGCCTGCGCGTCGCCCATGGCTACGGCTTCGGCCGGCGCATCTTCACCGGCGTCTCCGCCGAGGAGAATGCCAGGGCCGACAGGCCCGAGCACAACGTCCAGATCGACCCCGCCTTCCTGATCCAGGTGGGCGCCCTGCCGCCCTACGCCCTGTCGACCGGGCTGAACGAGAGCACGCTGGCGGGCTACGGGCGCGTCCTCAATGCCCCCGACTTCCGCGCCCCCCTTTCCGTCGCGGGGATCCAGTCGCCCAACATGGGCGGCACCGGCGGGCGCGAGGACATCGGCCTGCTGCCCGGCTGGCACGCCAACTTCTTCACCACGCAGGACGGCCGGGCGCGCCGGATGATGATCGCCCAGGCGGAGGCCGCGCGCTCCCTGCCGATCAACCAGTTCGACCGTGCCCGCGGCGTGCCCGTGAACCTGTCGCGCGAGACCGGGCGCCCGCGCCTGTGGATGGATCCCCGCGGCGGCTCCAACCCGCCCAACACCATCTTCGGCAACGGCGGGCGGGACTGGGACGGCGGCCATCAGCCCCAGCTCGCCTACGGCGCCTACCTGGTCACCGGGCGCCGCTCCTTCTGGGACGCCCTGCTGTCCCAGGGGCTCTACGCCATGACCAGCACCTATGCGCCCAACCGCATCAAGACCGTGGCAGGTGCGCAGCGGGACTGGTGCGTGATGCAGAACAACCAGCCGCGCGAGGCCGGCTGGGCCATCCGCGACGTCTCCCTCGCCTCCCTGCTCTGCCCGGATGCCGTGCCGCTCAAGGCCCACCTGTCCGAGGTGGTGGAGTTCAACTTCGCCTACCTGAACTCCAAGGTGCCGGCCTGGAAGCAGGCCCAGGGCGAGCCCTTCGGCTGGCTGCCCGAGTGCAATCCCTATGACCGGGGTGCCCTCAAGCCCTGGATGCAGGACCACATCATGGCCGGCTGCTGGTGCGCCTGGCGCGCGGGGTCGCTGGAGGCGCGGCGCTTCGTGGCGGACTTCGCGCGCAACTGGATCATCGAGCGCGGGATGCAGCCGCCCAACGTCTTCCCGATGCAGATGGGCGGCTACTACGCCTTCGCGATCGGCAACAGCCACAACATCCTGCCCGGCCCGGTGCAGCACAACACCTGGGCCGAGCTCGCCACCGTCGCCCGCCCCGGGCGGAAGAACGGCGAAGGCTGGGACGGCGACGGCAACTACACCGTCCTCTGGGCGCGCTCCCTCGTGCTCGTCTGGCAGATGCTGGGGGACGAGCGCGCGCGCTGGCTGTTCGAGCGCATCCTCGCCTCGGGCGGCGCCTATACGGATCTGCGGACACAGAGAGGCAACAACATCGACGCGATGCGGCCGCTCGACCGCGCCTGAACGGCCAGGGGTGCCGCCCGTGCCGGGCGGCGCCCCTCAGCGGGCGGTGCCCGCGCGCGCCGCCACGATCCCGCCCGTGGCGATCACCCCCGCCCCCAGCAGCGTCCAGCCATCCGGCGGGTCCCCGAAAAACAGCACCGAGGACAGCGTGGCCCAGACCAGCTGCGTGTAGGTCATCGGCGCCAGGATGCTGGCGGGCGCCCGGGAATAGGCCTGGATGAGCAGAAAATGCCCGCTGGCGCCGAAAATTCCGGCCAGCGCCATCAGCACCCAGCCCGTGGCGTCCGGCGCCTGCCAGACGAAGGGCTGCGCGAGCGCCGCCACCGCCCCGGCCGCGAGCCCCGTATGCAGGATGATGGTGGCCGGAGAATCCACCGCCGAGAGCTTGCGCGTGAGGATCTGGTAGGCCGCGAAGGACAGGGCGGTGCCCAGCGGCAGGAACAGCGCCCAGTGCGGCGTTTCCCCGGTCAGGAAGGGCGGGCGCAGCGCCAGCATCACGCCCAGCAGCCCGATCCCGATGCCCAGCCAGCGCCGCCGCCCCACCGTCTCCCCCAGCACCAGCGCGGCCAGGGCGGCGGTGAAGATGGGGGAGGCGAAGGTCACCGCCGAGGCGTCCGCCAGCGGGATGTGGAACAGCGCCACCACGAACAACCCGTTGGCGACCAGCAGGCAAAGGCTCCGCACCGCCTCCAGCCCCGGCGCGCGGCTGCGCCAGGGCAGCCGCCCCATGGTCATCCGCAGCGCCAGCGCCACCACCACCGTGTGGAAGGCGAAGCGCATGAACACGATCTGCGGGATCGGGTATTGAGCCGTCAGCACCTTGGTCAGCGTGTCCAGCACGACAAACAGGGCGATGGCCGCCAACTGGAACAACAGGCCGGCAAGGATCGGTGACATCGCGCCCAGCATCGCACGCGCGGCAGGGCGCGTCCCCCGCGCATGGCCAGAAGGCTCCTGCGCGTTCTTGGTCTGGCTCGGTGACGCCGGTGGCCCCCGGGGAAAGACTGCAAGGGCAGGAAGGGTGCCAGGGCGGTCAGGTCCGGAGAGCGCAGTGCCCTCCCCATGGGCCCAGGGCTCCCCGGCAGGCCCGGATCAGTCCGCCGTGACCTTGGCCTCCCGCGCGACAGGTCCCCAGACCGCGTCCTGCGCGCGGATCGTCTCCGCCAGTTCCGCACGGGTGGAGCCCACGGGTTCGGAGGCGAGGTCCCGCAGGCGGGCGGCCACCGCCGGATCGCGGGCAAGGGCGATCATGGCGTCTTCCAGCCGTGCCGCCTGGGCCTCGGCCATGCCGCGCGGGCCGAGCAGGGCCAGCCAGGTCTCGGCCACGAAGCCCGGCACGCTTTCCGCCACCACCGGCACCTCCGGCGCCAGGGCGGACCGCGTGGGGGAGGCGATGGCGATGGCCCGGGCCCGCCCGTCCCGCGCGGGCGGCAGTCCCGTCACCACGGTGTCGGTGTAGAGCGCGATGGTGCCAGACAGCAGGTCCGGCAGGGCCGGGCCGGTGCCGCGATAATGCACGATCGTGCAGTCCCGCCCGATCTCCCGCATCAGCAGCGCGACAGCCAGGTGCTGCGTGGTCCCGGCCCCCGGCGTGCCGCAGGGCAGCGGCCCGGCCGCGAGCCGCGCACGGAGCGAGGCGATATCGGTGATGCCCGCGTTTGGCGCCGCCAGGAACACCACGGGAATGGCGGCGAAGCGGCTGATGGGCGTGAAATCCGCCAGGGGGTCGAAGGGCATGGTCCGGTAGATGTGGCGGTTGATCACCAGGGGCCCGGCCGGAATGGCGCCCAGCGTGTTGCCGTCGGGCGCCGCCTTGGCCACGGCATCGGCCGCGATGTTGCCGCCCGCCCCCGTGCGGTTCTCCACCACCACCGTGCGTCCCAGACGGGCCGCCAGTCCCTCCCCCATCACGCGGGTGAGGAGGTCGATGCCGCCGCCCGGCGGGAAGCCGACGATCAGGCGGATGGGCGGCTGGGTCTGGGCCGTGGCTGGCAGGGCGGCCACCAGGCCGAGCGCGAGGGCCCCCAACAGGGTTCTGGGCGACATGGGGCTTCCTCCGCGATGGTTTGCGCGGACCGTCCCCTTGGGGAGCGGCCCCGTCAACAGGCGCGGCTCAGCCCGGAACCATCACCCCCCGCCCGGTGGCCGATGACCCCGGCAGAAGGCACGACGTTCCGCAACCCCTTGGCTAGCCCGGATCAGCCCGGATCAACAGGCAGTCCGCCTCATGCGGTGCACCATGCGTGGCGGGCACCAGGGAGAACAGGTCGGCGAACATGAATCCCGCGGCCTGGAAGGATGACGTGGAATCCCTCCAGTCCGGCATGTCCTCAGTGTTGGGGCGGAACGACACTCCGGTCTGCACCAGCGGCACGCGCGGGAAGGTCTCGGGTCCGCCACGCAGCACCGCCAGGTCGAAGCCATGCAGCAGATCGTCGATGCGCCCGATCCGAACCGTGAAGGTCGAGGCCACCGAGTTCCGTGGATTGCCGCCAACGGGCGCGAGAAAGGAGTTGAAGACGTTCAGGGCCATGCGATTGAACTGGCGCGTGGCGGATTCCGACCCGAGCGCCATTTGATGAAGACTCCAGCTCTCGTCAGGCACCTTCGCTTTCTGGTCCAGTATGACCTTGCACAGCTCAGGGTCCGGCTCGACGGAGGCGATCGGGCCTGCAAAGCCCACATTCGCACGAAGGGATGTGTAGAACTGCCCTTCGTTGGCGCTCACATCGATGACATGCCGAATATCGCAACGTTCAAGTTGCGGTCCCAGCTGGGATAAACGTCAAGCCCGACGTGGCTCGCCGCCTTCTGCACGAGACCTTTGAGCATCGTTGCCTCCCGGTGGGTGACGTCCGATGCATCCGTCTGCGTTGCTCGCCGTGATGTATTGCCTGGCGCGCGCCGGTCATTGTGCAGTTGCCGGCTCCGGGCACAACCCGGAATGCCGATCCCCTGCCCTACGCGCGCGGGCTCGCCACAGGTTTCCCTTGTGCCACCACACGGAGTGCCGGCCGCGCAGGTCAGGCCCGGGCGAGCCCGGTTGAAGGCACCAGTAGCGGGCCGCTGAAGAACAGGCACCTCACCCTTTCAGTTCGGAACCATCACCACCACCGCCTGCGCGGAGGCGCCGACCACCACGTCCTCCGCCTGCGCCACGGGAGGCGCTGGCGCCGCGCCCCGTGCCATGGCCTGGGCCATCATCGGCCGCACCGGGCCGGGATCGGCGGTTTCGAGGTTGATCTCCGCGATCCGCTCCACCCGCATGCCGATCCCGGCGGCCACGGCCTCCGCCCTCCGCCGCAGCGCCTCCAGCGCCAGGCCGGCCGCGTCCTGCCGGGCGGCGCGGGCGGAATCACGGCTCAGCCCATGGGCGATGCCGCCCAGCGCCAGCCCGCGGGACTGCAGCGTGCCCACCAGCTCCAGCAGCGCGGCCTGGTTGCCCGCGCGCAGGTTCAGCGCCTGTGCCGCCACCCATCGGGCCGGGTCCTCCTGCCGCCAGGTGCTGTAGGCCCCGGTGGAGGCCGTGACCCCCGCCGCGCCCCGCGCCGCCTCCAGCGCCGACGCCATGGCGCGGTTCACCGCCGCCTGTGCCCCGGCCGGGGTGGCGTCCCGCGCCTCAAAGCGCAGCGTCGCGCGCACCTCGTCCGGCGCCCGCGTCACCTCGGCGGACTCCGACAGCCGCAGCAGCGTGCCCGGCCCGGGATAGACGGCCGGCGCCGCAGGCTGGGCAAGCGCGGCCGCCGCCATCAGCGACAGGGCGAGAAGGGCCAGGGGGAAGGATCGGGTCATGCCGCGATCCTGCCCCGCCCGCATGGCGAAGATGCGGCAGCCTGCCGCCTCACGCCTTCCGCGACGGCAGCACCGCGCTCATCACCTGCCGCGCGGTGTCGAGGATCACCTGCCCCTTGTCCGGGTCGTGCAGCAGCGCGGAGGCGAACTGCGCGGCTTGCCCGAGCTGGGTGTGCGGCGGCAGCGGCGGCACGTTCGGGTCGGTGCGGATCTCCAGCACCACCGGCCGGTCGGAGGCCAGCGCCTGGTCCAGCGCCGGCCCGACCTGGGCGGGATCGTCCACGAGAAGGCCGCGCAGCCCCGCCAGCTCGGCGAAGCGGTGGTAGGGGAAATCGGGCAGGCGCTGCGTTTCCTCGAACTTGGGCATGCCCTCCATCACCCGCTGCTCCCAGGTCACCTCGTTCAGGTCCTGGTTGTTCAGCACGATGCAGACCCAGGTGGGGTTGGACCAGGAGCGCCAGTGCTGCGCCACCGTGATCAGCTCGGCCATGTTGTTCATCTGCATGGCGCCGTCGCCCACCATGGCGATCACCGGACGGTCGGGATGCGCCATCTTGGCCGCGAAGGCATAGGGCACCGCCGCCCCCATGCTGGCGAAGCTGCCCGAAAGCGACCCGCGCATGCCCCGCCGCATCTGCAGGTTGCGCGCGTACCAGTTCACCGCGGAACCGGAATCGCTGGTCAGGATCACCCCATCCGGCAGGCGCTTCGACAGCTCCTGGAACGGAAGCTGCGGGTTCACCGGATCGGCGGCGGCCTCGGCCCGGCTTTGCAGCAGGGCATGCCACTCGCGGTTGCCCTTCGCGATCCCCTCCCGCCAGGAGGTGTCCTCCTTCTGCTCCAGCAGGGGCAGCAGCGCGCGCAGGCTTTCCGCGGCGTCGCCGGTCAGCGGCACCTCCATGGGATAGCGCAGGCTGAGCATGGCGGGCTGCAGGTCGATCTGCACCCCGCGCGCCTGCCCTTCCTTTGGCAGGAACTCGGACCAGGGAAAGCTCGATCCCACCATCAGCAGCGTGTCGCAGTCCTGCATCAGGTCCCAGCTCGGCCGCGTGCCCAGCAGACCGATGGTACCGGTGACCCAGGGCAGGTCGTCGGGCAGCACGTCCTTGCCCAGCAGCGCCTTGGCGGCCCCGGCGCCCAGCCGGTCCGCCACCGCCTCCACCTCGGCCGCCGCCTCGCGCGCGCCGGCCCCCACCAGGATGGCGACGCGCTTGCCCTCGTTCAGCACGGCCGCCGCGCGGCGCAGGTCCTCGTCCCGCGGGATCACGCGGGGCGGCGTCCAGCCGATGCCCGAATGGTTGGTGCCGTGGGCGTGGGGCGGGTCCTCGTAGGGTTCCTCCGACAGGTCGTTGGGAATGATCAGCGCGGTCACGCGCCGCTCGCCCATGGCGGTGCGCATGGCGCGGTCCACCAGGTGGCGCATCTGGGTGGGCACGCTGGCCTGCTGCACGAAGGCGCCGGCGACGTCCTTGAAGGTGCTCAGCAGGTCCACCTCCTGCTGGTAGTGCCCGCCGATCGCCGGGCGCACGGTGTGCCCGGCGATCGCCAGCATCGGCATGTGGTCGGCCGCGGCGTCGTACATGCCGGTCAGCAGGTGCGTCGCCCCCGGCCCGCTGGTGGCGAGGCAGACACCGACCTCGCCGGTGAACTTGGAATGGGCGCTGGCCATGAAGGCGGCCATTTCCTCGTGCCGCACCTGGATGAACTGGATCTTGTCGGTGCCGAAGCGCTGCAATCCGCCCAGCAGCCCGTTCACGCCATCCCCGGGATAGCCGAACACCCGCCGCACGCCCCAGGCATGCAGCCGTTCCCAGAAGAAGTCGCTGACCTTCTTCGCCATGAAGTCCTCGCAGCCGTTGTGGGGAGCAGGGGCCGGGCAGGATGGCCGGGCCATCGCGAACGCTTCCCACGAACGGTCCCCCGCGCCGGGCGGTTGCGCCCCGGCGCCGCCCGCAGGGGCCCGGTTGACGGAAGCGGAACCGGAGCAGACCCTCGCGACCAGCCCCATTGCGCCTCCCAGGCCGCGATCCCCTTCCCCGCCCGCCCGGACGCGCCCATGCCCCTTTGGCTCGCCGCCACCCTCTCCGCCGCGCTGTTCCAGTGCTGGCGCACCGCCCTCCAGCAGAAGCTGCGCGGCACCCTCTCGCTCAACGCCGCCGCGGTGGTGCGCTACCTCTACGGCGTGCCGCCGGGCCTTGCCCTGGTGGGCGCCTGGTGGTGGATCGGCGGCGGCACCCTGCCGGAATTCGGCCCGCGCGCCCTGCTCCTTTGCGCGGTGGGCGGGCTGCTGCAGATCTTCGGCACGGTGTTCCTCATCGCCTCCTTCGCGCCGCGCGGCTTCGCGGTCGGCACCGCCTATTCCAAGACCGAGGCACTGCAGGGCGCCGTCTTCGCCATCATCCTGCTGGGCGAGCACATTTCCCCCCTGAGCTGGGCGGGAGTGGCGATGGGCGTCTCGGCGGTGCTCTGGCTGTCGCTGGCCGGCCAGGTTTCCTCGCTCCGCCAGGCTCTGCGGGCCACGGCCCAGCCGGCGGCGCTCTGCGGCATCGCGGCCGGCACCTGCTTCGGGCTGACGGGCATCGCCATCCGGGCGGCCAACCAGGACCTTGCCGCGGCCGACACGGTGCTCGGCGCGCTCTGCACCGTGGTGGTCACCAACATCATGCAGACGGCGATGCAGGGCGGCTGGCTGCTGGCGCGCGAGCCCGCCTCGCTCGCCGCCGTGTTCCGCACCTGGCGCAACGCCGCCCCGGTCGGGCTGCTCTCGGCGCTGGGCTCGGCCTGCTGGTTCACCGGCTTCGCCTCGGCCCCGGTGGCGCTGGTGCGCTCGGTCGGGCAGGTGGAGATCGTCTTCACCCTCGCCTTCGGCCGCTGGTACCTGAAGGAACCGCTGAAGCCGCGCGACGCCGTCGGGGCGCTGCTGATCGTGCTCAGCGTGGTGCTCGTCGTGATCGGCTGAACGAGGGCTGATTGGAAGCCGTGACCAGGGGCTGAACGGCGGAGCCCGCCCCTGGCCCTCTCCCGTCCGGGCTGCGAAAAGGGACGCGGATGGAACACGCGCCGCCCTTCCTCGCCAGCCTCGTCATCGGCCTCGCCGCCGCCTTCGGCTTCGGGCTGGCGGCGCGGGCGCTGCGAATGCCTCCCCTCGTCGGATATCTCGTCGCTGGCGTCGCCATCGGGCCCTACACGCCGGGCGTCGCCATCGACGGCGCCTTCACCCGCACCATGGCGGAGGTGGGCGTCGGCCTTCTCCTCTTCGGCGTCGGCCTGCACTTCCAGCCGCGCGACCTGCTGGCGGTCTGGCGCGTCGCGGTGCCCGGGGCCACGGCGCAGGTGGCGATCGGCACGCTGATGGGCACGGCCCTCGGCATGGCGCTGCCGGGCCTCGGCTTCGGCCCCGCCATGGTCTTCGGCCTGACGCTCGCCATCGCCTCCACCGCGGTTGCCACCCGCGCGCTGGAGGAACGCGGCCGCCTGTCCGGGGAGGCCGGGCGCATCGCCATGGGATGGCTGGTGCTGCAGGACCTTCTCGTGGTGCTCGGCCTCGTGCTGGTGCCCGCCGCCTCGGGCGAAGCCGGCGAGGGCATGGCCGGCGCGGTGCTGGTGGCCCTGCTCAAGCTCGCGGCCTTCGCCACCCTGATGCTGGTGGCGGGCCGCCGCCTGCTGCCCTGGGCGCTGCAACAGGTGGCCCGCTCCGGCTCGCGGGAGCTGTTCACCCTGGCGGTGGTGGTGGTGGCGCTCGGTGTCGCCTTCGAGGCCTCGGCCCTGTTCGGCGTGTCCTTCGCTTTGGGCGCCTTCTTCGCCGGCGCCATCCTCGGCGAGAGCGACCTCGGCCACCAGGCCGCGGCCGAGACCCTGCCGCTGCAGCGCATCTTCGCCGCCATCTTCTTCGTCTCGGTGGGGATGCTGCTGAACCCGGCGCGGCTGCTGGACGCGCCCGTCACCTCCATCCTGGCGCTGGCCACGGTGCTGATCGGCACGGGGGGCGCCAGCTTCGCCCTGCTGATCGCGCTGCGCGTCACGCCCGCCATCGCCGCGACGGTGGCCGCCTCCCTGGCCCAGATCGGCGAGTTCTCCTTCGTGCTGATGGAGCTGGCGATCGGCCAGGGCATCCTGCCCGACTCGCTGCGCGGCCCGGTCCTGCTCGGCAGCTTCGGGGCCATCCTGCTCATGCCCCTCACCTTCCGCCTTCTGGCCGCGCTCGCCGCCCGCATCCCCCGCCGCGCGCCGCCGGGGGCGGAGGGGCGCTCGCGCCTCGCCGCCAGCCTGCCGCGCATGGAGGACCACGCCATCCTGGTCGGCTACGGGCGCGTCGGCGTGCTGGTCGCGGCCGCGCTGCGCCGCCACAGCCTGCCCTTCGTGGTGGTGGAGGACGACCGCCACCGCACGGAGGTCCTGACCCGGCAATCCGTTCCCGTTCTCTGGGGCAACGCCACCCAGCCGGAGATGCTGGAGGCCGCCCATGCCGCCCGCGCCCGGCTGCTGATCGTCACCCTCCCCCTGGCCTGGGAGGCCCGGCGGGTGGTGGAGCTGGCCCGCGCCGCCAATCCGGGCATCGAGGTGACCGTGCGCGCCCATCACGATTCCGAGGTGGACTGGCTCTACGCCCAGGACTCCAGCGGCCTCGCGGTGATGGGCGAACGCGAGGTGGCGCTGGGCATCGCCGACTTCGCCATGCGCCGCATGGGGGTCGCGGCCGGCACCGCGCAGGAGACGGTTGATCTGCTCCGGAGGCGTCGCGTCGCGGACGCGGCTGTGGCAGGGCTGGGGGCATGACCCTTCGCTTCGAGCCCCCCGCCGGCACGCCGCACCTGACGCGCCTGATCCTGCTGCACGGCGCGGCCTGCGGCCCCTGGATCTGGGGAGATGGCTTCGCCCAGCGCCTGGCGGCCGCGGGGCACCCCTGCACCGCCGTCACCCTCCAGGGCGCCACCCTGTCCGACCGCGTCGGCACCGTGCGCGCCGCGCTGGAACAGGGGCCTGCCGTGCTGGTGGGGCATTCCCTCGGCGCGCTCATCGCCCAGCGCCTGCTGGACGACCCCCGCGTGCGCGGCGCCGCCCTGATGGCGCCGGTGCCGCCCGAAGGGCTCTGGTGGTCCAACGCCCATCTCGCCGCCTCCAACCCCGCGCTCTGGGGCGAGGTCGCGCGGCTCACCGGCTCGGGCGAGCCCTCCCCGGCGCTGGCGCGCGGGCTGTTCGGGCCGGGCATGGACCAGGGCGCCGCCATGCTCCACGCCGCCAAGCTGCGGGATGAATCCCCGGCCGCGCTGATGGAGGCGCAGATGCCCCAGCCCGTCACCCCCGGCTGGATCCACGGACGCCCCGTGCTGGTGCTGGGCGCCGAGCACGACCGCCTGATCCCGCGCGACGCCATGGAGCGCTGCGCCGGCTGGCACGGGGTTGCCGCCCGCGTGCTGCCGGGGGTCGGACACCTGATGATGCTGGACGCGGGATGGGAGCTCGCGGCGGACCGGATCGCGGCCTGGGTGCCGGCCTGAGCCAGGCCGCCACCGGCGGCAGGTTGTCCTAGGCCGGCTGGCGCAGCGCCCCCACCGGCACCACCGGCCGGGACGCGGCATCGGTGAATTCGGCCAGGACCTCCTCCTCCGCCGCGATGTGCAGCTCCAGCAAGGCTTCCAGGGCGAAGAGGCTCCGCCGCAGTTCCGGGCCGGCTGAGGCCCAGCCGTCCTGGCTCCGCGCGACCTCCAGCAGGGCCGAGATCCGGTCAACCAGGGATTCGATGGCGCCGTGCATGCGCAGCAGCGCCCCCATCGGGTCCTGCCCGCCGAGCAGCGACGCGGCGGCGGGGTAAAGCAGCCGCTCCTCCTCCCGCTGGTGGGGCAGCAGCCGGGCGCGCAGGCCATCCCGCAAGGCCTCGATGGCCGGCAAGGCGGCCGGGCCGCCGGAGACGGCCTCGCCGGCATCCCGCAACGCCTCCACCAGCCGCCTCAGCTCCGCATGCTCCGCCATGCGGTCGCGCAGCCCCGCACCCGACGGAACGGTGCCGGGCGCGGCCTCGCCGGTTCCGGGCCAGAGCGCCGTCAGGGCGAACAGGATGGCGGCGACGTCGATCGCCTCCTGCAGAACCGCCCCGGCCAGCGGCGAAAGCCATCCGGCCGCGGCGAAGATCATCGCCCCTCCCGACAATCCCATGCCGAGCCCGATGGCCTGCAGGGCCACGCGGCGCGAACGCCGCGCGATGGCCAGCGCCTCGGGCACCCGGTCCAGGCGGTCCACGGTCAGCACCACGTCGGCGGCCTCCGACGCGGCGGCGGTGCCCTGGGCGCCCATGGCGATCCCGACATCGGCGGCGGCCAGGGCCGGCGCGTCGTTCACGCCGTCGCCGACCATGGCGGTGGGCGCGCGCGCACATTCCTCTCGCACGGCGGCAATCTTCTCCTCCGGCGTGCGCTCCGCCAGCACCGCGTCCAGGCGGAGCGCGGCGCCCACCGGCGCGGCCGCGCCCTCGCGGTCCCCGCTCACCATCACGAGCCGCCCGATGCCGAGCGCCCGCAGGCGGCGCACGGTGCGCGCGGCCTCCGGGCGCAGCCCGTCGGCCATCAGAAAGGCCGCCGCCACCCGCCCCCCGACCGCCAGCCACGCGACCGACCCCGCCGCGACGGAGGCCATCGCGCTCCACGCCGCCTCGGCCGCGATGCCCCGCTCGCGCAGGAAACCCTCGCTTCCCAGCGCCACCGCCTGGCCTTCGACCAGGCCCGACAGCCCGCCCCCCGGCCTCTCCTCCACGGCCCCGGGTGCTGCCAGCCGGAGCCCGCGTTCCCCGGCGGCGGCGGCCAGGGCGGCCGAGACGGGGTGGGTCGATCCCTGGGCCAGGCTGGCCGCAAGGCGCATCGCCTCGTCGCGGCCCATCGCCGGATCCGCCTCCACGGCCGCCAGCCTTGGCCGGCCCGGCGTCAGGGTTCCGGTCTTGTCGAACAGCACCGTCCGGGTCCGCGCCAGCCGCTCCAGCGCGCCGCCGCCCTTGACGACGATGCCGCGCCGGGCCGCCCGGCTGACGCCCGCGATCAGCGCGACGGGAGCGGCCAGGATCAGCGGGCAGGGCGTCGCCACCACCAGCACGGCCAGCGCGCGCGCGGCCTCGCCCGAGATGGCCCAGGCACCCAGGGCGACGGCGGCGGTCAGCCCCACGAAGGCGAGCGCCCAGCGGTCGGCCAGGCGCGCCAGCGGCGGCCGCTCCGCCGCCGCGGCCTGGGTCAGGCGGATGATCGCCGCATAGGTGCTCGCCTGGGCATCGGAGGTGGCGCGCATGCGGAAGGCGCCGCCGGCATTCACCGCCCCGCTGCGCAGCGCGGCCCCCGCGGCCACGCGCGCCGGAAGGGGCTCGCCCGTGAGGGCGCTCTCGTCGAGGATCGCGGCCTCGTCCTGCAGCAGGCCGTCCGTGGGCACGGTTTCCCCGGGCCGGACCAGGATCAGGTCGGAGGGGCGAAGCGCGCCGACCGCCACCTCCTCCATGCCGTCCCCGATCAGGCGCGCGGCATGGCGGGGGGCGCGCGCCATGAGGTCGGACAGGGCGCGCGTGGCCCGGCCCTCCGCCCAGGCCTCCAGCGCCTCCCCGCCCGCGACCATGAGGCCGATCACCGCGGCGGCCGCGGTTTCGCCGAGCAACAGGGCACCGAGGATCGCGGCGAGGGCGATCACGTCGACGCCCAGCCCGCCCCCCGCCAGCGCCCGCCCGACGCCCAGGGCCACATGCGCCGCCACCGGCACCGCGGCCGCGGCCCAGACCCAGTGCGCCGGTCCGGCGAGGCCGAGCACGAACAGCGCGGCACCCGCCAGAAGGGCGGTGGCAACCCAGGGGAACAGCAGGGAATGGCGCATGGGCGGCGCCTCCAGTCAGGGGACGGGCGGCCGAACTCTAGCTCCCTCTCCCGCCCGGCCGCCAGAAACGGCCGCGAGGCCCCCGGTAGGCGTCGGGGCGGGGCGTCCCCTGGCGTCAGCCGACCCGCATTCCCGGTCCCGCGCCACCTTGCCCCAGCGCTCGCCGGCGGAAGCGATCCAGGCGGCGGCCTCCGCCGGCCCGCCCGCGTCCGGCTCCACCCCCCAGGCCGCCAGGCGGGCACGCGTGGCCGGCTGGGCCAGGACGGCGGCGACCAGCCCGGCCCAGTCCCGCCGCACCTCCTCCGGCACGCCCCGCGGCGCCATCAGCACAAAGGCGAAGCGCACGTCGAAGGCCGGGTGGCCCGACTCCGCCACCGTCGGCGTGTCCGGCAACATCTCCATCCGGCGCGGGCCGGACACCGCCAGCGCCCGCAGCCGCCCGTCCCGCACGAAATCCGCGCCACCGGCCACCGCGATGAACCCCGCCGGAACCTGCCCGGCCAGCAGGCTGGTCATGGCCTCGGCATTGCCGCGAAAGGGAACGTGCTCAAAGGCGGCGGGGGGCAGGCCGAGCGCCGCGCGCAGGAACTCCATCGCCAGATGCCCGGGCGAGCCGCTTCCCGCGGAGGCGTAGAGCAGGGGCCGCGCCCGCGCCGCCCGCGCGAGCGCGGCGAGATCGGTGATGCCGGCGGAGGGGTGCACCAGCAGCGCCACCGGAAAGGTGCCCGCGATCGCCACCGGCTCCACGTCCACCGCCGGATCGAAGCCGGGATTGGCATAAAGATGGGGGTTGAGGCTGAAGGTGGTGTCGATCGCCAGCAGCAGCGTGCGCCCATCGGGGGCCGCGCGGGCGAGGAGGCCGGCGGCGATGTTGCCGTTCGCCCCGGCCCGGTTGTCCACCACGACCGTGCCGCGCGGGCGGTCCCCGGCGCCGGTGCCCCGCGCGGCGCCATCCGCCAGCAGCCGCGCCACGCCGTCCAGCGCCGCGCCCGGCGGGAAGGTGGCGAGGATGCGCGTCGCATCGCCCTGCGCCATCGCGGGCGCCGCCGCGCCCAGCGCCAGCAGCCCCGCCACCCGCCGCGTGATGATCCCTTGTGCCACGATCCGCTTCCCCACCCGGCTACCCCCGGTTTCCACATGGCCTTAGCCTGGGCCGGGGAAACGGGGGCAAGCAAGATCGCGATGACCGCACGGAACGTTCTCTTCGTGATGGCGGACCAGTTCCGCTGGGACCACATGTCCTGCGCCGGGCACCCGCACCTGCCCACGCCCCATCTCGACGCCCTGGCCGCGCGCGGCGTGCGCTTCGCCCAGGCCTATGTGCAGTCCGGCATCTGCGGCCCGTCGCGCATGTCCTACTACACCGGGCGCTACGTTTCCTCGCACGGGGCCACCCACAACCGCGTGCCGCTCTCGGTCGGCGAGGTGACGCTGGGCTGGCACCTGCGCGAGGCCGGTCGCACCCTGGCGCTGGCCGGCAAGACCCATGTGCTGCCCGATGCGCGCGGGCAGAAGCGGCTGGAGGTGGACGGCGCGAGCGAGCTGAAGGTGCTGCTGGACGAGGGTTGGTTCACCCTGGTGGACCGGCACGACGGCCACCACGGCGAGCCCGATTCGGCCTATGCCGACTGGCTCCGCGCCAAGGGCTATGACAGCGCCGACCCCTGGACGGACTTCGTGATCGCGGTGGACGGCCCCGACGGCCCGCTCTCGGGCTGGAAGATGCGCAACGCCCGCTATCCGTCGCGCGTGGCCGAGGAGCACAGCGAAACCGCCTACACCACCGACACCGCCATCCGCTTCATGGAGGAGCAGGGGGACAAGCCCTGGGTGCTGCACCTTTCCTACGTGAAGCCGCACTGGCCCTACATCGCCCCCGCGCCCTACCACGCGATGTTCGGCCCCGAGGACTGCCTGCCGGTGGTGCGGTCCGAGGACGAGCGCGGCCCTGGCGCCCACCCCGTCCTCCGCGAGTTCCAGAACGAGGAGGTGGCGCAGAACTTCGCCCGGGACGAGACGGTGAACACCGTCCGCCCGGCCTACCAGGGCCTGATCGCCCAGCTCGACCACCATCTCGGCCGCGTCTGGGAGGCGATGGAGCGGCTGGGCCGCTGGCAAGACACGCTGGTGGTCTTCTGCTCCGACCACGGCGACTACCTGGGCGACCACTGGCTGGGCGAGAAGGAGCTGTTCCACGACTGCATCCAGCGCGTCCCCTTCCTCCTCTACGATCCCTCCGCCAGGGCGGACGCGACGCGCGGCACGGTGGAGGAACGCTTCGCCGAGGCGGTCGACGTGGTGCCGACCATCCTCGACGCGCTGGGGCTGGACCCGGCGGAGCACCTGATCGACGGCCGCTCCCTGCTGCCGCTGACGCGCGGCACGGCGGGGGCGTGGCGGGACGCGGCGGTGTCGGAGCTGGACTGGACCTTTCGCGGCGCCCGCCGCCGCCTGGGCCTGCCCACCGGCCACCACCACGCCTGGATGGTGCGGACGGAGCGCTGGAAATACGTCCACTGGACGGACGGCCTGCGCCCCATGCTCTTCGACCTCCGGGCCGATCCGGAGGAGCTGCACGACCTCGGCGCGGACCCGGCCATGGGCGGGGTGTGCCGGGAGATGCGCGAGCGCCTGCTCTCCTGGTTCGGGGGGCTGAAGCGCCGCACCACCATCACCTGGGCCGAGGCGGAACTCCGAACCGACAGCCACAAGCGCGGCGGCGTGTTCTTGGGGGAATGGTGAGCGCCGCGCGGGGCGTCAGGCCGTGAGGCCCGCCCGCGCCTCGGCCCGCACGGCCGCCCGGCCCAGCAACGCGCCCGAAACCAGCAGCACCACGCCGAGCGCCAGCATGGCCGCCATGGTGGTGACGCCCGCGGCCATCGGACGGCCGTGGCTGAAGGGATTCCACCCGATCACCCCGGCCAGCAGAACATAGACGGCCACCGCCAGGGCCACCGCCCCCAGCACGAAAACCATGAAACCGAGGATGTTCAGCAGCCGGGGCACCCGATGCTCCTTGATTGGTCCTGATCGCCGCGCGCGGCGGAACCTTGCACAGGTGGAACGCCTTGCGGAAGGGGCGCCCACGCACCCCATATGAACGCGCCGCCACAGGAACGCGCCCGCTTAGCAACGCCAAGGAGCCCCACCATGCCGATCGACGAGAGCCGCACCTTCCTGCCCGTGAACATCGCGGTGCTGACCGTCAGCGACACGCGCGACCTCGCCTCCGACCGCTCCGGCGAAACGCTGGCCGCCCGCATCCAGGCCGCCGGCCACCGCCTCGCCGAGCGCGCCATCGCGCGCGACGAGGCCGATGCCATCGAAGGCCATCTGCGCCGCTGGGTCGCGGACGCGCAGGTGGATTGCGTGATCACGACCGGCGGCACCGGCATCACCGGTCGCGACGTGACGCCCGAGGCCTTCGCCCGCGTGCTGGAAAAGGAGATCACCGGCTTCGGCGAGCTGTTCCGGATGCTGAGCTACGCCAAGATCGGCACCTCCACGATCCAGTCCCGCGCGATCGGCGGCGTCTCGGGCGGAACCTACCTCTTCGCCCTGCCGGGCAGCACGGGGGCGGTGAAGGACGCCTGGGACGACATCCTGGTCCACCAGCTCGACGCCCGCTTCCGTCCCTGCAACCTGGTGGAGCTGATGCCGCGCCTGCTGGAGCACCTGCGCGCCGCCTGACACCCCGCTCCTGGCAACTTCCCGCTTCCTGCCCACGTTCGGAGCCCTGAAACGGATGGAGGCGCGACATGGCAGACAGCGGCTTGCGGATGACCCAGCCTGGCGAGGCGGTCCCCTTCGAGATCCCCGGTGGGACCGGTCAGTTCAAGATTCAGATCCTGAACGAGGACCGCGACAAGGGCGTCGTCACCTCCATCGTCCACCTGCCGGCGGGAGGGGTGATCCCCGCGCACTACCACGATGCCGGGTCCGAGATGCACTATGTGCTGGAAGGCGACCTGATCGAGGCCGGTGAAACCCTGTCCGCCGGCGCCTTCCTCACCCACGCCAAGGGCGTGGTCCACGGCCCGCACGAGAGCAAGGGCGGCGCCAAGGTGTTGACCGTGCAGACCTGGCAGAGCGAGGGCGGCAGCTTCGACTTCCGCCCCGCCGAGGGCGGCGGCGCCCAGGGTGGCGGTTCCCAGGCGGGCGCCTCACAGCCCGGCGCTTCATCCAGCAGCCAGTCCGGCAGCTCAGGCTCTGGTTCGGGCGCCGCCCAGCCGGCCAATGCCGGGGCCGAAACCCA
>Ga0210040_10001971_pt1 | contig 29823 bp, 32 predicted proteins | sample CryGeyCG12114_NA_FD_185462 | JGI IMG/M metagenome (GOLD analysis project Ga0210040, IMG submission 185462) | Groundwater microbial communities from aquifer - Crystal Geyser CG19_WC_8/21/14_NA (SPAdes) (version 2) | ecosystem: Environmental > Aquatic > Deep subsurface > Groundwater | place: USA...
GTGGGCGCCGCCGACCCGGCCCGCGCCGCCGTGGACGCCGTCGCCGTCGCCCTGGCCGGCTGCGGCTGCCGCTAGGACGCCGTCCAGCCGGCACCCAGCCGGGCACCCGACCGGCGCCCAGCCGGGCACCCGACCGGCGCCCGCCCGGCCCCGGTGCCCGCCCGGCCGTACGGTGGCCGCGTGGAGGACGCGCGAGACGCCGCCCGAGGAGCCCGCGAGCTGGTCGACTGGGACCTCGCCGCCCGCACGGCGGTGCGCCTGTCGCGGCCGGGCCCGGCGGTGGGCGCCGACGAGGCCGTGCGCGCCGTGGCCCTGCTGCGCGAGGCGGCCGAGACCGCCCCCGCCCACGTCGCGGAGGTCACCGGCCTCGCCGTGGCGCAGGGGCCGGGCGCCCTGGTGGTCGAGCGCGGCGCGTGGGCCCGGGCCAACGTGGCCTCCTTCCGCACCCTGCTGTCGCCCGTGCTGGCCGAGGCCCTCGCCCGGCGCGAGGACGAGCGCGCCCGGCGCCCGGGCCAGCGCGCCCGGCGCCCCGGCGGCCCGCGGGGCCTGGGCGTCGCCGCCCGCGTCACCGGCGCCGAGCTGGGGTCGCTGCTGGCGCTCCTGTCCACCCGGGTGCTCGGCCAGTACGACGCGCTCGGCGAGGGGCCGGAGGCCGGCCGGCTGCTGCTCGTGGCGCCCAACGTCGTCGCCGTGCAGCGCGACCTCGACCTCGACCTGCCCGACTTCGGCCTGTGGGTCGCGCTGCACGAGGAGACCCACCGGGTGCAGTTCGCCGCCGCGCCGTGGCTGGCCGACCACCTGCGCGAGCGGGCCCGGGGGCTGTCCGGCGGACTGCTGGGGGAGCCGGGCGCGGTCGTGGAGCGGCTGAGCGCCGGCGCCCGGGCCCTGCCGGCCCTGGTGCGCTCGCTCTCGGCCCGGGACGGCGAGGGCGGCGGCGCGGACGCGCCCAGCCTCGTCGACCTGCTCGCCGACGCCGAGCAGCGCCGCGCGCTCGCCGAGGTCACGGCGGTGATGTCGCTGCTGGAGGGGCACGCCGACGTCGCCATGGACGCCGTCGGCCCCTCGGTCGTCCCGTCGGTGCGGCTCATCCGCCGCCGCTTCGCCGCGCGCCGGCGCACCCAGCGCAGCGTCGTGGACGCAGCCCTCCGCCAGCTGCTCGGGCTCGACGCGAAGCTGCGCCAGTACGCCGACGGCGCGCGCTTCGTCCGCGGCGTCACCGAGCGGGTCGGCACCGACGGCCTCAACGCCGTCTGGAGCGGCCCGGACGCGCTCCCGGCGCCCGAGGAGGTCGCCGACCCGGCCGCCTGGGTGCGCCGGGTCCACGGCTGAGCGCGGGCCGCCGGTGACGGGCCCGGCCCCCGCCGTCGCCGCGGTGCGCTCGGCCGTGCGCACCGCGTGCGCCGACCTGCCGCCGGGCGCCCTGGTGCTCGTGGCCTGCAGCGGGGGCCCGGACTCCCTGGCCCTGGCTGCCGCGGCCGGCTGGCTGGCCCGCTCGCCGCGCTCGCCGGGCTGGCGTGCCGGGGCCGTCGTCGTCGACCACGGCCTCCAGGCCGGCTCCGCGGAGGCGGCCGAGGGCGCCGCCGCCGCCTGCCGGGCCCTGGGGCTCGACCCGGTCGAGGTCGTGGCCGTCGCGGTGGGCGCCGGCCCGGGCTCCGGCGGCCTCGAGGCTGCGGCCCGCACGGCCCGGTACGCGGCCCTGGACGCCGTCCGCGAGCGGACCGGGGCGGCCGCCGTCCTGCTCGGGCACACCCGCGACGACCAGGCCGAGCAGGTGCTCCTGGGGCTGGCCCGCGGCTCCGGCGCCCGGTCGCTGTCGGGGATGCCGCCGCGCCGCGGCGCCCTGCGGCGCCCGCTGCTGGCCCTGCCCCGGGCCACCACGGTCGCCGCCTGCACGGCGCTCGGCCTGGCGCCCTGGCACGACCCGACCAACGCCGACCCCGCCCGCGCCCGGGCGCGGGTGCGCACCCGCCTGCTCCCGGCCCTGGAGGCCGAGCTGGGCCCCGGGGCGGCCGCGGCGCTGGCCCGCACCGCGGAGCAGCTGCGCGAGGACGCCGACGCGCTCGACGCGCTGGCCGCCGACCTCCTGGCCCGCGCGCTGCTGCCCGGGGGCAGCGGGGTGCCGGACGCCGGGGTGCCGGACGCCGGCGCGTCGCTGGACGCCGCCGTCCTCGCCCCTGCCCCCGCGGCCCTGCGGCGCCGGGCGCTGCGCCGTGCGGCCGTGCTGGCCGGCAGCCCGGCCGGCGCCCTGTCGCGGGCCCACGTGCTGGCCCTCGACGCCCTGGTCACCGCCTGGCGCGGGCAGGGACCGGTGCTGCTGCCCGCTGGCGTCCGCGCGGTGCGGGCCTGTGGCAGGCTGGCGCTCGCCCGCGACCCCGCCGGGCCGGCGGGCAGCGAGCGCCGAGCAGTTCCGACCCGGTGAGGGAGACGCGCGGTGGACGCCGAGGACATGGGCACGGACCTGGCCGAGGTGCTGGTCCCCGCTGAGGACATCGCGCGCCGCCTGGCGGAGATGGCCGCCGAGGTCGACCGCGACTACGCCGGCCGCGACCTGCTGCTGGTCGGGGTGCTCAAGGGCGCCGTGATGGTGATGGCCGACTTCTGCCGCGCCCTGCACACCAGTGCCGAGATGGACTGGATGGCGGTCTCCAGCTACGGCTCGGGCACCAAGTCCTCCGGCGTGGTCCGCATCCTCAAGGACCTCGACCGCGACGTCACCGGCCGTGACGTCCTCATCGTCGAGGACATCATCGACTCGGGGCTGACGCTGTCCTGGCTGGTGGCGAACCTGCGCTCGCGCGGCGCCGCGTCGGTGGAGGTGCTGACCCTGCTGCGCAAGCCCGAGGCGGCGAAGGTCGAGGTGACGACCCGCTACGTCGGCTTCGACATCCCCAACGCGTTCGTGGTGGGCTACGGGCTGGACTACGCCGAGCGCTATCGGAACCTGCCGTTCGTCGGCACGCTGGCACCGCACGTCTACGCCGGGTGATCCGCCCGCAGCGAACGGGTGGAACAGCGACGGGCAGGTCGTCCGTTGGAGCAGTGAGGACCCGCCGCGGCGCGGGCCCCCTCGGAACGCCGGTGTACGGTCGGCGCCGACTTCGCGAGCAGGAGGGACCGGGCTCACCGCCCACCACCCCATGAACCCCAGGCGCATCTTCCGCGGCCCGACGGTGTGGATCGTCGTCGCGCTGCTCGGGCTCCTCCTCGCCAGCCGGCTGATCGGCGGCGGCGGCTCGTCCACCATCGACACCCAGGACGGCCTGCAGCTGCTGGCCGACGGGCGGGTCAGCCAGGCCCGGGTCGTCGACGGCGACCAGCGGGTCGACCTGACCCTCGACGACCCCTTCGTGGTCGGCGACCAGGACTACGGCACCGACGTGCAGTTCTACTACGTCGCCCCGCGCGGCGAGGAGGTCGCGGACGCCGTCTCGGCCGCTGAGCCCGCCGACGGCTGGACCGACGAGGTGCCCCAGCCCTCCGTGCTGGGCGGCCTGCTGCTCACGCTGCTGCCGATCCTGCTGATCGTCGTCCTCTTCTACTTCTTCTTCACGAACATGCAGGGCGGCGGCAACCGCGTCATGCAGTTCGGCAAGTCCCGGGCGAAGCTGGTCAGCAAGGAGGCCCCCAAGGTCACCTTCGCCGACGTGGCCGGCGCCCAGGAGGCCGTGGAGGAGCTCCACGAGATCAAGGAGTTCCTCGCCGAGCCGGCGAAGTTCCAGGCGGTCGGGGCCAAGATCCCCAAGGGCGTGCTGCTGTACGGCCAGCCCGGCACCGGCAAGACCCTGCTGGCCCGGGCCGTCGCCGGCGAGGCCGGCGTCCCGTTCTACTCGATCTCCGGGTCGGACTTCGTGGAGATGTTCGTCGGCGTCGGCGCCTCCCGCGTGCGCGACCTGTTCGAGCAGGCCAAGAACAACGCCCCGGCGATCATCTTCGTCGACGAGATCGACGCCGTCGGCCGCCACCGCGGCGCTGGCATGGGCGGCGGGCACGACGAGCGCGAGCAGACGCTGAACCAGCTCCTGGTGGAGATGGACGGCTTCGACGTCAAGACCAACGTCATCCTCATCGCCGCCACCAACCGCCCGGACATCCTCGACCCGGCGCTGCTGCGCCCGGGCCGCTTCGACCGCCAGATCGCGGTCGAGGCCCCCGACATGGTCGGGCGCGAGCAGATCCTCACCGTGCACGCCAAGGGCAAGCCGATGGCCCCCGACGTCGACCTCATGGCCGTCGCCCGGCGCACCCCCGGCTTCAGCGGCGCCGACCTGGCCAACGTGCTCAACGAGGCCGCGCTGCTCACCGCGCGCACGAACGGCACCGTCATCACCGACGCCACCCTCGACGAGGCGATCGACCGCGTCATCGCCGGCCCGCAGAAGCGGACCCGGCTGATGAGCGACAAGGAGAAGAAGATCACCGCGTACCACGAGGGCGGGCACGCCCTGGTGGCCGCGGCGCTGCGGCACACCGACCCGGTGACCAAGGTGACGATCCTCCCGCGCGGGCGCGCCCTGGGCTACACGATGGTCGTGCCGCTGGACGACAAGTACTCCACCACCCGCAACGAGATCCTCGACCAGCTCGCGTACGCCCTGGGCGGCCGCGTGGCCGAGGAGCTGGTCTTCCACGACCCGACCACGGGCGCCTCGAACGACATCGAGAAGGCCACCGGGCTGGCCCGCAAGATGGTCACCCAGTACGGCATGAGCGAGCGGGTCGGCGCGATCAAGCTGGGATCCGGCAGCGGCGAGGTCTTCCTCGGCCGCGACGTCGGCCACGAGCGCGACTACTCCGAGGGCGTCGCCGAGATCGTCGACGAGGAGGTGCGCCGCCTGATCGAGGCCGCGCACGACGAGGCCTGGGAGATCCTCGTGGAGCACCGCGCGGTGCTCGACGACCTGGTCCTGGAGCTCCTGGAGAAGGAGACCCTCAACCGCGAGCAGCTGGCGCAGGTCTTCGCCCCCGTCGAGAAGCGGCCGCTGCGCCCGGTGTGGCTGTCCAGCGACCGCCGCCTGGTCTCCGACGCCCCGCCCGTCCTGACCAAGGGCGAGCGCGCCGCGCTGAACGGGCACCTCAACGGCAGCAGCCGGATGGCCCCGCAGGACGAGGCCGCCGCCGCCGGCGGGGAGAACCCGGCCGGCGGGTCCGTCATCGAGGCGCCGCGGTTCGACCCCGGCCCGCTGGCCTGACCGGTGGCGGCCTCGACGCCGCCCGGCGCCTACGACGCCGAGCGGGTGCGCGCCGCGGTGCGCGAGTACCTGCTCGGCGTCGGTGAGGATCCCGACCGCGAGGGCCTGCGCGACACCCCCGAGCGGGTCGCCCGCGCCGGGCTGGAGCTCTTCGCGGGCCTGCACCAGCGGCCGGAGGAGGTGCTCGCCACCTCCTTCGACCTCGGGCACGACGAGATGGTGCTGGTCCGCGACATCGCGGTGTCCTCGGTCTGCGAGCACCACCTGCTGCCCTTCACCGGCGTCGCGCACGTGGCCTACGTGCCGTCGGCGGACGGGCGGATCACCGGCCTGTCCAAGCTGGCCCGCCTCGTCGACGTCTTCGCCCGCCGCCCGCAGGTGCAGGAGCGGCTGACCAGCCAGGTCGCCGACGCGCTCGTGGAGCACCTGCACCCGCGCGGGGTGATGGTCGTGCTCGACTGCGAGCACCTGTGCATGTCGATGCGCGGGGTGCAGCGCCCCGGGGCCCGCACCACCACCTCCGCCGTGCGCGGCGGGATGCGCGAGCCCGCGACCCGGGCCGAGGCGCTCAGCCTCATCCTGCGGTGACCGCCGTGGCACCCGCCGCTGCCGTGCCTCTGCTCGCCGCCGGGCGCACCCGGGTGGTCGGCGTCGTCAACACCACCCCCGACAGCTTCAGCGACGGCGGCCGCTGGCTCGAGCCGGAGGCCGCGGTCGCCCACGGGCGCGCGCTGCTGGCCGAGGGCGCCGACCTGCTGGACGTCGGCGGGGAGTCCACCCGGCCGGGCGCGCAGCGGGTGGCCGAGGCCGAGGAGCTGCGCCGGGTGCTTCCCGTCGTCGCCGGGCTGGCCGAGGCCGGAGCCGCGGTCAGCATCGACACCATGCGGGCCTCGGTGGCGCTGGCGGCGGTGGAGGCCGGCGCGGTGGTCGTCAACGACGTCAGCGGCGGGCTGGCCGACCCCGAGCTGCTGCCCGCGGTGGCCGGCACGGACGCCGTCCTCGTGCTCTCGCACTGGCGCGGGCACTCCGTGCGGATGCGCGAGCTCGCGGTCTACGACGACGTCGTCGCCGAGGTGCGCGGTGCGCTGGGGGAGCGGGCGGCGGCCGCCGTCGCGGCGGGCGTGGCGGGCGAGCGGCTCGTCGTCGACCCCGGCCTGGGGTTCGCCAAGGAGGGCGAGCACGACTGGGCGCTGCTGGCCGCGCTGCCCGCGCTGGTCGCCGACGGCCTCCCGGTGCTCGTCGGGGCCTCGCGCAAGCGCTTCCTCGGGGCGCTGCTCGGCGGGGTGCCGGCGGGGGAGCGCGACGCCGCCACCGCGGCCGTCAGCGCGCTGGCCGCCGCCGCGGGGGTCTGGGGCGTGCGCGTGCACGCGGTGCGGGCCAGCGCGGACGCCGTCCGGGTGGCGCACCGGTGGGGGCAGGGATGAGCGCTTCCGTGGAACGGCCCTCGGACCTGGTCGAGCTGCGCGGGCTGCGCGCCCGCGGCCGGCACGGGGTGCTGGCCGCCGAGCGGGCGCTGGGCCAGGTCTTCTCCGCCGACGTGGTGCTGCACGTGGACACCCGCACGGCCGCGGCCACCGACGACCTCGCGGACGCCGTGGACTACTCCGTGGTGGCCGCCGACGTCGTGGCGGTGCTGGCCGGGGAGCCGGTGGACCTGCTGGAGGCCCTCGCCCAGCGGGTCGCCGAGGCCTGCCTGGCGCACCCGGGGGTGGCGGCCGTCGACGTCGCGGTGCACAAGCCGCAGGCCCCGGTCGCGGTGCCCTTCGACGACGTCGTCCTGCGCGTGAGGCGCCGCCGCGGCGACCTGCTGGACGCCGGCCCGGCCCGCCCGGTCCCGGTGGTGCTGGCCCTCGGGGCCAACGCCGGCGACCCGCCGCGGGCCCTGCGCGCGTGCGTGGCGGCGCTGGCCGCCCTGCCGGAGCTGTCGGGGGTGGAGGTCTCCGCCGCAGTGGAGACCGACCCGGTCGGCGGACCGGCCCAACCGGACTACCTCAACGCGGTGGTGCGGGCCACCACCACCGCCTCCCCGCGCGCCCTGCTGGCCGCCTGCCACGCCGTGGAGGCCGCGCACGGGCGCGACCGCGCCGCGGAGGTGCGGTGGGGGCCGCGCGCCCTGGACGTCGACCTCGTCGCCTACGGCGCCCTGGTCGCCGCCGACGCGGAGCTCGCCGTGCCGCACCCGCGCGCCCGCGAGCGGGCCTTCGTGCTCCTGCCGTGGGCGTCCCTCGCCCCCGACGACGTCCTGCCCGGCGCCGGGCGCGTCGCCGACCTGGCCGCGGCGCTGGGCGACCCGGCGGGCGCAGGGGTGCGGGCGCGGCCGGACGTCGTCCTGCGGCCGAGCGGGCAGGTCGCCCCGTGAGGCCCGTGCGGGCCTGGACGCTGCTGCAGGTGGCGGTCGTCGCCGCCGTCGTCGGCTGGGTGGTGCTCGGAGCGGTCGACCGCAGCGACCTCGGCCCGCTGCGCGTGCCGTGGACCGCGCCGGTCGGCCTGCTGGCCCTGGCCGGGGTCGTCCTCGCGGCGGGCCGGCCCGTGCGCCGCTGGGTGCGCGGAGCGCGCGACCGGCCGCTGGACCCGCTGCGCGCCGCGCGCACCCTCGTGCTGGCCCGCGCCACCGCCGTCACCGGGGTCGCGCTGGTCGGCGCCTACGCCGCCGTCGTCCTGCTCCTGCTGCCCACCGCCGACGTCGAGCCCCGCCGCGAGCGGCTGGTGCTGTCGCTGGTGGCCCTGCTGGCCGCCGGGGCCCTGGCGGGAGCCGGCGTCCTCGTCGAGCGCTGGTGCCGCCTCCCCCCCGACGACGACCAGGACGAGGGCCGCGGTGGCGCGGCGCTCGGCGGGCGCTAGCGACCGTCGGACACCTCGGCGGGGTGAGGGCGGCACGGTGGGCCGCGAGACCTGTCGGAGCGGAGCGGCTCTCCGCGGTGGTCGTGACGCGCGCGTCGCCGATCGTCGTCCCGCCCGGTCAGGTGTTCACGGAGCCTGCCCACGGCGTCGTGGACGTGCTGGTCCTCGACGTGGCGCAGTCGCAGCTCCGCGGTGAACTGCTGGGTCCAGGCGTGGTGGGGATCGCTGGTCGTCCTGGTCATGGCCGTCTCGTCTCCTCGGGGTGGGGGATGTCGTGGAGGAGGGCCGTCGGTCAGGCGGCCAGCCAGGCGAGGGCGGCGAGGGCGATGTAGGCGGCGGGCACCACGGCGGCTGGCAGGAGCGCGGTACGTCGTCCCGGGCGCCCTGCGGTCTCAGGCTGCCCGGGGGTGACGGTGAGCGGGGAGGTGACCAGGTCGTCCTCGGCATCTGCAGCCAGTTCGCGGTACTCGACACGGGCCAGGACCAGGACGGCCACGAAGAGCCCGATCGCGACGACGGGCGCGGGGAGCTGGGCGACGGTCGGTAGGTCGGCGCGACCGGACAGCGCTGCGCCGGCGACTCCGAGGTGGACCGCGACGATGAGGGGGAAGCCGAAGGTCCAGGGGCGGCGCACGATCCGGCGCACCAGCAGGGGCAGGCTGAGCAGGGCGAGCAGGGTCAGTGCGAGGCAGAGGACCTGGCCCAGGTTGTAGGTGAGCGACTCACCACCGGCCCAGGACCGCACCGCCGAGGTGCCGACGATCATGGCCAGGACCTGGAAGGCGGCCGCGACCGCCACCTTCCAGACTCCTGGTACGCGCTCGGGCGAGCTGCCCTGCTCGATCCGTGCCGCGTAGTCGGTCGGCTCCCCGAACGCCTCAGACGGTGACTCGCCGGTCTCGGCGCAGTGCCCTTCGACCTCTGCCAGACGTTCCCCGATCACCGGTCCTGGCACGTCACGCAGTCGGAGCTCGAGGACGAAGTCGCCGCACCACGTGTCGTAGGTCTTCACGAAGGGCCTCTGCCAGACGTCTTGAGACAGGGTCTGCGCGGGAGTCGATCCGTTCATGCTGTGCTCCTCGAGGAGGTCGTGGGGCCGGCGGGTGAGAGGTCGTGACTCGTGCTGTCTCGGAAGAGGTGGTCGGTGACCCGGGTCGAGAACACCTGCCACTGAGCGAGGCCCGACTCCAGCTGGGTGTGCCCGGCCGCGGTGAGGGTGAAGTACTTGCGGCCCGGTCCGCCTTCGCCGGCTCGCCACTCGACGCTGACCAGGTCGTTCTTCTCCAAGCGGGCCAGCAGCGGGTAGAGGGTGCCGCCCTTGATGTCGCCGAAGCCCGCGGCGGCCAGGTCGGTGGCGATGGCGTAGCCGTACGTGGGGCCCTCGGCCATGACGCGCAGGACGCACAGCTCCAGGACTCCCCGCAGCCACTCGCTGGGCGTTGCGTCGGAGTGCATGTCGTAGATAGTGCACCTACTTAGAGCGCCTGTCTAGTCTCCGATCGTTGGTGGCGGGGCCCCCTCCGAGCAGGACTCTCGGCGATGGTCAGCGAGACACACCCACGGGCGATGGCTCCAGCACGACGGCGACCCGGCCAGACTGCGACACGTGGTGGAGAAGCCGGCGCCTCCGCTCTGAGGGGGGATGTGCATGGTCATCTCCAGCGGCATCCGCCTCGCCCGGGCAACGGCACTCGGGGTGACGGGTCTCGTCGCCCTCCCCGTCGACGACGAGACCACCGGTCGGTCCCGCTCCTGGGCTGCGCTCGTGCTCGAGGTCGGAACTCGCCAGAAGAACCAGCCGGCGCCCCCCTCCGCCGTCTTCGAAGCCCTGACCCAGCCCCACCGCGACCCGAGCCGCGCATGGCTCGCCCTCCTCCACGACGAGCACCAGCCCGAGGTCGTCGAGGTGGACGGGCCGCACCTGGTGGTCTGGTCCTCCCTCTGGGAGGGGCGTCCAGACGCGCGCGTGCGCTTCGACCTGCCCCACGGAGCCCGCGGCCAGGGCACGGACCTGCGCTGGACCCTGCTGGTCGAGGAGCCCGCGCCCGAGCCGCCACTGCTGGGCCACCTCTGCGAGCGGCTGAACGAGCTCATCAACGCGAGCCTGCGGTACTCCTTCGGCCAGTAGCACCGCCTGCCGAGACGGCCTCGCCATCGCTGGTCGGTCGGGACGGCGACGGGTCGACCGGAGCCTCCGCTCCCCGACAGCATCAGGCGCACGGTCCGCCAGTGACCTCGCCCGCCACCAGGTCGGCGGTCAGGCACTGGCCGCCACCGATGTCGGCGACAGCGGTGGCGTCGGTCAGCGTGCGGAAGTTCTGGGCGGCGGCGGGGCCGGAGTCGGCCACCAGCTGACCGGCGAACCCGTCGGTGTCGCCGTTGGCCTCGGCGTAGCGCCGTGCGGAGCGCACGAGGTCCTCCAGCGCTGCTCGGGCCCTCGCCTCCTGGTCCAGTTCTCGCACGTCGCTGCCTCCCCAGCCCGAGCCCAGGACGAGAGCCGGGTCGAGGGTGACCCCCGGGACGTCCGGCCCGCTCAGCACCACGTCGCGCTCCGCACTGACCGGCAGGACGGCCACGTTGTCGGTCACGGGAGCGGCCTCGCCGTCGAGCGTCGCGGTGGTGTAGCCGTCGGGGGCGACGACGACCAGCAGCGGCGGTTCGTGCTCGGAGACGACGGTCAGGACGCCCAGGTCGAGCAGGTCCGAGCGCGCGGAGCACCCGTAGCCCACGCCGCCGTACCCGTTCTCGATGACCAGGCACAGCTGGTCGCCGGTGGCCTCGACCAGCCACACGTCGGCCTGGTCCACGGTCGTGCCGTCCCGCCCCACGCGCGCCACCAGCGCCCCCTCGCCCGGGTGCGCCAGGTCGGTGGTGTCCAGGGCCCCGAGGAGGTTGGCGTTCAGCGGCTGGCGGTCGTCCAGGGCCGACACCACCAGCGGCACCTCGTCCGGTCCTGCTGGGCCCGCCTCACCGTCCGCGAGCCATGACCCCGTCGTGCTGGCCACGGCCGCCACCACGACGGCCGCCACCACGACGGCCACCCCCGCTGCGGCGCCGCCCGCGGCCCAGCCCGCGCGGACGCGGCGGCGATGGCGGGCGGCACGCAGCACCTGCTCGGCGTCCAGATGGCGAACGGGCTCGGGTACCGCTCGCTCCAGCAGGTCGGCCAGGTCCGGGTTCATGACGCGCTCCCCTCGAGCTGCAGGTCGGTGAGGTCCGGATGGCGGCGCAGGCTGGCCAGGGCCTTGGAGGACTGGCTCTTGACCGTGCCCACCGAGCACCCCATCGCGGCCGCCGTGGCTGCCTCGGTGAGGTCCTCGAAGTAGCGCAGGACGACCACGGCGCGCCGTCGCGGGGGCAGGTCGCGCACCGCGGCGGCCAGCACGTGGGCCAGCTCCGGGCTGCTCCCGTCCGCGCCGGCTCGCTCGGGCAGCACCTCGGTGGGCACCTCCCCGTGCCAGCGGCGACGGCGCCAGTCCAGGTGCTGGTTGATCATCACCCGGCGCACGTAGGCGTCCGCGCCCTCGCGCCCGCCGCTCCCGTCCCCCTCACCACCGCCCGTCCAGCCGCACGAGCCGGCACAGCGACCACCTCCGCGATCGCTGTGGCTCGGTCCGCCTGGAGCTGGTCAGGGCCATGGTCTGAGGTCGGGCAGTGATCCGGTGCTCGAGTGCAGGGGTGAGCCGCTGGTCCGTCCAGCCAGCCATGCGGCGAGGTCGGGGAGGTGTCCGGTGACGGCTGCGCCCGTGCCGGTGGTCCGGGTCGCGCCGGGCTCGGCGTCGACCACGCTCAGCCGCAGCCCCGCAGGGACCCGCGGCGCCAGGAAGGCCAGGAGGTGGCTGCACAGCTGGGGTGTCCAGTCGCTGGGCGTGAGGCCGAGGGCGAGGTCGCTGGCGTGGACCTCGACCTCGCGCCAGCGGCACAGCAGCACCTCGTGCAGGGTCGCGTCGCGGTAGCGGGACGGCAGCGACCACTGGTCGGGCTCCAGGTGGGCCCAGAGCTGGTCGAGCTCGGTGCAGGCGGCGCGGAGGTCGGCCACGAGCACCGTCGCGGGGCGTGCGGACCCGGCCTCGATGGAGGCGTCGCGGCCGGGGCGACCGCCGTCGTAGACCTCGACCAGCTGGCCGGCCAGCGCGGCGCGGGTCTGGCGGGTGAAGGCCCGGGCGAGGTCAGTGAGGTGGGTCAGGACGTGGGCGCGGCTCCAGCCGGGAAGGTCGCTGGCGCCGCGGGCCTGCTCCTCACCCAGCCCGGCCACCAGCGTGATGAGGCGGCCGTGACCGGCCCGGACCGCCTCGCGCACCGCCGACGGTGGAGGCGACGCACCACCGACGGCGCCGCCGGACGCCCCTCCTCGCTGGTCGAGGCCGTCGCTCACGGCCACAACTGCTCTCGCCGCCACTCCTGACCCTCCCGGCGGTAGCGCAGCCGGGTGTGGCGCCGGGACGCGGTGGCCTGCCAGAACTCGACCTCCTGCGCGACCAGCCGGTACAGGGTCCAGTCCGGCGCGACGAGGTCCGGGTCGGCTGCGAGGCGCTGCGCGGCTGCCGCCAGCGCGGTCTCGACCCCACCGGGCGCGGTGAGCACCTGGCTCTGGCGGCTGAGCAGGGCCATCGCCCGGGCGCCGCTGGAGCGGGCCAGGAAGTCCCGGCCGCTGTCAGCGCGCCCGACCTCTCCCACCTCGCCGCGGATGCGCACCTGCCGCCCCTGCGCCGGCCAGTACGCGCTCAGGGCGGCCTGCGACGCGGCCGTGAGCTGACGGCCCTTGGCGCTGACCGCGCTGGAGGCGAAGGACCACCCGGACTCCTCGACGTCCTTGAGGATCAGCACCCGGGCGTCCGGGCGCCCCTCGCCGTCCACCGTGCTGAGGGTCACCGCGTGCGGCTCGGGCGCGCCCGCAGCGATGGCGGCCTGCAGCCACGCGGTGAACAGCTCCACCGGCGACGCCGGCACGCGCCGCGCGTCGAAGGGCGGCAGAGGGCCGGCGAAGACCGGAAGGGATCGCAGCAGCTCGCGCACGGGAGGTGTCTAGCAGACCTACCAGTAGGTATGTCAACGGCGCAGTGCCACACTGCAGGGATGACGGACAGCCGGACGCGCCTGCTGGATGCGGCCGAAGAGCTGCTGTGGGCCCGCGGGGCCGGCAGCACCAGCCCCCGCGCGGTGCTCGACCTCAGCGGCGTCGGGCAGGGCAGCCTCTACCACCACTTCCCGACCAAGACCGCTCTGGCCCGCGCCACCCTGGACCGCGTCGTCACGCGCAGCCTGGAGCGCGCCACGCGCGACCTCGCCGAGCCCGGACCGGCCCTCCAGGCGGTCATCGCCTACCTGACCCGGCCCCGCGACGGCGTCAAGGGGTGCAAGATCGGCCGGCACGCCAGCGACCACTTCGTGATGGACAGCGAGGACCTGTCCGAGCCGGTGCGCCGCTACTTCCTGGACCTGCACACCGCCGTCCGCGAACGGCTGTCCTCGGCCCGCGAGACCGGTTCCCTCCCTCGCGGCGACGTCGACGACCTCGCCGACACCGTCCTGGCCACCATCCAGGGCGGCTACGTCCTCGCCCGCGCCACCGGCGACCAGCAGCACATGGACCGCGCCGTCCGCGGGCTGGTCAGCCTGCTCCGGTAGCCGTTCGCTGACCGGAGCGTCGCGCCGGGCAGCGGAGGCTGGTGCTGCGGACCGTGCCGCAGAGCCGACGCCGTGGGACGTCAGCAGGTCGCCTCGCGCCCGGGGTGGCGGCCGTCAGTGCTGTCCGGCAGGGCCGTTCGGACCCCGTCCCTGCCTCACGAGCCCCAGCGCGGACGCCGCAGCGGCTGCCACCGCCATCGCCGCGAGCAGGATCCTCAGCCCGGTGCCGTCCACGGCCGCGATCACGAGGACCAGCGCGATCGCCACAGCCGCGCAGACGTAGGGGTTCCCTCGGCGCAGCACCTCGCCAACCCAGCGAAGCCCCTGCGTGGTCCGGTCGCACCCCCGCCTGGGCGGTCAGGCGGGCCGGTGCGGGCACCCGCCGGGCGGCGATGTGCTCAGAGCCTCGCCCCGTGGCGGCTCAGCCCGCGGTCACGGCGCCGTCGTCGCGGACGGGCGCGGTGCGCCGCAGCGCCCCGTACACCGCCTCGGGGGTCAGCACGCCGACGTAGCGGTCGCCGTCCAGCACCGGCAGCCACCCGGCGTCGTGCTGGACGATCACGGCCAGCCCCGAGCGCAGCGACTCGCCCACCTGCACGGTGTCGGCGAAGCGGCGCACCCGGTCGGAGACCGCGCCGCCCGCGCCGGCGGACCCGTCGGCCAGCGAGCGCGCCGACACCCACCCGTGCAGCTGGCCCTGGCGGTCCAGGACGACGGCGTACGGCTCCGGCGCCCCGAACAGCGCGGCGCGGGCGGTGGCGACGGAGTCCTCCAGCAGCACCGTGGCCGGGTGCACCAGGTCCTGGCCCTCGATCGGGGTCACGGCCAGGCGGCGCAGGCCCCGGTCGGAGCCGGCGAAGTCGGCCACGAAGTCGTTGGCCGGCGCGCCCAGCACCGTGGCCGGGTCGGCGATCTGCTCCAGCCGGCCGCCGGTGCTGAGCACCGCCACGCGGTCGGCCAGGCGCACGGCCTCGTCGATGTCGTGGGTCACGAACAGCACGGTCTTGCGCAGCTCGCCCTGGATGCGGCGGAACTCCGCCTGGAGCCGGTCGCGGGCCACCGGGTCGACCGCGCCGAACGGCTCGTCCATGAGCAGCACCGGCGGATCGGCGGCCAGGGCCCGGGCGACGCCGACGCGCTGGCGCTGGCCGCCGGACAGCTCGTGCGGGTAGCGGTCGGCGTAGGTGGCGGGGTCCAGGCCCACCAGCTCGAGCATCTCGGCGGTGCGGGCGCGGGTGCGGGAGCGGTCCCAGCCCAGCAGGCCCGGCACGGTGCCGACGTTGGCGGCCACGCTCTGGTGGGGGAAGAGGCCCACCTGCTGGATGACGTACCCGATGCTGCGGCGCAGGCGCACCGGGTCGGCCCGGGTGACGTCCTGCCCGTCGATGCTGATCGTGCCCGTGGTCGGCTCGACCAGCCGGTTGACCATCCGCAGGATCGTCGACTTGCCGCAGCCGGAGGGGCCGACCAGCGCGACCAGCTCGCCCGGGCGCACGGCCAGGTCGAGCTCGCGGACCGCCACCGTGCCGTCCGGGTAGCTCTTGGAGACGCCGCTCAGCCGGATCATCGCCTCGGCGGTAGCGTCCGGGTCGTGGGTCCTGGAGTCAGCAGCGGCGTGGTCCACGGCGCCACCGTCGCCGAGAACTGCCTCGTGCGCAACGACTGGGTGTGCCCCCTCTACTGGCAGACCCGCTCCGACCAGCTCGTGGCGGCCCTGGGGGAGCACCTGGTCCTGACCCTCTCCTCCCTGGCGCTCGGCGTCGTGCTGGCCCTGCCCCTGGCGCTGCTGGCCCACCGGCTGCGCCGCACCCGCGGGCCCGCGCTGGTCGTGACCACGGTGATCTACACGGTCCCGTCGCTGGCGCTCTTCTTCCTGCTCGTGCCGATGCTCGGCCTGTCGGTGGCCACGGTCGTCACCGGCCTGGCGCTGTACTCCCTCACGATCCTGCTGCGCAACGTCCTGGCCGGCCTGGACGCCGTGGACCCGGAGGTGCGCGACGCGGCCGCGGGGATGGGTTACGGCCGCCTGCGGATGCTGTGGTCGGTGGAGGCCCCGCTCGCCCTGCCGGCCGCGATGACCGGGCTGCGGGTGGCCGCGGTCTCCACCGTCGCCCTGGCCACGGTCGGCACCGTGGTCGGCCACGGCGGGCTGGGCGACCTCATCTCCCGGGGCCAGCGGGCGAACTTCCACGCCGAGGTGCTCACCGCCTCGGCGCTGTGCGTCGCGCTCGCCGTGGCGCTGGACCTGCTGCTGCTGGGCGTCCAGCGGGCGGCCACCCCCTGGCGGAGGCGCTGATGGACTGGCTGGTGGGCGTGGGGGAGTGGTTCGCCGACCCGGTGAACTGGCGCGGGCCGAGCGGCGTCCCCGTGCTCGCGCGCCAGCACCTGGGCTACACCGCGGCGGCCCTCGGCCTGGCCTGCCTCGTCGGCCTGCCGCTGGGCCTGTGGCTGGGCCACACCCGGCGCGGCGACGTGCTGGCGGTGCAGGCGGCCAACGTCGGTCGGGCGGTGCCGGTGTACGCGCTGCTCGTCGTCCTGGTGCTCGCCCTCGGCCGCACCCCCCAGGTGGCGCTGCTGGCCTTCACCGCCTTCGCCGTCCCCCCCGTGCTGGCGAACACCGTGCTCGGCGTGCGCGAGGTCGACCCCGCCGTCGTGGAGGCTGCCCGGGGGACCGGCATGAGCGGCTGGCAGGTGCTGCTGCGGGTGGAGCTGCCGCTGGCGGCCCCGCTGGTCGTGGCCGGCGTCCGGTCGGCCGCGGTCCAGGTCGTCGCCACCGTTTCGGTCGCCGCCCTGGTGGCCTTCGGGGGCCTCGGCGCCATCATCGTCCGCGCCACTGGCGGGGTGGGCGGGCTGGACCTGCCCGAGGTGGTCGCCGGCTCCCTGCTCGTCGCTGCGCTGGCGCTCGCCGTCGACGGCGCCGGGGCCCTGCTGGCCCGGCGGGTGGACCCGCTCGCCCGCTCGCGGCGCCGGGCGCGGCGGGCGATCGTGACGACATCGTGATCCACTCCAGCCCACCGCTCGGTGCGCCGCCGGTGTTGCATCGAGAGTTCGCACGGCCCACTCCCACGCGCGGCCCCCACGCCGCGGAACGCAGAAGGCGGCACGCATGACCCGCACCCCCCGCACCCTCCTCGTGACCGGCGCCGCCGTCCTGGCGCTCGCGCTCTCCTCCTGCGCGGCCGACGAGGTCGCCGGCGGGACCGGCACCGGCACCGGTGAGAGCCCGAGCGAGAGCACCAGCGCCGAGACGGTCGTCGTCGGGGGCCCGAACTTCACCGAGGCCTCGATCCTGCAGGAGATGTACGTGGCCCTGCTCCAGGACGCCGGGTACGAGACCGAGGTCGTCAGCGTCGACAACCGCGAGCTGTACTTCGACGCGCTCTCCAGCGGCGAGATCGACGTCGTCCCGGAGTACGCGGCCACGTTCGCGGAGTTCCTCAACGTGCAGGCCAACGGCGAGGGCGCCCCGCTGATCGCCACCAACGACCCCGCCGCCACCGTCGCCGCGGCCCAGCCGCTGGCGCAGGCGCAGGGCGTGGAGCTGCTCGAGCCCGCCCAGGCCGCCGACCAGAACGCCTTCGCCGTCACCCAGACCTTCGCGGACGAGAACGGGCTCACCACGCTCAGCGACCTCGCGGCGCGCGGCCAGGCCGTGGCGCTGGCCGCCCCGCCGGAGTGCGCCGAGCGCCCGTTCTGCCAGCCCGGGCTGGAGGGCACCTACGGGCTGAGCATCTCCTCGCTGCTGCCGCTGGGCTTCTCCACGCCCGAGACCAAGAGCGCGGTGCAGAACGGCCAGGCGCAGCTGGGGCTGGTCGCCACCACCGACGGCACGCTGGACCAGTTCCGCCTGGTGATCCTGGAGGACGACAAGAAGCTGCAGCTGGCCGACAACCTGGTGCCGGCCGTGTCCGCCGACGTGGCCGACGACCAGGTGCTCACCGACAAGCTGAACAGCCTCGCCAGCGTGCTGACCACCGAGGACCTCGCGATCCTCAACGGCCAGGTCGACAGCGAGCGCCTGCTGCCCGCCGACGTCGCCCGCAACTACCTGCTCGACCACGACCTGATCAACTGACGCCGGCCGCGCGCGCCGTGTGACTGGTGTGACTCGTGTGACGAACGAGATTGATGGGGCACACGGCGTGTCGTGGTGTTGATGGGTCTGAGGGGACCGTAGTGTTCCCGTCATGACCTCCTCCAGCGCCCGCCACCGCGCTCCCGCCGCTCGCCTGTCCTGGGTCCCCCGCGCACTGCTGTCCGTGGCCACCGTCCCCGTGGGCGCCCTGGCCGGCTGCGCCCTCGTCGCGGCGTCCTCCTCCACCGCGCAGCCCGGCCTCGGGCTGGCCGGGCTCGCCGCGACCGGCCTGCCGCTCGCTCTGCGCGGGCTGCGGGGCCGTCGCGAGCAGGGCCGCCCCGTCCACGGCCGTCGCTCGGCCCGCTCCGGGGCGCCCGTGGTGCTCGCCGCCGAGGCCCCCGAGGCCCCCGAGGTCGCGGTGGCCGACGCGGCCCTCGCCGCCGTGGTGGCCCCCGAGGCCGTGCGCCCGGTGAGCACCGAGCTGGTGCTGGCCGGCATCCCCGCCCCCCGCCGCGCGGGCTGGGAGCAGACCCGCACCCTCGCCGCCCCGGTCGCCGCTCCCTCGCGCCTGTTCGCCGTCTCGGCCGAGCAGCAGGTCGTGGAGCTCGGCGACGGCGCCGACCTGCGGGCGCAGGAGATCGCCGAGCTGCGCCGCCTGTGGGACTCGGGCACGGGCCCGGACACCGGCGCGCTCGCCGCGGTGCCGGTCCTCGCCGCGGCCGCCTCCGCCGCCTGACCACCGGGAGGGGGCTGGCGCGGGTCGGTCGGCCCAGGCAGGCTGGAGCGGACATGGACGCCTTCGACCTCCCCGACGTCGCGTGGACGCCGGTCTCCCCACGGCTGGTGACCGCCCGCCGGCTCGCCCTCGCGCTCCCCGTCGCCGTGCCCGTCGTGGGCCTGGTCGTGCTGGGGGTGGTCTTCGGCGGCTGGTGGTGGTGGGCCGGGGCGCTCGTGTGGCTCGCCTGGGGGGCGTGGCTGTGGGTGCTGCAGGGCCGCCAGGTGCGGGCCGTCGGCTACGCCGAGCGCGAGGACGACCTGCTGCTGCGCAAGGGGATCGTCTTCCGCACGCTGGTCGTGGTGCCCTACGGGCGGATGCAGTACGTGGACGTCTCCGCGGGCCCGGTGGACCGGTGGCTCGGGATCGCCACGGTGCAGCTGCACACGGCGTCGGCGGGCAGCGACGCCTCGATCCCCGGCCTGGTCCCCGAGGAGGCCGCCAGGCTGCGGGACCGGCTGGCGCAGCGCGGCGAGTCGCGGCTGGCGGGGCTGTGAGCTCCTCCGCGGCGGAGGCGGGACGGACGCAGGGCGCGGCGGAGGCGGGACGGACGGAGGACGCTACGGGGGGCGCGACGGCGGGCGCGACGGCCGGCGCGACGGGGGAGCACCAGGGCGGGTCGTGGCGGCGGCTGCACCCGGTGACCCCGGTGCTGCGCAGCTGGCGCGTGCTCGTGGTGCTGCTGGCCCTGTACGGCCAGCAGCGGGGGACGGACGCCGTGACGGGCGGAGGGGCGGACCTGCCCGGCCACCTGGAGCTGCTCATCGCGCTGGGGGTGCTGGTGGGCGCAGCGGTGCTGTCGGTGGCCGTCTCGGCGCTGGCGTGGCGGATGACGCGGTACCAGGTGGACGCCGAGGCGGTGCGGCTGCACACGGGGGTGCTCTTCCGCCAGCAGCGCTCGGCGCGGCTGGACCGGCTGCAGGCGGTGGACGTGGTGCAGCCGCTCCTGGCGCGGCTGCTGGGCTTCGCGGAGCTGCGCCTGGAGGTGGCCGGCGGCTCCGGGTCCGACGTCCGGCTGGCCTACCTGCGCGAGGCGGACGCGCAGCGGCTGCGCAACGAGCTGCTGGCGCGCTCGGCGGGGCTGGCCTACGAGGGCGAGGAGGCGCCCGAGGCGGTCGACCGCACGGTGCTGGAGGTGCCGCTGCCGCGGCTGCTGGGCTCGCTGGCCCTGTCGGGCGGCGCGATCGTCCTGGTCGTCTTCCTCGTGGCGCTCGCGGTGACGGCGGTGGTCGCCGACGCGCAGGTGCTGCTGCTGGGAGCGGGCCCGGCCGTGCTCGGCGCGGCGGCGGGCGTGTGGACGTCGTTCACGCGGTCGGCGTCCTGGCGCGTGGCGGTCGCCGGGGACGGCGTGCGCCTGCGGCACGGGCTGCTGGAGACGCGGACCCAGACGGTGCCCCCGGGCCGGGTGCAGGCGGTGCGCCTGACCCAGCCGCTGCTGTGGCGTCGCCAGGGCTGGTGGAAGCTGCAGGTCAACGTGGCCGGCTACGGCGGTGGCGGCGCGGGCACCGGCGGCCAGGACCCCAGCCTGCTGGTGCCGGTGGCGACCCGCGCGGAGGCCGAGGAGGTGCTGGCCCTGGTGGTGCCCGCGCTGCTGGCCGCGCCCGAGGGCACCGGCTCGCTGTTCGCGGACGTCGAGCGAGGGCTGGAGGGCGCGGGCGAGGACGGCGGGTGGCTGGCCGCGCCGCGCCGCGCGCGCTGGCTGGACCCGGTGGGCTGGCGCCGCCACGGCGTCCTGGTCACCGAGCACGCGCTCCTGGTGCGCCGGGGCCGCCTGACCCGGCAGCTCGACGTCGTGCCGCACGAGCGCACGCAGTCCCTGGGCCTGGTGCAGGGCCCGCTCCAGCGGCGCCTCGGCCTGGCCACGGTCGCCACCCACTCCACGCCCGGCCCGGTCGCGCCGACCGCCGCCCACCTGGACGCCGGGTCCGCCGCAGCGCTGCTGGAGGAGCAGGCCCGCCGCGCGCGCACCGCCCGCGCCACCGCGGGCCCGGAGCGGTGGATGGAGGTCCCGACCGCCCGGGTGGACACCTAGGCGCCCCGGAAGAGGAAGGTCCCGGCCGTTGTTCGCCCCAGCATGACGACCCTCGGCCTCATCGGCAGCGGAAACATCGGCAGCACCGTCGCACGGCTGGCCGTGGCCGCCGGCTACGACGTGGTCCTGTCCAACTCGCGCGGCCCCGAGACGCTCTCCGACCTCGTGGCGGAGCTCGGCCCGCGCGCCTCGGCCGCCACGGCGGCGGAGGCGGCGGCCGCCGGCGACCTCGTGCTCGTCACCGTGCCCCTGCACGCCCACGACCAGGTCCCGGTCGAGCCCCTGGCGGGCAAGGTCGTGATGGACACGAACAACTACTACCCCGGCCGCGACGGCCACATCGACGCCCTCGACCGGGCGGAGGGCACGACGAGCGGGCTCCTGCAGGCCCACCTGCCCACCTCGCGCGTGGTCAAGGTCTTCAACAACATCTTCTTCGTCGCCCTGGCCCAGCTGGGCAGGCCCGCCGGCGCCCCGGACCGCAGCGCCCTCGCGGTCTTCGGCGACGACGAGGGCGCCAAGGCCGAGGTCAGCGCCTTCCTCGACGCCATCGGCTACGACGCCCTGGACGCCGGGACGCTGGCGGAGAGCTGGCGCGCGGAGAACGGCCGCCCCGCCTACGTGATGCCCTACGCGAGCGACGGCGACGTCACCGCGCCGGCGCCGGCCACGGCCGAGGAGGTCCGCGAGCTGCTCGCCCGCGCCGACCGCAGCCGCGACCCGCAGCCGGCGTCGCTGGACGCCCCGCCCAGCTGACCCGTCCCCGGGCCGGCTCGGGTCGCGGTCCTCGCCGCAGCGCGCTCAGGCGCTGCGGCGCAGGACCACCGCGACGTCGGTCACGGTGAACAGGAACTGGCCCGCACCGGCCAGCGATCGCAGCCCCTCCAGCCAGCCGGCGGCCCGGGCGGCCAGCTCGGGGTCGTCCTGGGCCGTGGACAGCACCCCGGTGGCGACCTTCCAGGCGAGCGACCCGTCGTCGAAGCGGCGGTGGGGGTCGGCCCAGGAGGTCACCTCCACGACCTCCCAGGCCGCCCCGCGAGCGGTGGCCGCGGCCGCCAGGGCCAGCAGCTTGCGGCCCATGAAGCCGTCGGCGCTGTCGCCCCAGCGCGGGACGGCGGCCACGAACCGGTCGACCAGGGCTCGGGTCAGGGCGTCGTCGCCGCTGGTGAACAGCGCCGTGTCCCAGTCCGAGTGCGCCAGCACCAGCAGCCCGCCGGGGCGCAGCGCGCGGTGCACCGCCAGCAGGTGGGCCACCGGGTCGCTCAGGTGCTCGGCCGCGTTGAGGGAGACCGCCCGGTCCAGCTCGCCGTCCGCGAGCGGCAGCGGGGCGTCCAGGTCGGCGATCCGGCTGCGCACGCGCGGGTCGGCCAGCAGGTCGTCGTCCAGGGCCGAGACCTGGTCCAGGGCGTGGACCAGGGACGGCGGCCGGGCGGCGTCCAGCAGCGCGCGCACGGTGCGGCCCGCGCCGCACCCCAGGTCCGCGACGGTCAGGCCGTCGGCGTCGAGGCGGGCGAGCTCGACGACCCGTTCGTGGCGTCCCACGCCGCGGAGCCTACGGGCGACTCCTCTCCTTCCCGCACTCCTGGTGGGAAGTGCGTGTCCTGGGCCCTGACGGGCGCACTTCCCGCCAGGAGTGCGAGAGGGGCGGGCCTGCGTACCCTCGCGGCGTGAGCCAGCCGACCGCCGCCAGCCCGCCGCAGCGCCGCCCCGGGCGCCTCGGCGTCGGAGTCGTGGGCGCCGGCCGGGTGGGGGCCGTGCTCGGGGCGGCCCTGCGCGCCGCCGGGCACGCCGTCGTCGGGGTGAGCGCGGTCTCGCAGGAGAGCCGCGAGCGGGCCGACGCGCTGCTGCCCGGCGTCCCGGTGCTCCCGGTGCCCGCCGTCGTCGAGCGGGCCGAGCTGGTGCTGCTCGCCGTGCCCGACGACGCCCTGGCCGACCTCGTCGCGGGCCTGGCCGCCACCGGCACCTGGCAGCCGGGCCAGCTCGTGGTGCACACCAGCGGGCTGCACGGGGTCGGCGTCCTGGCCCCGGCGCGGGCTGCCGGGGCCATCCCGCTGGCCCTGCACCCGGCGATGACCTTCACCGGCACGAGCCTGGACCTCACCCGGCTCGTCGACTGCGTCGTCGGCGTCAGCGCGCCGTCGCCGGTGCTGCCGGTCGCCCAGGCGCTGGTGGTGGAGATGGGCGCCGAGCCGCTCGTGGTGCCCGAGGAGTCCCGCGGGCTCTACCACGCGGCCCTCTCGCACGGCAGCAACCACCTGGTCACCCTGGTCGCCCAGGCCGCGCAGGTGCTGCGCGCGGCCGGCGTCGAGCGCACCGACCGGGTGCTGGGGCCGCTCCTGCACGCGGCGCTGGACGGCGCCCTGGGCAGCGGCGACGAGGCCCTGACCGGCCCGGTCGCGCGCGGGGACGCCGGCACCGTCACCCGGCACCGCGAGGTGCTCGCCGCGGCCACCGGGCACGGGCAGGTGGGGCCCGACGTCCTGGAGACCTACCTGGCGGTGGCCCGGGCCACCGCCCAGCGCGCCCTGGCGGCGGGCCGGCTGCGCCCGGACGCGGCCGGGCGGGTGCTCGACGCCCTCGCCGACCCCCCGGGCGAGCGGCCCCCCGGGGCGGGCCCGGCGTACGGTCAGACGCCGTGAGCGCTGCCCCCACCCAGGCCCAGGCCCCCGCCCTCGCCCGCACGCGCTCCGAGCTCGCGCAGGCGCGCGAGGCGCTGCCCGGCCCGGTCGCGGTGGTGATGACGATGGGCGCGCTGCACGCCGGCCACGCCGCCCTGGTGCGCGAGGCCCGCCGCCGCGCCGCGAGCGTCGTGGTGACGATCTTCCTCAACCCGCTGCAGTTCGGGCCCGGCGCGGACCTCTCCCGCTACCCCCGCACGCTGGACGCCGACCTCGCGCTGCTGGCCGAGCACGGCGCCGACCTGGTCTTCGCCCCCAGCCCGGACGTCGTCTACCCCCAGGGCGACCCGGTCGTGCGGGTCAGCGCCGGTCGGCTGGGGGAGGTGCTGGAGGGGGCCTCGCGCCCCGGGCACTTCGACGGCGTGCTGACCGTCGTCACCAAGCTGGCGCACCTGGTGCGCCCCGACCTGGCCCTGTTCGGCCAGAAGGACGCCCAGCAGCTGCTGCTGGTGCGCCGGATGGTGCGCGACCTCGACCTCGGGATCGCCGTGGACGCCGTGCCGACCGTGCGGGACGCCGACGGGCTGGCGCTGTCCAGCCGCAACGCCCACCTGAGCCCGTTCGACCGCGAGGTCGCCCTGGTGCTGTCCCGGGCCCTGGCCGCGGGCGAGCGGGCCGCACCGGAGGGGCCGAGCGCCGTGCGGCGCGCGGCCCGCGACGTCCTGGCGTCCGAGCCCGCCGCCCGGGTGGACTACCTGGCCCTGGTCGACCCGGAGGAGCTCATCGACCTGCCCGAGCACCACCGCGGCCCGGCCCTGCTGGCGGTGGCGGCCGGCGTGGGCTCGACCCGGCTGATCGACAACGTCCCCCTCGTCGTGGGGCGGTAGCTCCCGTTCCGGCTCAGGGCCCCAGCTCAGGGCCTGCGGTAGCGGAAGCAGTGGCAGACCAGGGGGACGACGACGGAGCCGTCCTCCTCGGCGGCGGCCCGGGCCATCTCGCGCACCTGCTCCAGCACGGCCTCGCGGTCCTCGCGCACCGCGATCCCGGAGTAGGTGGAGGCCAGGTCGGCCACGGCGTCGGGGGAGGCCAGGTGCTGGGCCGCCGAGAAGCGCTCGCGCTCGGGGGAGGCCATCGGCGCGGGGACCTGCGGCCACCAGTCCTGCCCGTCGGTGCCGGCCGACGCGCCCGTCGCGTCGGCGAAGCCGGTGCCCCCGACCACCTGCTCGAACGCCGCCATCCACGGCACGGCCAGGTCGCGCGCGTTCCAGGCGAGGCCGAGGGAGCCGCCGGGGCGCAGCACCCGCGCCAGCTCGGCCACCGCGGTCGCCGGCCGCAGCCAGTGCCAGGCCTGGCCCACGGTCACGGCGTCCACGGAGGCGTCCGGCAGCGGCACCTCCTCGGCGGTGCCGACGAGCACCTGCACGCCCGGGTCGCCGGGGGAGGCCTCGCGCAGGGCGGCGAGCATGGCCTCGCTGGGGTCGACGGCGACCACCTCGTGGCCCAGCGCCCGCAGGACGCGGGTCAGCTTCCCGGTGCCCGCCGCGAGGTCCAGCACGCGCAGCGGTCGCGCGGGCGCGCCGACCAGCCAGTCCACCGCGTCGGTGGTGTAGCCGGGGCGCAGGTCGTCGTAGCGGGCCGCGTCGACCAGGGTGCCGAAGGAGGTGCGTCGACGCGCGTCGTCTGCCAGGGCCATGGCGCCCATGACACCAGAGGCCGCAGCGGCGACCGGGCGCGGGTGGCTAGCCTTCGGCCGTGAGCCAGCAGCCCGACGCCGCCGACGCCCCCACGCCCGAGGTGGCCCCCGAGGCCGCCCCCGAGGTCGCCGACCTCCCGGAGCAGCTGCGGGTGCGCCGGGACAAGCGCGAGCGCCTGCTGGCCTCCGGCCGCGACCCCTACCCGGTCGCCGTGCCGCGCACCGCCTCCCTCGCCGCCGTGCGCGCCGCCCACCCCGACCTGGAGCCGGGCCAGGAGACCGACGACGCCGTCTCGGTCACCGGGCGCGTGGTGTTCGTGCGCAACACCGGCAAGCTGGCGTTCGCGACGCTGCAGGAGGGCGACGGGACCCGCCTGCAGGCGATGCTGAGCCTGGCCGAGGTCGGGCCCGAGGCGCTGGAGGCGTGGAAGTCCGACGTCGACCTGGGCGACCACGTCAGCGTGAGCGGCCGCGTGGTCTCCAGCCGCCGCGGAGAGCTGTCGGTCATGGCCACCTCCTGGGAGCTCGCCGCCAAGGCGCTGCGCCCGCTGCCGGTGCTGCACGCCGGCACCAGCGAGGAGACCCGGGTGCGCCAGCGCTACACCGACCTCATCGTGCGCCCGGAGGCCCGCCAGGTGGTGCGCACCCGCGCCGCCGTCGTCCGCTCCCTGCGCGAGACGTTCCACCGCCACGACTACGTCGAGCTCGAGACGCCGATGCTGCAGACGCTGCACGGCGGCGCCGCGGCCCGCCCGTTCGTGACGCGCTCCAACGCCCTGGACATCGACCTGTACCTGCGGATCGCCCCGGAGCTGTTCCTCAAGCGCGCCGTCGTCGGCGGGCTGGAGCGCGCCTACGAGATCAACCGCAACTTCCGCAACGAGGGCTCGGACTCCTCGCACTCCCCGGAGTTCGCGATGCTGGAGTTCTACGAGGCCTACGCCGACTACGACGTCATGGCCGAGCGCACCCGCGAGCTGGTGCAGACCGCCGCGCGCGAGGCCCTGGGCTCGACCACCGTGACCCTGGCCGACGGCAGCGAGTACGACCTGGGCGGCGAGTGGGCCTCCCTGTCGATGTACCCCTCGCTCTCGGCGGCCCTCGGCGAGGAGGTCGTGCCCGGCACGCCGGTGGGGCACCTGCGCGCGGTGGCCGAGCGCCTCGGCGTGGAGGCCGCCCCCACGGCCGGCCACGGAAAGCTCGTCGAGGAGCTGTGGGAGCACCTGGTGGCGCGGACCCTGCACGCGCCGACGTTCGTGCGCGACTTCCCCCTGGAGACCTCGCCGCTGACGAAGTCCCACCGCAGCGTCCCCGGCGTGGTGGAGAAGTGGGACCTCTACGTGCGCGGCTTCGAGCTCGGCACGGGCTACTCCGAGCTCAACGACCCGGTCGTCCAGCGCGAGCGGCTGGAGGCCCAGGCGCGCCTGGGCGCCGCCGGCGACGCCGAGGCGATGGGCGTCGACGAGGACTTCCTGCGGGCGATGGAGGTCGGGATGCCCCCGGCCGGCGGGGTCGGCGTCGGCATCGACCGGCTGCTGATGGCGATGACCGGGCTCGGCATCCGCGAGACGATCCTCTTCCCGCTCGTGCGGCCCGAGCACGGCTGAGCCGGACGCCGGCCGCGCGCCCGCCGCACGCGGCCGGCGTCCCGGCACCGGCGCGTAGCCTGGTGGCGTGGACGTGATCGCGGCGCTGACCCCGCCGATCGGCGTGGGGCTGCTGTTCTGGTTCGTCATGCGCGCCGTGCTGGGCGCCGACCGGCGCGAGCGCGCCGCGATGGCCGAGCTGGACCGCCGCGACTCCGCTGCGGGCGAGCGCCCCGCGCCCGAAAGCCCTTCCTGAGAACGGGCGGTGTGACTTCCGCGAATGACCGGAAGTCATTTCCGTCCAGTGCCCGGGAGTGCTGCGGGAAGTGCCGGAATGAGCCGTCCGAGCATTCTCGGATTGCTCTGCGGCGTGAATGCGTGCCATCATTCCCGGGAGAAGCGCGGCGGAAGTGCCGCGAGATCGCGCGAACTGCGCGGAGACACCCAGGAGCGGAATCCACGATGGCCCAGAAGATGCAGGTCCTCCTCCTCGACGACATCGACGGCGGGGACGCGTCGGAGACCGTCTCGTTCTCCCTCGACGGCGTCGGGTACGAGATCGACCTCAACGACGAGAACGCCGCCAAGCTGCGCGACGCCCTCGCCCCGTGGGTCGGGCACGCGCGCAAGACCGGAGGCCGCAGCAGCGGCGGCGGCGCCCGCCGTCCCCGCGCCGCCCGCACCGGGGGCTCCGGGGCCGGGAACGAGACCGCCGAGGTGCGCGCCTGGGCCAAGGAGAACGGCCACACGGTCAGCGAGCGCGGCCGCATCCCGGGCAGCGTGCTCGACGCCTACCGGGCCGCGCACGCCTGAGCAGCACCCCAGCGGCGCCTCCGGGTGCCTGAGCGCTGACGCCGAGGGCGGGCTCCCCACACCGGGGGCCCGCCCTCGGCCGTCCTGCCGTGCCCGCCCTGCTCGGGCCGCGACGCGCCCGTGCGCCGCGCCCACCGGGCGTCGTCCGCCGACGGCGAACAGCCGGGGCGGAACAGGCGTCGTTCGGGGCCCGTTGAACACCTCGACGGGCCAACCAGCCCGTCCGAACCACCGGGATGTCCACGGCGAACGCCCATGAGCGGCGTGGTCGCAGGCTCCCGGCGATAGCATCGTCCGGTCAGTGAGGGCGGTGCGTCCCCGCACCGTCCGCACCGCCCACGCTCGCGAGGAGCGATCCGCATGTTCGAGAGGTTCACCGACCGCGCCCGCCGCGTTGTCGTCCTGGCCCAAGAAGAGGCCCGGATGCTCAACCACAACTACATCGGGACCGAGCACATCCTGCTCGGGCTCATCCACGAGGGCGAGGGCGTCGCAGCCAAGGCGCTGGAGTCCCTCGGCATCTCCCTGGACTCCGTCCGCGAGCAGGTGCAGGAGATCATCGGCCAGGGCCAGCAGGCGCCGTCCGGTCACATCCCCTTCACCCCGCGGGCCAAGAAGGTCCTGGAGCTGAGCCTGCGCGAGGCGCTGCAGCTCGGCCACAACTACATCGGCACCGAGCACATCCTCCTCGGCCTCATCCGCGAGGGCGAGGGCGTGGCGGCCCAGGTGCTGGTCAAGCTCGGCGCCGACCTCAACCGCGTGCGCCAGCAGGTCCTGCAGCTGCTCTCGGGCTACCAGGGCAAGGAGCCGGCCACCGCCGGCGGCCCGCAGGAGGGCACCCCGTCGGGCTCCCTGGTCCTCGACCAGTTCGGGCGCAACCTCACCCAGGCGGCGCGCGAGGGCAAGCTCGACCCGGTCATCGGCCGCGGCAAGGAGGTCGAGCGGGTCATGCAGGTGCTGTCCCGCCGGACCAAGAACAACCCCGTGCTGATCGGCGAGCCCGGCGTCGGCAAGACCGCCGTCGTGGAGGGCCTGGCGCAGGCCGTCGTGCGCGGCGAGGTGCCCGAGACCCTCAAGGACAAGCAGCTCTACACCCTGGACCTGGGCGCCCTGGTGGCCGGTTCCCGCTACCGCGGTGACTTCGAGGAGCGCCTGAAGAAGGTCCTCAAGGAGATCCGCACCCGTGGCGACATCATCCTGTTCATCGACGAGCTGCACACGCTCGTGGGGGCCGGGGCCGCCGAGGGCGCGATCGACGCCGCCAGCATCCTCAAGCCGATGCTGGCCCGCGGCGAGCTGCAGACCATCGGCGCGACCACGCTGGACGAGTACCGCAAGCACATCGAGAAGGACCCGGCGCTGGAGCGCCGCTTCCAGCCGATCCTGGTCAACGAGCCGAACCTGGCCCACGCGATCGAGATCCTCAAGGGCCTGCGCGACCGCTACGAGGCCCACCACCGGGTCTCCATCACCGACGGCGCGCTGGTCGCGGCGGCGACGCTGGCCGACCGGTACGTCAACGACCGCTTCCTGCCCGACAAGGCGATCGACCTGATCGACGAGGCCGGGGCGCGGCTGCGGATCCGCCGGATGACCGCTCCGCCGGACCTGCGCGAGTTCGACGAGAAGATCGCCGACGTCCGCCGCGAGAAGGAGTCGGCGATCGACGCGCAGGACTTCGAGAAGGCCGCGAACCTGCGGGACTCGGAGAAGAAGCTCCTGGGCGCCAAGGCCGAGCGCGAGAAGCAGTGGAAGGCCGGCGACATGGACGTGGTCGCCGAGGTCGACGAGGAGCTGATCGCCGAGGTCCTGGCCACCGCGACCGGCATCCCGCTGGTCCGGCTGACCGAGGAGGAGAGCGCCCGCCTGCTCAACATGGAGGCCGAGCTCCACAAGCGCGTCATCGGCCAGAACGACGCCATCAAGGCGCTGTCCCAGGCGATCCGGCGCACCCGCGCCGGGCTGAAGGACCCCAAGCGCCCCGGCGGCTCGTTCATCTTCGCGGGCCCCACCGGCGTCGGGAAGACCGAGCTGGCCAAGGCCCTCGCCGAGTTCCTCTTCGGCGAGGAGGACGCCCTCATCCAGCTGGACATGAGCGAGTTCTCCGAGAAGCACACGGTCTCGCGCCTGTTCGGCTCGCCCCCCGGCTACGTGGGGTACGAGGAGGGCGGCCAGCTCACCGAGAAGGTGCGCCGCAAGCCGTTCTCGGTCGTGCTGTTCGACGAGGTGGAGAAGGCCCACGCGGACATCTTCAACTCGCTCCTGCAGATCCTGGAGGACGGTCGCCTGACCGACTCCCAGGGGCGGATGGTGGACTTCAAGAACACCGTCATCATCATGACCACGAACCTCGGCACGCGGGACATCGCCAAGGGCCAGCAGCTCGGCTTCCAGGCCGGCGGCGACCTCTCCACGTCCTACGACCGGATGAAGTCGAAGGTCTTCGACGAGCTCAAGACGCACTTCCGTCCCGAGTTCCTCAACCGCGTCGACGACGTGGTGGTCTTCCCCCAGCTCACGCAGGAGGAGATCGTCCAGATCGTCGACCTGATGATCGCCAAGGTCGACGCCCG
>Ga0210040_10001972_pt1 | contig 29822 bp, 16 predicted proteins | sample CryGeyCG12114_NA_FD_185462 | JGI IMG/M metagenome (GOLD analysis project Ga0210040, IMG submission 185462) | Groundwater microbial communities from aquifer - Crystal Geyser CG19_WC_8/21/14_NA (SPAdes) (version 2) | ecosystem: Environmental > Aquatic > Deep subsurface > Groundwater | place: USA...
AAATGATAAAAAAATGAACTGAAAAGTATAAAATATAAATTTAGTTGGCATAGCATTTTTGGAATTTACGGTTCGATTTTGAGTATTTGGCCATTTAACCTGGGTCGCCAAATAACACAGGGCAACTGCCATTAATTCTGAAATGGACAGTAGAAATCGTGCCGTTTTACACAGTTCTAACTAAATTAGTGCATGCATGCCTTTTTCTGGGGATCTACTGCCCGACTGTCCTGTTTTTTTCCATTCCATCTCCATTGGATTATTCATCATTGCCAGTGTGTCTAACTAACTAGTTTAATTAGACAAGTGAGGACTATGTTCCTACATTATAACAACGTGTGTATTTACAGACACAAAGGGTTGATCCATTTTGTGATGCTGCATGACACATGTTTTCCTAATTTGGTGGTTCATTTCTACAGGAAGACGATTAGAAGAGAAACAAATGGTTCAGGCAACAATTACAGCTGAGACACTGGACTTGGTATCAAGGATTGCCTGTAGTGAACGCCACCGTGTGTTTTCCCTTGTTGCAAGGAACCATGGACACATTGGCATTCCGAATTGAGGACCAGTCCTGTTTTCTGTGTATGGTTTTTTACATATGCATGTTTGTAGATAATTAGTTAGTTAGTTAGTATATCTTATAAGCTTCTGATTAGCTTCAACCCGTATTGTTAGCAATTCCATTAAGTAAGTGTGTCTACATACTAGATGGGTACAGCAGTAATAATAACCTGTGGAAGCATGATGATGAGAAACATTCAGTGTCTGTGGATCAGTCCTCGTGCCTAAAGTTTTATTGGTTTCTTCTCTTCCGTATTTTATCCATCACTTTCTAAATCCATTTGGATATAAATATGTTAAGTTGCTTTGAAAGCATGGATGCAAGGGAGAGCAACTATAGTGGGAACCTAGTGTACATCCCGAGGCTTAATTGAATTAAATTACGCACATGTGACATTTTATTGTGTTTCTACCCTGTGCAGACATGGATCACAGGATCTGCATTCCCTATTGACTGTTCAAGGGTGTTTGTGTGTTAGATAGCAATGCAATTTTTAGTGTTATATTTTCTCTGATTAACTCCATACACAAACCCTGAACTGGCAATCAAATGTTTCATGCTTTTCCGGCAGTTTGAATTCGTTCCAAGAAGTAATTATTAGATTGCTACGTGTTTATTTAAAAAAGTATTGTGAATTGCCACACACGTGGGTTTCAAATATTCTATGTATGTACAATCCAAGTTATTTACTATACTTGCTATGCTAATAGATTGAAATGAAAGCGCAGTCAACTTTCACTTATACTGAGCGTGAGTAGGTTATAATTGGTTGTCTCTTGCAAACATGGCTACAATGCAAAATAATAGTAGGATTGTGTAAATAGTTACAGTGCGGTTGTGGAAAAGTTCTATACGGTGATGAGTAGTTGATAATAAATGGGTTGAAAATTTGTCTTTTTTAGGAGGATATTTCAATAAAGGGTGGTGAGGTGACGGAATGCCAAGTTCCAGTAGCGGCTCCACTGAAGATAGCAGTGCTGAGAGCATTGCAGCACAAGATGGGAATAATGTATCACGGAGGTTGACCAAATCTGACAATAATTTAGCCTCTGAGGGCGGGAAGGTGCCAGCATCCGCATTGACAATAGCTCTGGCCACGGATGGCAGAGAAACATGGAGAAAGAAAACAGAGTTTCTACTGGCAGTCATTGGATTTGCTGTAGATCTAGGAAATGTTTGGAGATTTCCCTACATTTGCTACCAAAATGGTGGAGGTAAGTCATCTGTTTCTTACTGTAGTGGAAATTGAAAATAATACTTGCAGCATTATGTGCATTTCATGTGTGAACTTCATTGTTATAGTCGGTTCAAAAAGATCTTACTTTTTGTTAACATAGAAATAAAACCAAATAAGCATGGTAGAGGATGTCAAGTTAACAAATACACTGTATTTTAAAATTTAACTTGATACATAGTTCCTTGAAAGCCAAAAACATAGGGCCATTATATTAACTGCAGACAAAATTCGCTGGAAACTGCTAAATGCTCAAGTAGTTATATTTTGTCAGCAATATGCTGGACTTTCGGCTTATTACTTACTATACATCCTAAGCTGTGCCTATTGTCTTAATTAATACAGAAAGCTATATCTAGCTTTGCTTAAATGACTAATCTTGCGGTCCAATGACAATGAAAGACGTACTGTATTTGGTAAACAAATATAATTCTTATACGACTTTGACACTAAACTAATTTTAAGTAAATACTTCCGAACTAGGTGGAACATAGATTTTATAAATATTTTGATTCAGTCTGGTTGTGACAACTTTTGAGACTCGTAACTGTGCAGCTATAGGCAGTGATTAGTGACACACCCTAGAGAGATGCATTGGGTGTAAGAAGAAACAGTTCTCATCACAACTTGTAAGATGCAAGTTCTTTTCTGTTTGTTCGCGTAATTACTTTGATACTTGTTTCCATGTTCTCTTGTTAGGGAAAGAGTAAATAGTTTTGTACTACACACTTACTTGCTTACTTACTTACTTACTTTACTTGCTACTGATAGTTGTGCACTTTTGTTCGTTAGGATTTGAGGGACATAAATTGTTGTTTGGCGTTGGATTTAATTAAGTGACGTTCTCTTCTTCAATACTATATGACTGACACGTAGACGCTATCAGTGTACACCCTTAACAATGTGTCAGTGGCAAGTGAAAGAATTTTTCACACCAAGTCGCAAATCGAAGTTGAGTGGACTTTTATTGCTTCCTCTATGTACCTTTCCTCTTGGTGTCTCTCTCCCTGAGCACACATGTTGGAAATAAGGCATAGCCAAATCATAATAATACGGATGTTACCAACTGTGAGCATACCCAGTCTAGACATTTAAATCGAAGGAGATGAGTACATTTCATGGCGTTATGGGATATTTGCTGTCGTTGTTTCTTCAACTTTTATAAAGCTTTATATAGACTGACTATAAAAATGAAACAAGAGATTTTCTTTAACAAAAGACCTTGAAATTTAGCCATTCAAAACTGTATTTGTTTGCTATTCTTTTCAGAGGAATGGATCAATGCGGAACAAATGGAAACCTTTTTCAGGTTATCCAAATGGTGATTCATTTATTGATGAAATGAACGAAATACTTGTAGGGGCTACTGTGCTATTAAATCAAGTTCAATTATATTGATCTGGTCCGATTTCTTTATAGTTTTAAGTCTTCTTGGTTAATTAAACTTTTGACGGTAGCAGTAGGTGGGGCGGTGGGGTCTTTCAAACATAGTTGGAGGAATTTAACTGTGTTTGCTTGTTGTGTGCCCTTCAACAGGTGCGTTCCTCATTCCCTACTGCATCATGTTGATTTTTGGAGGTCTGCCACTATTCTACTTGGAACTTGCTTTGGGCCAATATTACAGAAGTGGTTGTATCACAGTATGGCGACATATTTGTCCACTTCTAAAAGGCAAGTGCAAAGTTCTTTATTTGACTAATTTTATGAGGTTTTCAAGGTTTTTACAAATTAATGATTCGCGAATAATGCATGAATATGCTTTTACAACTGCATGGTACAGATTTACGATCTAATCAAGACAAATATTTAGCAAGTGTAAATTGTAAAATTGCATCCCTTTGGACATTATTTTAAAAAGTCTTGTCTCACTTTGCCCCTAATATAGAAACTTTTTTGGGTTCTAAACTCCGAATCCACTTTGAATACAGTTTACTGTGTAGATTCAATGCATTTATTTCAGGTGTTTTTAAAGCATATTAATACAGCAATCTCATCCTAAAATACATTTTGCCAACCATGGTAGTAGGTAGATTTATGTCGGTATATCGTGCCGATCGGGCACAGGATTCGGAGAAGGGAAATATTTGATGCTGGAATCACGAATAATATGAGTCTGCTCGCTCACAGTGCATTGTCTTCGTGGCAGGTAACATGCGACAAGACTTGAGTCTAGTGTAAAACTAGGCTTATTATTATTACGGGAATGGAGAGTTGCAGAAAATTTCAGTGATAACAACAAGGAAGAAAAACGGTAAACGGCACGATTCTTTCACCTCATAAGGGATTTTCATAGAAGCTACGACTGTCCAATTACTCGCGTCCATTTCAACAGTCTGTCTTTCTAGAAATGATTTGTCATTACGATCTTTTTTCTCCTCTTTCTTTATTTGCTGGCGGGTTATCTCTAGTACTTTCTCGCAAGATCTGTCTGAATGTGCTTCCATTTCTGAAACTAAAAATTGTCATCATGTAGTCTTATAATCTGATCGGGCTCACTTCTGTATACATACGTATATCATTTCTGTCAATTGAATGCAATCTATTTCAAACTTCCTTACATTTATGGTGTATCTGTTCTTGTTTGTCTATTGTATTGATGATGATTATTGATTTGTAACTGTAGCAAACAATTATAAGCAATTGCATCTCATTTTTCTGTCTATATTCCCTTTCACAACTTTTTGTCGACTTCTACTGTTATATTGTTTCTGAGTATTTATTAAAAACCCAATTCTTATACATTTGAAATTATTAATAACTATTTTTTTGCGTTTAAAGGTCATTTTCTTGTTCAATAAGGAATATATATTTAGTCAGTAGCTTCAGTAATATAGCTTTTGGTGAGGGTTTTCCTATCTTACTTATTGTGTGGTGAATGATTTAGAGTGAATGAAGGAATCGACCTCATTATTTTCACACGTTCCCTGCCACCCATAGTCTATTCGTTGGCTTTCCATCTTTTATCAGATTCTGTTTTCCCTCATTCCAATTCGGAGCCCACTTGAATTATGTGTGCGCATTAAGATTATTGATATTACCTTTTAGTTTTGGTAGTTGCTTGGTATGGTACAGACTCCGTTTACTTTTCTCAACTATTTAACTAGCCATTCCATTTCACACATCCATGCATTTTGTTTGTGTAGCCTTGTGTGCCGTTTAAAATGTACACTACATTCCTGGAAAAACTAGATGGTTAAAAGATGCAGATGCAATTGCATGCATAAGATGCAATATTCTGTTTTTGCTGGTATAGCATCAGGCACTAGCTAACATAACTACTTATCCGAGTCATAACATTCAATGAGCTGCTAATATGTTTACAAGAGCATTTTATGACAGAGAAGATGTTTTCGTTGAGTCAGTTGAGAGGAACGCAACAGCTTCCCATCATTTTTAAACCCATGTTTTGAAAGGCGACCACAGTAATATTTAAATTAGCCAGTGACACGCAAAGGCTTCATTAATTTATGCATATGATAACTCATTTATAAAACCAGTGGCAGGTCATTAGATGCACAAACAAACTAACTAACTAGTATTTTGTACTAAATGCTGCAAATAAATGGACAAAAGTTTTGGGTTTCCTTTAAACTAGCTGGGAATGAGTTTAACTTTACTCCTGCTCAAATTTCTGATTGAATAGAACAGTTTGTCGACATCAGTGAAATGAATGAATTCATTAAATTCAACAAGTCTATTTATAACATAGTACGTATACATGCAAGTTATTTTGACGACATTTTTTCACTTTGATATTTTTTTTGGTCTTCAATTCATCGACCTTAATTTGGCGATATTGAACATGCTGCATGCACTGCATGTTCTGCATTATACTGCATACGGACTCTTAAGTATGACTAACTGACTGACTGACTTAATAGTCTGGTCCTAATGAGAATGATTTGGATGTTTTTTTTTTGGTGTCACATTCAGGTCTCGGCTATTCAATCTGTATCATCGACTTGTACGTGGGAATTCATTACAACACGGTGATCGGATGGGCTGTGTACTATCTTTCAGAATCATTTCACTCAGAACTCCCATGGTTATCTTGTAATAATTCGTGGAATACGCCTAACTGCACACTGATTAGTGATCTTAGTGAATTGTCCAACTATACAGACTCAGAGGAAATGTCCATCACAACCCCTGCCAAAGAATATTATGAGTACGTTTGTACACTTTGTTGTCAAAATCAGATGGCATTGAATACACGCTTAAATAGTTACTTACTCATCATGGCTCATTGTGTTTTTATGACTGCAATTTTTAAATATTTCTTGAATGAATTTTAATTTCATTTTGTTGTAAATACAAGGCGAAATATATTACTGATGTGTGCTTAAGCTACATAAAAAAATCGGATGCACAAGCACATGTGATATTATTACAAGTTACTTGTTACTAACTAATGAGGCTTGGGTTTGAGGGTGTAAAGTAATAATTTTGTTTTTGCTATTACACTATTTTAGACGAAAAGTTCTGGAAATTCAAGGTTCAGACGGCTTGAATGACATGGGCGACATGCGATGGTCACTTGCATTCTGCGTTTTCATTGTTTTCTTAATGGTTTACTTCTCCTTGTGGAAAGGAGTTCGCAGTACTGGCAAGGTGAGGTTTTCTACATCATTTGTAATTTTCTATATTTTATGAGTTTGCATTTCAAACTGTTTCTGTTTTGTCATATCACGATTAATAGTGGTTTAAGTTTAGTACTTTCTATTTATTTTGAACGAATGCAGACTTGAAACAGATAATGTGCTAATGTCCTTTAGATTACAATGGCTTTGTGTCTTACACATTAAAATAAAAGAGAGCGGAACCTGTTGACTTTATTTTGCCGCCAGGAAAGGCGAACAACGCAAGGGGTGAAAATTCAAGGGGTTCAGTATCTAACTACCTTACAGTGAAAGAACCTGTTACCTAGTTAAGAATTCATAAGACATGACTTTCACTACTGAATCCCTCACATAACTTTAACTTCAAAAAAGAGAACCCATCTTGGCTTACTGAAAACCACATGACATTACTTTCTCTCCTTGTAATCAATTTTATCAATGTCTGATTGACTGGACATTTCATTCTGGCTTTACTACTCCAGGCAGACAATCCACTTTAGTTCACCATTCGCATATAGGATACATTGTTGATGCTACAGATTGCAATAACGTGAGACTAAACAACGTGCACTATTTCCTTATATATAGCTTATAGCTTATAGGTTGACCTCATGAAGTAGTCCCATGTGAGCCACCTTGTTATCCTTATACTAAAATCTGTATCCCTTTCTTTGGCCATCATTTCAACTCTCAACAAATACGATATTACTTCTATATTATAATATAGATACATTGCTTACTATCGGACACACGAGCGTCCGACTAACTTACTAACTAACTAAACTCACCACTATTTATAATATAGTTGACCTCAATCTATATAGGATTCTTATAGTATGTCTGTCTTTTCACCTTTTTATCTTGCCCGTACTAACTAACTAACTAACTGTCTGACTGCTAACACCGGTAGACATTTGAGAGTGAGTTTGGTGGCCCACTTCGGAATGGTCTATCTTGAAACGCAATATATAACTTCTAATTCAATGTTCTAATGGAGCTCTATTACTCGTGCAAACCCAGCAGTGTAAAGGGGAGCAACTGAGGTGAAAGAAAGTGACTATGTGTGTGTGGAACTTATGTGGAGCATATATTACTACTTACTCATGGTTCGCGAGAGGAGAAAGAGAGAAGCCCATTTCAAAGAGAATCATTCAGTTAGTGTTCCATCCTTTTTGTCTGCTCCGAGTAGTCCCCCAATATAATAATGTATGCCTTGAGAAGAAAGCTACTATTATTTTTTACTTCAATTTCGATGTGTGTGATTTCTCTTATTGATCACATTGGCTCAAGACAGAGGAAGAAAGAGATGGGCTTTATGAATAATTCATTCAGTTTCCACAATGCTCTTTTTTCTGCTCTCATCATCACCACTTGCCTTAGTTTGGGATACAAGTACCGCGTCTCCTCTCTCTTTCGCTCCCTTTTTCCACACTTGCTCTCGCTTTCGCTCTCTCACACTACTCTTTGTATCTGTCTCTATATGGGATATGGCTAGTTTCCACGAGATTTGTATTATTTGTGAATTGTTCCCGTATATTGCTCAAGTGGAGGGCTCGTTCGCACTTCACACTCCACACAGTCAGTCAGTTCAGTGAGCATCTCGTTTGTAAGGTTCGTCGTCTATTGTATGTACTCATGCAGATTACTTAGTTAGTAATACTACTATTACTACTGCAATAGTAACAAATTTTAGTAACGGCTACATACTCATCCAAAATCCAAACAAATACACATGCAATGCTTTCTAGCTTTCTTTATCGTCTGTTCAGTCAGACACAATTGTTTTGTTGGCTACCTTTTTTAAGACCTTGAACGTAGATACGTTGCGTGCAAGATGTTTCCACAAGACCATTATTTGATGCTCATGGCCTTTAGGTTAGTTTAGAGTAGTCTTTGGGTTTCGTCCATAATATGTGTCTATGCATCACATAGTTAATGCAATGGAGAGGAAATGAAAACCACTTGTGAGGCCTGTCTGCCTGACTGAGAGTGAGAGGCTTTGTCTGTAGTTCTCCGTATTGCATATGTGGTATAATGCAGCCGTTAAAATGATTCCCTCTCGATCTGTAATGCATATATTCAAGATTTTTCACTTTTAGTCAATCAGTTCATTTTAACTATGGGTACTTAGAATTGCTTTATAACGGGTTGGCCGGATTTTTAATGAATTATTATAGACGATGAATTTTTGTATTACAGGCTGTATGGTTTACCGCGTTGGCACCTTATGTGGTTCTTTTTATCCTTCTGGGGAGAGGTATCACACTTCCTGGTGCAATGGACGGAATCCGATATTATCTTACCCCGCAATGGGAGAAACTAATATCTGCAAAGGTGAATTCAAGTGTTTTTGGGAGGAATCGTAAAGTGCTAAAGACAGTGCCTGAAATTTGTGTGCCAGTTATACTAAAAATATGTCATGACGAAATTTGATGTGTATCATGACAAGAAAATAGGGTTGTTAAAGTTATTAATAGACTGTAGACTATAGTGAAACTCTTCAGCTCAAAAAAAATGTTATCGGAATATGTTTTTCTTCTACATGTACAAAAGATAATGTCCATACTTCTCCATATATCATTGCAAATCACCGAGCGTGAAATTAGTTTGAAAAGTTGCTTTAATTGCATTTGATTGCTCTAAATAGTCGCCTCACTTTGACAGCAAAGTTAATTTCCCAGAACAAAAAAAAATGAATAAATTACTTGCTAATATATTTTTCCAACTTTTGAGTGTTTGAAGTTTTGAAAAGTACTTAAAGTGAATAATAAGCCGTATCTTGGGCTAAAAATTTGAGTTTAATGATGGTTTATTTTAGGTCTGGATTGATGCAGCCATACAAATATTTTTTTCCTTGGGACCAGGATTTGGCACACTTCTTGCTTTAGCAAGCTATAACAAATTCCATAACAATTGCTACAGGTTGGTGAATAAAAAGAAAAATCCAAATGTAATTTCGTTATCATGTAGGAACTCTATAAGCTTTTTTTTGTATACAGGGATGCTATAATCACGAGCACAGTGAACTGTTTGACCAGCTTTTTGGCAGGCTTTGTCATATTCTCTGTGCTAGGGTACATGGCAAAAGTGACGAACAAAGACATCGATAAAGTTGGCACAGAAGGTACGAGTAGTTAGTTTCTATGTGTATGAATTTTCTGAGTGCACTAATTGAAGACACACAATGGATCTCAGATTAATTTAATAAGAAGATGATTTTTCATGTAATATGTAACACAGGTCCAGGCCTTGTATTCATCGTGTATCCTGAGGCGATCGCAACAATGCCTGGTGCAAACTTTTGGTCCATCATATTTTTCCTGATGCTAATCACCCTTGGGTTGGACAGTACATTCGGAGGGTTGGAAGCCATTATCACTGCCTTATGTGATGAATATCCTGGAAGTTTGGGTCGTAACCGTGAACTCTTTGTCGGAGTTCTCCTCATGTTAATCTATATAGCGTCATTGCCCACATGTACTCAAGTGAGACCCGTTTTTTCCTTCTCACTCGCAACTTAACGACCATGTAACTTACTGCCACATAAATCCAATCTTTGTGTGCTTACACTGCTCATTAAATGGGATTTTTTGACACAACCAAATATACAGGGAAAGCGTTTACCATAAAACAAAAATGCATTCACGCTAAATGGCAACTCAATCAGCATTAGTTTAGATTCTTTTTGGAGTAACGACGCAGCTAACAACTTATACATGGCTGTATTTTATCTCTCGTTTGTCTTGTCCCATGTAATCCATATTTCTTGTCTACCCTAATTCCAGGGTGGAATGTACTTGGTCACATTTCTCAACGTGTATGGACCTTCCCTCTCCATCCTTTTTATCGTGTTTGTCGAGGTGGCCGGTGTTTGCTGGATTTATGGCACCGAACGATTCTCCTGCGACATCGAAAAAATGATTGGCAAACGACCATCCTTGTTTTGGAGACTTTGCTGGAAATACATTAGTCCCATCTTCATTCTTGTGAGCTCCACAATTCTAAATGCATTCTTACAACCGCAACTTTTCGACTGTATATAACATCCTGTGGGATACTCATTTGACCTTTTGTGCCCAGGTCATCTTTATCTGCTCCATGTATACATATGAAGACCTACAGACGGACGATTACGTTTACCCTAAATGGTCCATAGCAGTCGGTTGGGTTCTCACAGGCTCTTCCCTAGTCTGCATTCCATTATATATGGTGTACGCATTCATTGTGACACCCGGATCATTTCAGCAGGTACATTTTGCTGCTACCTCATATTACATAAAATGTTATGCAAAACGGGTGTCAAAACCTTATCATGACACATGACATGACAAGTCTGGAGTCCCAATGATACCAGAAAAGCGTATGGCTGTAACACTGAATCTTTCTGTGGATTTCAGAGATTAAGAAAATTAATAAAGCCATGTGACATAGCGGAAATGAGAGTGTACACTGCACCAGCTAACTATGGCACATCTGTCTGAATTGAGAGGATCATTTGAACCAGCTCTGTGAGTTCAGACTGTCATAACTTGATCAAATCATTGTCAAATATTAGTGCAAGTGTACGGTAGCATGTATATATATTTCGGTTTGGCATCACTTGGAACACATCTGATCTGAAACCGTGTGGAAAGGATTGGTTCATTTCTGTGACAGTCCCGGTGGTAATATGGTATAGTTAGTTATTAAAGGTATTGTAGTGGTGACGTTAGTATTCATTACTGGAGTGTGCCAACAAAAATATTCTCCAGGAAGAAAGAGCCGTTATTAATGACGCTCACGAACCCTTCAACTGTATGAAAAAGAAGACGAGAGGAGGAAGAAAAAAAATGAAAAGTGAAAAGCAAATCTAGTCGTACAGTTAGTGCATGTCAGTTAGTAACAACATATGTTAGATAAATAGTTATAGTTCGTTAGTCAGCTCGAGTAGTGATGGTCCATGTTGCTGATGTGTGACAATGAATGGTTCCTCTGATAAATGAATAAAATCTTGTCAATATAACGAAAGTTCCCCCTTCCCGTTTTATTGTTGCTAGCGGTGCCCAAGTTGGGTTTGTATGTGTATTCCCCCCTCATGAAGCACAGTTTCTGTTTTCTTTTAGTCTACCGGTGGAGTACCCGTGTAAATAATGTTACATGTCTGTGCGTAGTCATTCATGTTTTCACAATTACTCATTCAGTCAGCTTTGGCTTTTTAAATGATCCCATGAATGCAAAAATGCACTATTCCTATCGTTAATTAGTTAGTTAGTTAGTAGTTAGTGTTATATGGTACGATATTGTGGCATAGGTAGTATACATTTCGATGCAAAATTTGGAAATTTTGAATCGAGATCTGCAATATGTGTTGCGAATTTATTATTATTCTGTTGTAGTTGCGATATGATACTCCGCATTTACTCGATTCTAATACAATTATGATTTATGATTAACAATGAAATGTTACAGTGCTTGCGCTGTGTTATTAATTAGCAGCAGATTCTAAAACTTGCGAAAAGGTGCTAGTTCAAGTAATTGAATGTCATTATTCAAGCATTGTGCAAACAAAAAAAGGTGCAAATTATATAATCTAAAGGCTTTCTCTGTTTTCGTATTCTGATGTGCTATATAAGCAGGAAAAGTAAAGTGGCTAATATGAATTATTATGAATGTGCTAAATATTCACTGCAGTTACTGTTTAGTGTAAAAAAGCTACTCTCGTAGATAGTATGAAAATGCTGATGGCGGCTTTAAATTGCATTTGAGGCATTACTTGAGTCTAACATTTCATGTAGTTATTTAGTTAGTTGAATTATTGAATGCAGTTCTAGTTAGTTTTGGAAGGGTAGTTTTTGAGCGGTGTATATATACAATATGTGTTAAAGGACAAACTTGAAATGTGTATTTGAGAAACGTGTAATATTATATGCATTTAAAAAGATGGGTGTGCTATTTAGAACCAAAATGATGTTATGTTAAGAGTATAAACTACAAGTGAATGCATGAGGAACATATAGTATTGTAAATATAATATGGAAGGCATGGGTTAGATTTAAAAGTGCAAAATAGAAAATGCTGACACTGAGCAGACAATATACAACATGTACTATGGTGTTTAAATGCATATGACCAAGAATTGTTAGATTTTGCTTAATATTCTATATATGCTGTAAGAGAGTGTGTACAGGTTTTTTAAAAACGAATCTTGCAGTTGCGCTCTATTATTCACGATGTATGTCATGTTCAAAGCAGCCTTGGACGTTTCAACAAACAGGAATCGTAGAATGCGACAAAAGTGTGGGAACGTTTTTTTCACTCTATACTGTTAGATTTATAAAATATGTACTCTCCTTTTGACACCTACTGTTGTCAATTATGCAGGTCCTATTAGAGTTACAAAAGGCAACTATTCATTATCAATACATACAAATAATATCCAGTAGTAGTTTTCGTAGTTCTTGAAGACAGCCAAATTACATCTAACAGTTGAAGGTTGTTTCTTTAAATTGTATTCAATCAACAATTTTAAACAAGAATATAAGTTTTTCTATTATATTGACTTTTGTTTTTGTTGAAAATATTTTTTAAGAAGCCACCATTGTTTTTGCGTTCACATTTTCAAAGCTGTCGAATGATTAGTTTGGTTCAACAAATGTATGGTTAATGCATTATTTTAAGTTTTTTGATTCACATTGTCGGGCACAATATTGATAGTATAATGCTATGTTAATATTAACTACTATAGTTTTCCCTCATGGTTGTATCAAATAAACACTTAAAACTGATTTTTTATCCAAATCCCACTTATTAGATAATATATTTCAACGCTTGTTAGCCAATTTCGTTTTACAAATAGCTGTACATACTTGAGACTACATAAAACAGTTCACAGTGAGTAGACAGCAAACTTTAACTCCATTAGTAAAAAGGATAAAGAGATGCTAAACTAAATCTGGAAAACTGCTGGCTTTACTATAATGGAATCTTATTCCTTTACATTCCAATTTTTTCCTCATTGCATTCGCACTTGCAGTGCAACCAAGGGAACTTAAAACTCGTGAAAGATGCAATAATCATGCCCCAAATTTTTTTCACCACATTTGATGATCCGCCAGAATGTCATAAAAGGGGAATAAAAAGGGAAAACAAATAGCTTTAATAACTATCTTAAGCACAAAAGCGTGCTTTTCCATCCATGAGGTAAAAAAAAGACAAAAATTTCCCTCCCAACAAGTACCGACGAAGTACAATCATAGCCTCCATTACTTACTTCTTCTCATTTTGTTTCACCATGGAATACTTATTTGGTGAGCCCAAAAAAAAAACAAGTTCATTCACGTAACATAACTATGACCAAAAAGTCCATGTTTCTACATATTTTCACGGGGAAGGAGCTCCAGGAATGTGATTCCAGATTTTCCCGAGAATATTTAATTGTACAAGTTTAGTAAGCTCCTTGAATAGTCCCACTAACTAACTTTACTAACTAAGCATGCAAAACTCTGTTTAGTCCATTTATTTTGTCATTTAGTCTAGCACTAACTAACGACATGAACTTCATCCATTCATTTTAACCATGTAACAATATGCATTCTTCATGCATTCAGAACTTTCCTGGAATGTTTTTTTCATCCCACATATAGTAATGCACACAACTAACTAACTAACTACAGTGAGTACACTTTTCCGTAGCTGATTGCTTTGATTTCCTTCCCACGTGAGTTTATGTAAAGTACTTGTGGTCTCACTCTTACATCCACATGCTCCTGTGCGTATCATATCATCTTGTTCTGGAGAGCGGATATGTCCCATATATTAGTGCATATAGGGAAGTAAGTAAATGCATCCATGGTAGTTAGTTAGTTAGTATTGTGTTCCATGCATGGAGGCTGTAAAAGCATGTTCTATGAGAGAACGATGAAAAGAATGTCACTTTCATTTGTTGCAATGCAAGGGATCCAAATGGTGTTCTAAATTTGGAAACTTTGAAAACTGATTGAGAGGGGTGGTGCTGAATGTGTGTTTCTATGGAGCACTTACCAACTAACTAACTAACTAACCAACTTATGTATGTGCTGGGCTACTTGTGTTTGTTCTCCAGTTAAAAATCCAGCAAATAGGGTGCACAAGTGACACTCACGTTTCTTTTCACGTTTCACTGTCGTACAGTGATCATCTTCAAAGGACCTGCACAATGAGTGGGTGGATTTTGTACTCCTTTGTAAGATTTGTAGTTGGTATCTTGATTCCATTTACTTAGTTAGTTAGTTGGTTAGACTACATATGGGGAATTGATCCGTCCAATTTGTAAATTTTATCCAAATCCATAGTGAAGTGAGGAAGGAAATGCATTAGAGTCATCATACTTCAACTTTTAACAAGTTGGTGCAGTCTCCCAGCGTGTTCACAACGGTAAGTAAATGATTTTATGGCTTGTATTTATTTACTTTTGTGGGTTTTGGTTGCTTTAGCGAGTTGTAAAAGTGTCTTTAATTGCTTTGTGTAAAGTGTCTTAGATACACTTCTGGCGTATTTGTATGGAATTTGAGTTCGGCAGGCATTCCAGTAAGTGCCAATTTATCGGATTATAATAGTTGTAAGTTGGAATGGAAGCAATATTTACATAGAGCAACGGGGCATAGTGAGATTTTGGTTTTGAGTTTTAGTATTTGCTTATTAGAATTTATCTTTGACCAGGGGTTAGCAAAATTAATCAAAGCTTTAACTTTCACAATTGTAGCTCCAATTTTTGTCTCAATCACAGTATCTCTTATGTTTAAAGGGATAAAAGAATATGTTTCGGAGTAAAAGGCCGTATCAACCATATGCAGAGAATGCATTATTAGTGGTCCACCTGAACGGCGTGTAAATTCGTACTTGTGTAGATAAGTAGAATTTACTCGATGGGGCTGAAAACGTAATACTTGGAAATTGTTACCTTTCATAGTCTTAATCAGTTCCGCATCCACACGCTGCTAATCTTTTTCAAGTGGCTATATCATGCAATATGGACAAAAATTTCAGTTATAGGAAACGATAAATTAAAATGCATTTGACTGATATTCTAACCTTTGATAATGTTGACACTGTCAATGCAAACTAGATACACATAGTTTATTGCTTTCATTCTAGCACCCAACTCGTAGTAATCTTCTATCAGACGGTCCAAATAATCACCACTATCCTTCACTATAAATCATAGAAAATCCTCAAACACATTTAAAAATAACTGCAAATAGTTCATTAACTTTCTGTTGAGACCCAGAAGGTATCTCGTAAAACATCAGTTCCAATGATTCATGAACTGAAATCTACATTCTTTCCCAACTCCCAACATTAACTTCATCTCGCACCTTCCCCATGAACTACATATATGTATAACGAAGCTACCAGTAACTAGTTAGTGCATTACGAAAACAAGTGCATCCACATGCCATAATGATAATAATAATGATTAAAATTATATTATAAGGCTACCCTTGTAGTTACTAACTAAGTCATTTTTAGAAAAAACTGTCACCATATGTTGGTGAGAGAGAGTAAAGTGAGCTGGAATAGGACAAAACTAACTCACTTTAGCCAAAATTATGCACGCACACACGGTTCTTATTGTTGAAAGGGTGAAATGAAACATTTACTTAAGAAAGATTCATAACAGTTGAGGGAGACATGCAGACATGTTACACCTTCCATGCTTTACTCCCACCGCATTATTAGACTGGGTCCACTGGGCTCTATGGAAATGGAAGAAAATAATATGGCGAGCACTCTGAGTTCACAGTTAGAGTTGGAAAAGTATTTGTTTGTCACAGTCATACAAGTAAGTGAGAGGTGATAGGAAAAGACTTGAAGAAAATCATATATTCTGAATCTTAACAAAGTTATATGCTTATACCGACATGGTATACAAGGAAGCTCATCCTTTATAGAGCATTATTATTCCCAGCCGGCAAATGACAACGTTTGTAAAACGAAATAGTTCAGTTAGCATGGTGTGATAGGTTGACATTTTTAAAGCGGAGAGACAGACACGAGAAAGGAAAAAAAAAGAGCTCCTTAAGTAAACAAATGTGTGTTGCGTGCTACCCGTATCTAACGAGGGTGAGAAGACTTGTAAAAATGAGATCATACATGTCTTGTTCAGATGAAAGGTTTATGGAAAAAATGTTTAGAAAACACGGGGCATATTTGAACTGCAACTATAGTGGGGAATTGGAAAAAATGAAGATGCCGAGCAGCAGTACCAGAACTATTATGTCGATAAGCAATTACTCTTGCATTTTTTTTTGCTAGTTCCAATCCTTTGTGTACGACAGATCCAACTGACTTTGTTAATAAGCTCCAGTTGTGTTCACTTTAATAGTGTTTGTGAGTTAGACACAGAGTGCATATAAAAAGAAGAAAAGTGAGAGAGACATGCTGTGGCGCAGTAATAATAGGCTCCAGGAGAGACAATCATACGGTTTAGGTAGATAAGATCCTGCGGATCATTCTTTTGTGTCTTCCCGAATTGCACTCATTTACTCTTGACTTGAGTATTTATTTGAATGCTTGCGAAGAGGTACGCTTCACGCTTCCAATTTAGTTAGTCAGTAAGAAACCAACACTGTAATCTTTTATGTGACGAGCTTTTCCACAGTTTTATGTCTTCCTGTCATTTACAGCACTTGACAAAAGGAGGGAAAAAAAGCGGCTGCGAGATTAGCGCTTAGTTTACCTTGGTAATAGCGGAATGATAGTGTAGTGCAATTCTTTCCGTAATGAGCTCATTATCATAAATGGGAAAAGGGAACTAGTGCTTCGGATTTACGATTTCCAGTAATCCGAGGGGAGGAGGGGCAATTCGAGATTCGCTGAATACATCACATAGTGAGTGCAATGGGGAAAAAGAGGAAAAACGAGTATGCTGTTTCTGGACCTGTTTCCAAACCACGCGAATCGTCACCACAAGGTAGTCTTCAGCAACAACAGACAGTGATTAGTAGTACAGGCTCAATGCCTCGAAAGAAGTTGTCTGTTCGAAGGAAACATATTTCGGAGTATTTTGCAACTACTAGGAGTACTTTGTCCGAGCTCACTCGAAAGGGGTTCATGAGGCCAAATACAGTGAAAAAGGTATGATAAGTGTTTTATTCTGTCAATTGAATTTTTACTATTCATACTTTGTAAAAAATTATCGTCTAACTGTTGCTTACTTTCTTTTATTGAGAAAATTTGTTTGCATCAACTATTGTGCAGTATTTGTTTTGTACTAGCAGGAAAATTATTTTTATTTTGTTTGAACGATATAAGCAAGTTGGTATGATTTTGAAGTTATGTTTAGTCTGACTTTTGTCATGCTTATATTTCATTGTATTGACAACTAACTGAAATAGAAATCGAGCAACGCCATGTTGGAAAAATTCACAGCGATTTCCAGCATTGAAGAACCGGTGGATGACAGAAAACATCCAATAGATGAATGCCATGGACAATCGTTGAATGAAGGTTAGGAATGAAACATATATTTTGGATTTCATTCAGAATATTAAGTTCTTCATTCATTATTTTGAAGCAGTAGCAGTATGTTTAGGTTAAGCTATAAATGATTATTTGATTGAGCATGTTAATCATGGTTTGGGTCGTGTCTAGACAAAAAGCGGCAGAAAAAATCAGGATCCATAAAAAGTGACATTAGTATGAGGTATGATCCTACTTCAACAATCCAGAACGCAATCCAGTTATCAGCAAACGAAGACTGGAACAAAGAAAATGAGATGGAGTTGAGTAGCTGCAACGCGGAATGGGAAGGTACAGTTGCTGAACATTAATAATCATTTCATTGGTTACTAATCAGTTGGCAAAAAAACGATGATCATAAATCCTTATTACTTTTTTAATCGATTCATTGCTTATACATTAACGTCTTGAAATTAACATATAAATACCAGAAATTCCGAAGGAACGAACCGGAAGCATCATGAAATTGTCTGCAGATGACTTTGATTTACATCATGTGCCAAGTAAGGGGTGCCTGAATAGCTGTATTTTTTTGCAATTTGTGTATGAAATATAATCCTATTAACTTGCAGTACTGGCGCCACAACCTCCACCATTGAAACCTTTATTCTTCGAAGTCCCAGTTTCGAAAGAACGACACCATTTCGTTCCTAGAAAATGGCTATTTGAAGAGATGGATACAATCCTCTCTGCTCAAATTAACACTCGTGGTGTAGTCATCTCAGGAGATGAGGGCACCGGGAAAACCTCATTGTCTCTTGAGCTGGTTGAGCATAGCTGTTTTGGAAGGAAATACAATGCTATATTGTCATCAAAAGTTCCCTTGCAAACAGAGAATATCGGTATAGCTTCAGCAATCGAAGATCCTACGGGCCAGTCAATGGATCCAATGAAGCTTCTGGCGTCCAACATAGTTGGTTACCATTTCTGCCAAGTAAGATTCAAAGTTTTCATTCGTATAGTTTGTGGCTCCTATTTAATTCAACAACTCAAACTACTACTATACTTATGCAGGTGAATAACAAAGTTACATGCATGGTGCCAGAGTTTGTGCACTCTTTAGCTGCGCAATTGTTTCAAGTACCAATGCTTAAGGCATACAAAGAATTCTTGATTGAAAATCCGAACCGACTGGTAAAAATTTCTATCGGCCGACGTAAAAAATGTTTATTACAATATCACATTCATTCACCCTCATGTATTTAAAACTGGTAGGAAGCCTTGTCATTGGAGCATTGCATAATGAATCCAAGTGAAGCGTTTATTTGTGGGATTTTGGAGCCGCTTAGCATACTTCAACGAGGAAACAAACTGAGTCAACAACATTACATCATGATAATTGACTCAATCGGTGAAGCGGAACATTACAAAGAGGATGTGGGCGATACGATCGCTTCATTTGTGTCTAAACACATTCTGCGGCTCCCATCTTGTTTGAAATTGATCATCACAGTGAACAAGGATCAACATGAGTTAATCTCTCTGATGCCCTTCCATCAAATTAAGTAAGAATAGGAATCCAAATCTTTGTTTGCGGATTGGTTAATTAACTGCAAACAATTATAGCTGTGGTGTAGAAAACAGATTTTTAACCTTATTTTTGAATGAAATGGAATGCAGGTTGGACAGAAACAAAAAGGAAATAGTGCAAGACTTCTGGGACTATGTAACGTACCGTATGAATTCGAACAAATTTTGGAGCAAAGGCGAACCTTTTGCCAAAGCTGACGTCAGGGACATTGATGAATGGAAAAATGAATTGTGTCAGCACTCGAATGGGTTCCTGTACTTAAAATTGGTCCTCAATCTGATAGAATCTGGTGGAGAAATCTTTGCTGTTGAGGTTGGTTTTCAAGTCTTTTGGTCTGATGATTATAATTCGGTGGATTTTTGCACCACATTCTTGTTCACAGAATTTCCCAACATCGCTATCATCTGCCATGGAGAAGTACTGTGAGAACAAATTTGGTTCCGAAACTGTAGTGGAAAAATGCATTTCCATTCTTTCAGTATGTTTGGCCTCACCAGTCCCATTGCTTTCTAAAGAGATCTATCGCTCTGTGACTTTTTTCTCTTCAAAAGAGCTTTTCAAATGGGAGGATTTCATCCTTTTGCTTCAAGTAAGTTAATTCACTGACTAGTTTCAATTAACACTTTCACTTAGTTAGTCAGAAAACAATCCATTTAACTAATGCATTTACACTTCCGAGTAGAAATTGCAAGATGTGCTCATTAAGCGATCCGATGGGACGTTCATGTTGTTCCATCCATTCTTTCATGACTGGCTTTGTGGCAAAGATAACTCGAACACTGCCTTTGTTGGCAACTTGAGGTAAGTTATTGACATTTATACTCTAGGGAGGACGCAGAATCGGATAACTGTAAATAAGAGTGTTTCCACTAGACGAGGGCACGCAGCCATAGTTCATCGCTTCATGCACTACGAGAATGGGTTGAGTCCACAAAAGACATTAGAGTTCGGTCGCCATATTTTGCTTGCACACGATGATTTAGACGTCATGGATCAATCCTTAAGAGCTGACATGCAAGCAAAACGTCTTCAACAGAAGAGTGGAAATTTATCTTTCGCACTGGCAAATTTGGAAAATGTGTATTATCCGAATGTCAAGGTACGAAACTTTTTTTTCGCCCGCTTTTTCGCATATTTTATTCTGCTCATGGTAAACTGTATGTTGCGGACATAGATGGCCTAGCTATTCATGTTCACCTATGTAGGGTTTTCCTGCACTGCATTCATTTTTAATGCAGCACTGAAAGTAAGCTAAAACTACACTACTACACCTCGATCGACTCATATTTTCAGTAGAAATTGTAAATTTAAATATAAGTTCATTTTATAAACTTTAATATTTCATATTTAATATTAGCAGGCACCAGAAGCCCAATTTTTTATAAATCTCAATGTCTTGCTTACTACTTAGTAAGTAGTAAGCAAGACATTGAGATGTAATCTTCCATATCTTCCTACTTACCCACTTTGACGCCCACGCAATCAACCAGAATTGGCTAATACTTGCTTACTATATATTCCTTATTCTCAGGTTTCCCGTCTCCTACTTTTAGCCGGGGCGTCTCCTAATGAGATTACGCAGTGTCATGATGAATCTCCACTGATAGTTGCCTACGGGATCCTCGGTAATATGAAAATGGTGAGCCTTCTTTTGGAATTTGGTGCGGATCCCAATGCTACGAATCAAAAGGGAAATACTGCCCTCCATTTTGCTTGTCAACAAGGCCACCTGGAACTGGTCAAAGTTCTGATCAACAACAGTGCCTTGATTTCTGTCGTGAATTCTCATAGAGAAGTTCCACTTGTTAAAGGAGCAGCTGAAGGACACCTTTCGACAGTCCTGTATCTACTCTCACAAAAGTTTAGCCACTGGGAACTTGTTCCCCGGGATTCAGCTGTGCACCAGTCCGTTGTTGCGGCTTGCGTCAATGGTCATATGGACATCGTGCAAACATTGATTCGTCTCCGACGAGAAAAAACATTATTTTTTTCTATCAAAGAGGCAGATTCTTTATTTGGAATGAGTCCTCTGACTGCTGCTAGCTCCACTGGAATGCACCACATTGTTACTCTATTGTTGCAACATTTGGGGGGTGAAGGATGGCGTCAGTGTGACGATTCCCCTTTGTCGGCAGCCTGTAAAGGAGGTCATGTCAATATTGTGAAGATGCTCTCTGAAGCCGGCTTTTCCATTCATGACAAAGATCAATATGGGGAACAGCCATTGATTGTGGCTACTAAGAATGGACACATGCATTGCGTGGAAGCATTGATAGAACTAAATGCGAATATGGATGATGTAGATTCTCATGGTTATACCTGCTTGTGTTGGGCTGTACTCAAAGGGAATTTTTTACTTGTAAAATTCTTTTTAAAGAGCGGAAATGCCAAAGTAAATCATGTAGATTCTTTGGGGCGATCTGTACTCCATTTAGCAGTGCTTTCTGATGCATCAGAAGATATTGTGGAGGTAAGAATGGAAACAACATGTAGGCGTCAGTAATATAGAAAAGTCACTTGAGTGATTCTTAATTATTTTGTTAGCTTCTTTTGGATTTTGGTGCTGATCTGGAAGCTATGGATTATAACGGGCTTCGAATATTGGATCAAGCTGTCTGTTGTGAAAGCGTGTCTTTGGTTCAGCTTTTTCTAAAGCGTGGAGCCAAGTTGGGAACCAATACTTGGTCCTTAGTCATGGGCAATGCTGATATGATGTAAGGAATGCGATATTCATGACATCAACACAGATTTACCATTCGGCTCTAAAAGCCACAGGAAAATGAGTTTAGGGTGCATCGTTTATTAGTTTCCTTCCTTATGTAGGATTGCTTTGTACCAAAAGCTCATGGAAGACGGACATTTTTTGTACCGTCAAGGTGAATACAAGCAATCTGCTCATAGATTCCAATACGTTATAAAAAAATTGCCTACAAACGAGACCAGCAAATCCTTGAACGAGTATTTTGATGAACTGAAAGTGAATTGTTTGCTTCAACTGTGTCGCTGTAAACGGAGAATGAATGTAAGTTCTAACGTTATCTATGTGTAATGTGCTGTTTGTATGCATAATTTTTCAAGCAGCATATACCGGCAGTGATAAATACTGTATATTTTGGTAATCAGGATCCAAATGAAGTGGCTCATCTGGCGTCTGAAATTCTTAAAATTAAACCACAAGATTTCGATGCTTTATGCATCCGAGCCAAGGCTTATTGCGAGTCGGGGTATTACAACTAACATTTTGTCAAATCTTTGTTCAAACCACACCCATCTATATAGCAAATTCGCTGATGCATTTATTATTTATTTTGGGAATATAGTATGCACGATAAAGCCTGGAAAGATTTCGACACAGCGACGGAATTGAAAATGGCTGGAATCGATTATTGTAAAAAACTGAATCGGTTGAAACAGGAAATCATGCATGGACCCACTCACGATTTGACTGAATCTTTTCGGTCTACCGCACCGACCAGCATTCTTTGTAAGATGCGTTGAAATTTACTCTAAAAGTCCCAACCATTGCGAAATGTGCAGAACAGAAAGCTTAGCCTCTCCAAACTAGATTATGTAAAGTCATCGAATCCAAGAATACATTCTCATTGGATAGTTCCTAACTCAGAATCCAGGTTCCTATTTGCAACATTTTTATTAGCGAGAGCTATTTGCATCTTTTTTAACTACGTTAGATTTACCGTGGTATAATGTATGCATAATGTTTCCGCTATGATTTATGCAATTGTCAACATGTTAAACCTGCATGTTCGCTATTATTGATAGGTGTGTTATTCGAAACCAGGTCAGATTTAGATAGATGCATCACGCAAAGGATTTAGCTCTTGTATGACAGGAGCTAGGATGATAGTTTAGTTTTCTCCAATGCCCCCGACCTTCCTATCTAAATGTATTGAACAGCCTGTGAGCTCATGTGAAATGCTCTAGCTCCCAAAAGGGCATCTTTGAATTAAACATAGACGCACGATGGTTGATCACTTTTTTTCAAACCGATACACTGCTAGTGTTTACTTTCAAATACATTTTTTTACTATGCTATATGGATTAGTGTCAATATACTTAAGAAAAAAATCACAGGCTGCTCAGTGACGGTGTAATCCTTCTAGTGTAACGTAGTAGTGTCTACTTCTATTGTTTTCACCCGAAACCGTTTAGCCCCAGTCAGTAGAAATATTCTCTTTCTTGAATAATTTTTGTACATGCTACCATTATATTAGCATCATTTAAGAATAGTAAGTTTTAGCTGTGAAATATAGTATCTAATAATAATATTGGAATGAGGTAAACATGTGTAAGTTAATGATAAATAGCAATAACATCCATGAAGAATTCTAGTACCTAAATGATTGAACCATGTTCCTTGGCAACTAAGTTCCCAGTTCCCACTCGAGACTTACTAAGCTATAGTATTAAATTTTTCATTAAAATTCAGCTAACTGACTAACAAATGTAATAGTCTGTACTCTGTAGTAAATGGAGCGCATAACTAACTGCAACAAGGGACGATGGTGGAATTCTTAAATTTCACAATCCCCCAGTCGAGTGTTACTGCTAGAGTCATAAGTGTATAATTGATAATAACAAAGAACTCAATTTAATTACTTGTAGTTAGCCTAGCATTGTCAGTCTGGAATGGACCTTTCACTCGTTGGTTGTGTTCGATAGTCAAATGGAATCATTTAAGACTGAATGGGGAATGACTTAAGATAAGCATTTATAGTGGAACCCACATGACTGAAAATGTTCCTATTATGCTGAGCATCTCTGCTCCTCCTACGTAACTACGTACGATGAGGTTTTGAAACTCTTGTCAGTATTTATAATTAACATAATTATTGTTCATGACGACAGTAGAATTATATGAGTTGCCAATAATGATTTTACTTGTTTTCAAAAGCTGAATCCGGAATATCAAATTCTGGTTTGGTGCTAGCTTCAATGCATGGTACATCACTCAACCCATGATTGTCGAACACTCGTCGTCCTCAACTAGATATAATAAAAAAAGTAAAGCTAAAAGTTAACTCTGCATGCATTATTGTATTGTAACGCTAGTTAGTAATATTTTGTATGTATCATTCTCTATTACTCTAATCAAAGGTATTAAGGCGATTTTACCGAAATTAATGGGGCAAACTTCAGATTCGGTAAGGTTTTTATACTGTAGGCTTTTCATTTTTTAGGGTAGTGAAAATGATGAACTCTAAGGATCTTCTTTCAAGAAAAGTTGAGCAACTTTAAGCTTTATGCTGTGTTGTCGTAATCACTAATAGAATCAAAAGCTTTCTGAACTACCCCAATTTCGTAGTGTTTGTATAGTTAGTTAGCATGTAGTGGTTACTCAAGCAAAGTTTCGGAAACTAATTACTCTATACTACAGATAGTTTAAATTGTAGAGTTAATAAAATGTAGGTGATTAAAAGGTTCATCAGCATTTTAAACTAGTAAAACCATCCAAACGTTTGGACCGTCTAGTGTGTTCTGTGTTTACAACATCCAACATCTACGTCAATGCTACACTACTCCAGCAGTGACGGGAGCTTTAAGTTTTAAACAAAGTTATGATTAACCCAGAACACGCCAAATATAATTGGATCTTTTGTCTCTATAGGTTTCCTTCGCAGTGACAATTATTAACATTGGTAGTAAGTTTATGCAATTTAAACTAATTGGATCAGTGCGCGGTGTTTATTGATTTGGTACCAGTAGCTATATCAGGTGTATAGTTATCTTAGGTGAAAATCATGGTTTTAATAGTTCATTTAGTAGTTTCAGTGGTAATAAAAGTTTGAATTTTTTGTGTGGTAGAAGAATTTCTTGTTTTCACTATTTGCTGATTTTTATTGCATCATGTATTCATTCCATTCCATACTGTGGGCATTGTGGGCGGATTGCTGCATGCAAAGTACACACATCATGTAATTTTTTCATTAGGGGTACACCTGAAACCGTGTATACTCGTAGAACGTGCGTAAATCTCTCAGCCAATCAGAGCAGACTACAAAACTCTTCCTACTGATCCGATTGGCTGGGAGATTTACGCACGCAGAATTCTACGAGTATACACGGCTTCAGGTGTACCCCTATTGTTGTATGATATGCTTGAAAAATTCCGACACAATCCACAATCTGAACTATTGCAAGAAAAAATTATACCACTATATACTCACAAAATTGAAATTCATGTCTGAAACTTAAATGAAAAGTTTGAATTAAATTCATAACCTTGTAAATAATGTAAAACAACACGTGGTTTATGGCATTTTAATACTACGCTATAGTAATCTCCTCTCCTTTTACTGTTCTCGTTAAAAAGATTTATTCGGTCTGGCTGGAGTATGAACGCATAGAAAAGGTGGAAAGCTTTTCCCTGGATTTGTTATCAGTATCAGGGAATACGTCGTAGTACATGTTCTACGAGAAGCATACAAAATATGCATAGCAATGTCTGTGACTTTGGGTATAGCAGCTGTGCAGAAAAGTTCCGAAGACACACTCATTGGTGAAGAGCTGGTGCCGAAGATTCTCTGATTGGTCTATTTTAAAATTAAACGCGCGTTTCGTATCTTACGTGTGTTAAAAAAGCAATCAGACAAAATTTTATACGGCTTTGCCCTTCTATAAACAGCTACGATGATTCGTTTTCTATGTCAGTATGTTTGCATGGGAAGGAAATGAGTGAGCTATGGGCAATAATGTAAATACTCATATGACAATAGGCAAGGCTATCAGGATTAAAAAGTTTGTATGAGGGAGCACAAATTTAGAAATGCGAATCTCATGGTAGTCATTATTTTTTCTTGTGTAATACCCACAAGATAACTGTTCATGAAATGTTATGGTAAATTGGCAAGAAATGTAAGAAAAGCTCTAGAGTATCGTTAAACGCATACAACCTGTAATTCAAAAGCTGATGTACGCACGAGTGGACTGAATAGGTAAGATGGTTTCATCTCCTCATTTACTTTCTTCTAATTGGCAAACACATCAGCGCAGCCTTTTCTTTGTCTTTGATTAGAATACAAATTATTGTGTTTTCATTTCACTGAACAAGCTCTAAAGTTTCATAGGTCAGAATTTGACCAGTAGTCAATTAGGTTTTTACAAAATGATCAGTCATACAGCTTTATAGCGCATACAAATAGCATTATTCATTCAGAAAATATTTTTTGCAGTCCAACTCACCTGTAATTTTGACGAGTACTGTGTGGTAAAATGAAAAAAGTGAATTCATCATATGAAATCGTAAAAAATTATGCCTCTTTCCGCTTTCTGATTTTTAAATTTAAAGACCTATCTATTCAATTGAATCCACCGAGGAAAGATTAAATATTGCTCATCCCGTATTTTCAAACTAATGGTGAGTTAGTTTAAACGGGCGGGCGGATCATGATTACGGATCCTCACGTTCTCCTAAATGGTAAAGATATGTAGTTATTTGAAAGACCACCGAGCACAGATGATCTATATTGCCAAATAAGTTTGCCATGTGAATATAAATCAGAACATTTTTCATGGCTTTCAACATGATTGTTAATTTATTTCTGACTAACCTGTACTTTCGACATTTTTAGTGTCTATTTGGGGTATTTTGCATTTGCTACTTACTCAGCACTGTGTACAACTGAAGTCATTTGGACTAGGTTGATTAACTGTAGTTCAAGTTTCACTCAAGTTGACGATTTGCCATGGTTTTACTTCACTTTTTAAACTTTTTCTAGAACTTATTTAAATTGGCACAGGAAAGTTGTTGTTTGTATTGCGTCAAGTTTTTATGCAACGTATTTTTTACAAACTGTGCAGCACACTGTCGAATTTTCACCAATCCTGGTTGCAACGTGCATGCAGAAATTTTGAACATCATGGAAAATGATGATTTAGTTTGTAGTCGTAGTTAATCTTTTTTTGCTTGCCCAAACGAAATTTTTGTTCGCACAAAAACCTTTACCAAACCTAAAAACCTTTACTAAATCCGTGCAATTAAAACACTCGCATGAAAATCCTACGCAAAACTTGACATGAAAAACCGCTTCAACTGGAAATAACCATTTACTGAATAAACTTTTCGAATAGTGGCTATTAATCCATCCTAGAGAAAACTTTTCCAAATAAATTGAATCTCATTTAGCTATCCAATTAATCTTCATCTTTTACTTTGAAACAACCTTTTCGACTTTATAACGAGCTCCTATTCAATCCAACCTGATATTTGGTATTATTGGTTCCACCAATTGCTAAAATAATTTAGATATCATGCAGTCATACTTAACTTATTAAAATCCTTCCATTAATTCCCAGCCCAAGTTATTCTCCAAAAGCCCATAAAAAAGCAACAAAGCTGAATAAAAAAACATGCTGTATACTCCATGAAACATTGGGGAGCCCATATTGATTTATTGTACACTTTATTTTGCACGAATCTCTTGAATTATACACAAAAAGCACACTTGTGTCGCTCTCAGGGGCGTAGATATCTCACTTTTGATTAAGACAGGAAGGAACACAGTGATTAACCAATGTTTGCTTCCCATGCAATCTAATCATTCACGGTGTGTGCATGTTCCTGTGTAGTTTTCGCCGAACCAGCTTTATTTCTACATTGCCATTATTTTCATCGTTTACCTATTGCGGGCCATATTGCAATTTCCCTCTACCCAATAGTGTTGCAATAACAATAGGTAAGGTAGGTTGTACATTCATTACCACATTCATGTACGAAAGTTGAATTGATTCTCTCCACACTCCCACAACTTTACTAGACTCTACATTCAAACTTTTCACACCTTAATTTCATGTTTAACTTGTATACTATAGTTTTTTTCAATCAATTCAGTAAATCATCAGTCACTATACATAAAGGGTAGTACCCACATGACTGTTGTATTTATTTCTTGGTTTTTGCACTAAATTTTCAGTTAGTGGCTTCCGCCGCGGAACGCGTAACTGATGTTTTTGCATGAAGTTTTTTCATAAATACTGGACAGGGAACTTGACAAGGGAAGTTTCTAAGAAACTCGTATGAAAAATTACCAAAAAATTATATGGGACTCCTGATGCTAAATATACAAGTATTTCTAAAATCAATACTAGATTTCCTAAACTATTTGTCATTTGTCTTTGACCTTCACATTAAGTATTAAAAAAGGACGTAAAAGCTACATTTCATAAAAATGTTTCGCCACCATCCATTGAGAGGGCTAGGGTGCAACACATAGCTTATTGTCCTCTGGGAGTTGTGACAGCTGCCATTGGATTGGAGTTAAAATGACAATAGCAGTAAGAACAGAAAACCGCTACAACAGGTAATACTACAGATTGGTCTGTCGTCTGTGATCCTTCTATTCTCTGTTCCTATTTGTGTCCCTGCTTTGTTATTGATCAAATAACTCATGTCAAGTGTCGTCACAGTGTTAGGTTGACATTTTTCTATCCACCGTGGATGGAAAGTTGTGTGACTTTTGCACCCGATCAGATGTGACAAGATCCATTCAGATCGTACAAGCACCTTTCGAATAGCAGTTAACCCATTAGTTATTTAATGGAGTCGTGGTATACCCTGTCTTACTTAAGCAACCCAAGTTTACTACTTGTTTTAGGACCTGTCAGTGCTTTCATGACAAACTGTACATGTCACACCTTAAATCCTTGACTGGAACCAAGGAAAATATTGGATACAACTTGTTCATACAAACTGAACTTTTAACACAGTATTTCGTACTTTGAATCGATCGGGATATAGGGCAAGAGTGTGCGAAAACGGGAATTCTAACGAGATAATGCTTCCCCAATCTGCAGGTATAAATTCTTAGTAAGCCTCACATTCATACAAACGCATGCTTTTATGAGATAGTTAGTAGCTAAAACGTAATTATTTGGTTTTAACTATGTTTTTGCTATCAAGAAGTATAAATGAAAGGACAACAAATGATGACATAAAAAGTAGGATTCTACCCCAAATGTTCTGATGGATGGGATGGCACTCGGTTGTAGTGCATTGTCACATGCATAATCTTGTTATCGTCTCAGTCGGTGGTAGCAATAATAGTAAATGTAATGAAGAGCAGTTGTAGTAAAATTTTTCCATTCGAGCTTTTCTCAGTGTATTCTATTATTGGCTTGGGGTGAAAACAATATTATGCATGATGGAAAAACCGAAGCTTTTTTGTACAATGATTTTCCCCCTTAGACTTGGTTTCTCCATTGTCATTCATAGATTGTGGTTGCCTCCATATTTGAAGAAAATCACTACACTTATTACGAAGCCGAAGGCTGAGTCAGGTAATTACCAACGGGAGCGCCCTATGCTGCACATGTTAAAGCTAAAATCACCTGAAAACGCAAGATGAAATTTGTGTTAGTAAACTCTGTTTGGAACGG
>Ga0210040_10001973_pt1 | contig 29807 bp, 28 predicted proteins | sample CryGeyCG12114_NA_FD_185462 | JGI IMG/M metagenome (GOLD analysis project Ga0210040, IMG submission 185462) | Groundwater microbial communities from aquifer - Crystal Geyser CG19_WC_8/21/14_NA (SPAdes) (version 2) | ecosystem: Environmental > Aquatic > Deep subsurface > Groundwater | place: USA...
AGGACTTCCTAGCACCGCCACGGGCCCTCGTCAGCGCCTTCCCCGATCCCGCGGACCTGGACGGGCGCCCGCACCGGTGCCGCGACCGCAGGCGTCGGCAGCCGCCGGGGCAGCCGGTGTGCGGCACCTGGCAGACTCCCGCCTCGCTGCTCCCGCGGTCGGACCGCGTCCGGCTGGGTACACCGGGGAGCACGGGACGACCCGCGGCACCGCCGCCGGCGGGGACGGGACGGGACGGGACGAGAGCAGGGCCGCGGGGACGCCGCGCCGACGAGCAGAGGACGGACGATGGATCACCAGCAGGGCCCGGTGGTGGGCGAGCTGCACCCGCGGTTCCCCGAGGTGCGCAGGATCGCGGTGCTGCGCGGCGGCGGGCTCGGGGACCTGGTCTTCGCCCTGCCCGCGGTGGCCGCCCTGGCCGGGGCCTACCCGGGCGCGGAGATCACCATGCTGGGCACGCCGCTGCACGCCGCCCTGCTGGGCGGCCGACCAGGACCGGTGACCACGGTCGAGGTGCTGCCGGCCCGACCCGGGGTGCAGGCCGGTGAGCCGGACCCGGCCGCGGAGCGGGCCTTCCTCGGCCGGCTGCGGGGCCGCTCGCTCGACCTCGCCGTGCAGCTGCACGGTGGCGGGCGCAACTCCAACCCCTTCCTGCTCGAGCTGGGGGCCCGGCACACGGTGGGCAGCCGTACCCCGGACGCCGTGGACCTGGAGCGGTCGGTCCCCTACGTCTACTACCAGCACGAGGTGCTCCGCGGGCTGGAGGTGGCCGCGCTGGCCGGTGCGGTCCCGGTGGACCTGGAGCCGCGGGTCGCGCTGACCGAGGAGGAGCGGGCGGGCCGCGACCGGGCCGCGGCGCGGGAGCGCCCGGAGGTCCTGCTGCACCCGGGGGCGACCGACCCCCGCCGGCGCTGGCCGTCCGCCTCCTTCGCCGAGGTCGCGGCCCGGCTGGTCGCCGACGGCGCGCGCGTCACCGTGATCGGGGACGAGACCGACGTGCCCGCCGCGGAGGAGATCGTGGCCGGGGCGCGGCGGTCCGGTGCCGGTGACGCGGTCAGCTCCGTGGCCGGGCAGGTGCCGCTCGGGCACCTGGTCGGGCTGCTCGCCCGCGGCTCGCTGCTGCTGGCCAACGACTCGGGGCCCCGGCACCTGGCCCAGGCCGTGGGGACCCCGACGGTCGGCATCTTCTGGTTCGGCAACGTGGTCAACGCGGCCCCGCTGAGCCGGGCGCGGCACCGGATCCAGTTCTCCGCCACCCGCGACTGCCCGGTCTGCGGCCGGGACGTGACCCAGGTCGGCTGGACGGCCGAGCGCTGCGAGCACGACGACTCCTTCGTCGCCGAGGTGGGCACCGGGGCGGTGCTGGCCGACGCCCGCGAACTGCTGGCCTCGACCGTCCGCCGCTAGCTGGTCAGCGGCGGCCTCGGCAGTGGTGCTGCGGCCTCAGCCCACCTGGGCCAGGGCCGAGGCCAGCCGGCTGGTCGAGCGTCCCGGCACGAAGGGGACGATGACCGTCCGGCCGCCCCAGCTGCGGACCAGCTCGGACTCGGGCAGCTCGTCGGCGCGGTAGTCCCCGCCCTTGACCCACAGGTCGGGCTCGAGCCGGCGCAGCGCCTGCTCGGGGGTGTCCTCGTCGAAGACGACCACGGCGTCGACGCACTCCAGCGCCAGCAGCAGGTCGGTGCGGTCGTCCTGGGTCATGATCGGGCGGTCCGGGCCCTTGAGCCCGCGGACGGAGGAGTCGGAGTTCAGGCAGACGACCAGGCAGTCCCCCAGCGCCCGCGCCGCCTGCAGCGTGGAGGCGTGCCCGGCGTGCACGAGGTCGAAGCAGCCACCGGTGGCCACCACCGTGCCGCCGGCCTCCCGGACCCGTTGGACGACGCGGAGCGCGTCGGTGGCCAGGCCGCGCAGCGGGGCCGGCGCCGGGGGCTCGGCCAGGGTGGCCACCCCACCCGCGGCGAGGAAGTGCGAGGCCTCGGCCACCGCCGCGCCGAGCGCGTCGACCAGCGGGAGCCGTCGGCGCAGGCCCGCGGCGAGCGCGGCGACCAGCCGGTCTCCGCCACCGCAGGGGTCGCTGACCTGCGCGCTCGGGGCCGGCACCACCCGCGGCGCCGCCGAGTCCCGCTGCTGCAGCAGGGCCCCGGCCGCGCCCAGGGTGACGGCCACCGCCGCGCAGCCCCAGCGCTCGAGCAGCTCCGCTGCGGCATCGGCGGCCCCGGCCACGGGCGACGAGCCGGCCCCGACCCCGGACGCCCGCAGCGCCTCGGACAGGTTCGGCGTGGCCAGGGTGGTGGCGGGCACCGGCGCCGGTCCCTGCGGGTGCGGGTCCCACAGCAGCGGCACCACGGCACCGCGCTCCTGCAGGGCCTGGCGGACCTCGGGGGCCGCGGCGAGCCCACGGCCGTAGTCGGCCACGACCAGCACGTCGGCCTCGGCGATCGCGGCCAGCATGGCGGGGGTGGCCCGGGGCACCGGCGGCACCGCGGTGCCCGAGTCCATCCGGACCAGGGCGTGGCCGCCCGCCCGCAGCCGCGTCTTCACCGGCGTGGCCGCCCCCGAGGGACCGGCGACCACCTCGACGCCGCCGAGGGTCGCCCGCAGCCGGGCGGCCGCCTCGTCGTCACCGAGCACGGTGACCAGCCGGACCGGCTGGGCGTCCCGGGCCAGCAGGAGCGCGACCAGCCCGGCGCCGCCGGGCCGCTCCACCGTGCTCTGCACGTCGACCACCGGGACCGGAGCGTCCGGGCTCAGCCGCTCGGCCGTGCCCACCACGTCGACGTCCAGCAGGGTGTCCCCCACCACCACGATGCTCACGCCGCGTCCTCCGCGTCCCCGGCTGCCGCCGCGTCGAGCCGGCGGACCTGCTCCTCGAAGCCGCAGCACAGCGCGTGCAGGGCCAGCAGGTGTCCCTCCTGCACGTGGCCGCAGCCGCCGGGCAGGGTCAGCGCGTCGTCGCAGAGCTCGGCCAGCGGGTTGGGGCCCGGGCCGGTCATCGCCCAGGAGACGGCGCCGACAGCCCGGGCCGCCTCGGCCGCCCGCAGCAGGTTGGCGCTGCGGCCGCTGCCGGACAGCAGCACGACCAGGTCGCCGGGACGGGCGTGCGCGTGCACCTGGCGGGCGAACACCTGCTCGTAGCCGTAGTCGTTCGCGATCGCGGTCAGGCTGGAGGTCTCCCCGTGCAGGGCGATGGCCGAGAACGGGCGGCGGTCGCCGTCGTAGCGACCGACCAGCTCGGCGGTCAGGTGCTGGGCCTCGGCAGCCGAGCCGCCGTTGCCGGCGGCGAGCAGCCGGCCACCGCCGAGCAGGCACTCGGCCATCGTCCGGCTCCAGCGGGTGAGCCGGTCGGCCTCCCCGCGGACCTGCTCGAGCACCTCGCCGAGGCTGGTCAGGTGGGCCAGCACCGCGGCGGCCGCCGGGTCCTGGCTCTGCTCCTGCCGAGACGCAGGCTCGGCCGAGGCGGAGCCGACGACGGGGGCGGAGCCGGAGGCGGGGGCGGGGGCGGCCAGGGTCGCGGCGGCCAGGGTGGGGGCGGTCGTCATCAGTGCACCTCGCTGAGTCGGGTGGGGGTGGTGGTGGGCTGGGGGCCCCTGGTGAGGGCGGTGTAGACCCGTTCGGTCTCCGCCGCCACGCGGTCCCAGCTGTAGAGCGTGCAGACGCGGTGCCGGCCGGCGCGACCCATCGCGGCGGCGTCGGCGGGACGGTCGAGGAGCTGCTCGAGGGCGGCGGCGATGGCCTGCGGGTCGCGCGGCGGCACGTGCAGCCCGGTCACCCGGTCGACCACGCTGTCGACCAGGCCGCCGACCTCCGCGGCGACCACCGGCACCTGGCAGGCCATGGCCTCGAGCGCGGTGATGCCGAACGGCTCGTACCAGGGTGCGCAGACCACGGCGTCCAGGGAGCGCAGCAGCCGGGGCAGCTCGGCCTGGGGCACCTGGCCGCGGAACCGGACCCGGTCGGCCACCCCGGCACCGACGGCGAGCTCCATCAGCCGGCGCGCCTCCGCGTCCCCGACCAGGTCGTCGGGCCCGCCCGGTCCGCCGACCACCAGCAGCTCGACGTCGTCGCGGCCGCGGCCGGCGAGCAGCCCGAGGGCGCTGATGGCCAGGCCCATGCCCTTGCGCGGCACCATCCGGCCGACCACGGCCACCCGGTGCCGGGCGCCGCGGGGCTCGGCCGGGCCGTCCGGGGTGAAGACGGTCTCGTCCACCCCGCACGGCACGATCGAGATGACGTCGGCCGGGACCCCGAGGGCGGTCAGCTCGGCCGCCTCGTCGGAGCAGGTCGCGACCACGGCGTCCACGGCACGGCCCAGGGCGGCCTCGAGCTCAACCCGGTCCGCCGGGCTGGTGTCGGCCGCACCCTGCTGGCGCCGCTTGACGACGCCGAGCGCGTGGTAGGTGTGCACGACCGGGACCGCCGGCCCGGGCAGCGCCCGCGCGGCCTGCGCGGCGGCCAGGCCGGACATCCAGAAGTGGCTGTGCACGACGTCGGGACGGTCCGCGCGCCACGCCGCCGCCAACCGGTCGGCCATGGCGGGGACCAGGGGCAGCAGCTCGTCCTTGGGGAGCCGCCCGGGTGGGCCGGCATCGAGGTGGTGCACCGAGACGCCGGGGGCGAACGGCACGACCGCGGGCAGGTCGGGGTCGTCGCGACGGGTGTGCACGGTGACGAGGTGCCCGCGCGCGGCCAGCGTGCGGGCCAGCGCGGCCACGTGCACGTTCTGGCCGCCCGCGTCCACGCCGCCGAGCACGGCCAGCGGGCTGGCGTGCTCCGAGACCAGGGCGATCTTCACGGTCCGCTCCTCTCCAGTGCGACGTCCGACCCGACGGCCTTCCCTTCTCCCTGGCCGAGCAGACGGAGGCAGGCGCGGGTGACTTCCTCGGCGGTGACCGAGGACAGGCAGGGGTGACCGGGCACCGGGCAGTCGCGGGCGCGGCTGTCCCGGCACGCCGCCTGCTGGTTGCCGAGGAGCTCGACCGGGACCGCGTACGGGGCCCAGCGCACGGCCGGCACCACCGGGGAGAACAGGCTGACCACCGGGGTGCCGACGGCGGCGGAGAGGTGGGCCGGGCCGGTGTTGCCGGTCACGGTGACCGAGGCGCCGCGGAGCACGGTGGACAGCTGGGCGAGGTCGGTCCGGCCGCCGAGGTCGTGCCCGTGGCGGCCCGCGACCCGGGCGGTGAGCGCCCGCTCGCCCGGACCGCCGGTGACCAGCACGCGGAGGCCGGCCTCGCTGAGCAGCCGCACGGCGTCGGCCGCGTGCTCCGCGGGCCAGGCCCGCGAGGGGACGGCCGCACCCGGGTGCAGGACCACGTACGGGGCGTCGCCGGTCAGCGAGGAGACGTCGGGGCCCGGGGTCACGGCCAGCTGGCCGCCGTCTCCGGCCGGCAGGTCGAAGCCGGCGGCCCGGGCGATGGTGAGCGCGCGCTCGGCCTCCGGCTGGTCCTCCGGGAAGTCCTCGCCGGGACGCAGGCGGACGTCGAGCAGCTGGCCGGCGAAGTCCACCGAGGCCCCGGTGAGCCGCCGGAAGCCGTGCAGCCGCAGCAGCAGGGCGAGCGGCAGCGGCGACTGGTGGAAGGAGGTGAGGATGACGGCCTCGTCGGTGCCGGCGTCGCTCAGCAGCGCGCCCAGCTCGGCCACCGCCGCCGGCGTGAGGGGCGGGGCCGGGTTGGCGATCCAGGGGCAGGTCCAGACCAGCACCTGGGCGACCCCGGGCAGCTGGCGGGCCGCCGGCGCCCCCTGCGGACCGCAGAGCAGCACCACCTCCGCCGGCTCGCCGCCACGGCCGGCGGCGACCGCCCTGACCGCTGGTCCCGCCAGCAGCACGTCACCGACGGAGTCCAGACGCGCGACCAGGACCCGCCTCATGCCACCGTCGTCGTGCTGCTGGCGGGCGTGCTGCTGGCAGGGGTGCCGCTGGCAGGGGTGCTGCTGGCGGGGGTGCTGCTGGCGGGGGTGCCGAGAGCGCTGGCCGGTGCTGCGCCGCCGAGGACGAGGGCCACGGCCTCGGCCAGGGTGCCGGCGACCTCCGCGCGCTGGGCGGCGTCCTCGACCTCGGCCCGACGGGTCACCGGGGTGGGCACCAGCACCCCCCGGGCGCCGGCGGCCGCAGCGGCGCCCACGTCGGCCCCGATGTCACCGATCACCACCACCCGCTCGGGCGCCACGCCGAGCGCCGCCGCCGCCGCGAGCACCAGGCCGGGCTGCGGCTTGCGGCAGGCGCAGCCGTCGTCGGGCCCGTGCGGGCAGACCTGCCAGGTGTCGAAGGGGCCGAAGAGCTCGTCCACGCGGGCGTTCACCGCGCGCAGCTGCTCGGGGCCGATCAGGCCGCGGGCGATGCCGGACTGGTTGCTGACCACCCCGACCGGGAGCCCGGCGCCCCGGACGGCGGCGACCGCGGCCACCGCGCCGGGCATCGGCTCGACCAACGCCGGGTCGGTGTTGTAGGGGACGTCCACCACCAGGGTGCCGTCGCGGTCGAAGAGCACGGCGGCGGGCAGGCTCGTCGCAGGGGTCACGGGCTCGGCTCTACCCAGCAGCAGCAGTGGTCCAAACGCGACACCCGTCACCTCTCCTCCTGCCTCCCCGGCGCCCGGCTGGCACCGGCCCTGCGGAAGACTGCCGCGGTGGAGATCCTGGGTCAACCTGACGGCCGCCCCGAGGTGCTGGCCCTGCGGGCGCTGAAGCTCGGCGACCTGCTGGTCGCCGTGCCCGCCCTGCGTGCGGTCCGGCGCGCCCACCCCGAGCACCGGCTGGTGCTGGCCGTGCCGGGCTGGCTGGCTGAGGTCGCCGAGCTCGTCGAGGGGGTGGACGCCCTGCTGCCGACCCGGGGGCTGGACGACCTGCTGCCCCTGGCCCCCGGCCGGGTGGACACCGTGGTCGACCTGCACGGCGGCCCCGACGCCCGCCGGGTGCTGGAGGCCTTGGAGCCCCGCCGCCGGGTCGGCCACCGCGCACCCGGCTGGGACGGCCCGGAGTGGCAGGACGGCGTGCTGGAACGGGCCCGGTGGGCGCGGCTGGTGACGGCGCACGGCATGCCGGCCGACCCCGACGACGTCGCCCTGCTGCCACCGACCGCACCCAACCCGGCACCGGACGCCGTGGTGGTGCACGTCGGGGCGTTCTACGGGTGCCGGAAGTGGCCCGTGGGACGGTTCGCCGAGGTCGCCCGCACCCTGGCCGCCGCCGGCGAGCGCGTGGTCGTCACGGGCGGCGCGGCCGACCGGGACCGGGCGGTGGCCGTCGCCGAGCAGGCCGGTCTGCCCGCGGAGGCGGTGCTCGCCGGGGTGGTCGGGCTCGGCACGTTCGCCTCGGTCGTGGCCGGGGCGCGACTGGTGCTGACCGTGGACACCGGCGCCGCCCACGTGGCCTCGGCCTACGCGACCCCCTCGATCGTGCTGTTCGGTCCCGCCCCGGTCGAGGAGTGGGGGCCGCCGACGACGGGCCCGCACGTCGTGCTGACCGACGCCCGGCTCCGCGTCGGCGACACCTTCGGCTCCGAGCCGGACCCCGCCATGATGGCCGTCACCGCCGCCGACGTGCTGGCCACGGCCGCCCGGCTGCTCGACAACCCGGCGCCCGCCGCCTGACGGGTCCGCACGCCGGCTGACCCGCCGGCAGCGCGTCGTGATCTGCCGCGACTACGCGGCAGATCACGACGTATCCCGCCGGGTCAGCGGCTGCGCAGCCCGCGCACCACCCGGTCGGCCTTCCTCAGGACGCGCACCCCGACCCGCCGCGGCCGGCGGGTCACCCGGGCCAGCGTCCGCACCAGGTCGGGCGCCTCGGGCTGCTGGCGCGCCCTCTCCTGCGCCGCCTTCAGCGAAGCTGCCTCGTCCTTGGCCGCCTTCGCCTTCGCCTCGCGCGCCTTCGCCTCCGCCAGCTTGGTGGTGGCCCGCTCCAGCCGCTTCTCGGTCCTGGCCAGCTCGGCCCTGGTGTCGCGGAGGTCGCGCCGGATGGCGTACAGCTCGTCCGCGGAGGCGCCCACCAGCGTCTCCACCGGCGGGGGCAGTGCCACCGCGGCCATCCGGGCGTCGAACTCCGTCGGGTCCTGGCCGTCGGCGTAGACGTGGGGCAGGTCGTGCGCGGCCAGGAAGCGGGCGAAGGTGTCCCAGCGCCCGCGGTGGCCCTGGACCAGCCGGTCCCAGCTGGCCTCGGCGTGGAGCTCGAGGGGGTCGGTGTCGGAGGCGACCTCGGTGATCAGCCGGTGCGGGATCTCGTGGTACTCCGCCAGCTCGAGCGTCCGCGCGTCGTGCGCGAGCAGCACGGCGGGGGTGCCGGCCAGCAGCGAGGCGATGTTGCCGTGGATCCGGGTGCCGAAGGAGAAGTCGTAGCGGCGGAGGTGGTCGAACCAGGTGTTCGGGTCGAGGAAGAACCGGATCCGGTTCTCGCGCACCAGCGGGTGGTCCAGGGTGACCGGAGCGCCGTTGTCCACCATGGCGCTGGAGTTCATCGGGTAGGTGCCGTAGAGCATCAGCTCCAGCGACTGGATGTTCTGGGCCAGGTAGACGAGGTTCGGGTAGTGCTCGGCGCAGTACTGCGAGAGCGGGCCCATCTCGGTGACGTAGGGCGAGACGTTGAAGGCGATCGGGGACTCACGGGTGAGGGTCTCGACCCGACGACCCACCGAGAGGTCGGGCCCCCACATGAACATCGAGGGGCAGCCGATCACCTCGACGTGCTCGTCGCCGAAGCCGAGCCCGCGCAGGTAGTCCCGGGTGAACTCACCGCGGACGCCGATCGAGGACGACCGGTCCAGCACGGCCCGGACGAAGCGGGCGGTGGCCGTCCCCACCACGTCCTCGGACCGCCGCAGCCCCGCGAGCGAGGCCTGGGCGCCGACCCCGAGCACGGTCACCGGGACGCGCAGCTGCTCGATCAGGGTGCTCATCGCCTCCAGCCGGTGGACGTAGTCGGGCCGGAACGCGTTGGCCAGCGGGATGACGACGTGGTCGACCTCCTCGTTCAGCTTCTCCGCCGACTCCGTCAGCAGGGTGGAGGTGGTGAGGTCGGTGTCGGAGCGCGCGAGCAGGCGGTAGACCGACTGGCTGAAGACCAGGTTGCCGGTGTTGTTGCCGATCAGGTTGCGCCGGTAGGTCGTCTCGGCGTCGGCGACGTCGAACGGGTTCTTGTGGGCGCGGATGACGATCCGGGGCATGGGGGTCTCCTCCCGTCGAGCGGCCGTCCCCTGCACGGGCCGGGGAGCCTGGCCCAGCACTTTAGCGACTGGCGCGCCCCGGCACACCTGGCCACGCCCGCTCGGCAGCCGCCGGAACGGGGACGGGAGGGGCACCGGCCCCGCGCCCACCCGGCGACCGGACGCCGCGGGCCCGTGACAGGGTCGACCCGGTGGGCCGTCCGGCGCACAGCCCCGGACGGCAGCAGAGCCGTCGAGATGAGGAGCCCATGAGCACCGAGACGGAGAGCACGCAGAGCGGCGGCCGGGGGCGCACCGACGACGGACCGGCGAGCGGGGTGTCGCAGGCGCTCACCGGCCGGATGCTGCTGGCCGCGGTCGTCTCGGCGATCTCGGCGCTGCTCTACGGCTACGACACCGGGATCATCTCCGGTGCCCTGCTGCAGATCAAGCGGGACTTCACCATCGGCAGCGGCATGGAGCAGGTGGTCGCCGGCAGCATCTTGTTCGGGGCGGTGCTGGGCGCCTACACCTGCAGCCAGCTCTCCGAGCGCCAGGGCCGGCGGCGGACGATCCTGATCGTCTCCGGGATCTTCGTGGTCGGGGCGCTGCTGTGCTCGGTGGCCCCGAACGCCGTGCTGCTCTCGCTGGCCCGGATCGTCCTGGGCTTCGCCGTCGGCGGCGCCACCCAGACCGTCCCGATGTACGTCGCCGAGCTCGCGCCGGCCAGCAAGCGGGGACGGCTCGTGCTCACCTTCCAGCTGGGCATCGGGGTGGGGATCGTCGCCGCCACCCTGGTGGGCGCCAGCGAGATCTCGCCCTGGCGGGTCTCGGTGGGCTCGGCGGCCGGACCGGCCCTGGTGATGCTCCTGGTGATGCTGCGGCTGCCCGAGAGCCCCCGCTGGCTGGTGAAGAAGAACCGCCGCGACGAGGCCCGGGAGGTCCTGCGGGGCGTCCGCGCCCGGGGCAGCGACCTGGACACCGAGCTCGGGGAGATCGTCGACCTGGAGGAGGCCGAGCGCGGCGCCGGCCGGGACGACCGCGGCTGGCGCGGGCTGCGGAAGCCCTGGGTGCGTCCGGCCCTCGTGGTCGGCTGCGGGATCGCGATCTTCACCCAGCTCAGCGGGATCGAGATGATCATCTACTACGCGCCGACGATCCTGACCGACAACGGGTTCTCCGAGACCTCCGCCCTGCGGGTGAGCGTGGCCCTCGGCGTCACCTACCTGGTGATGATGATCGTCGGGCTCAGCATCGTGGACAAGGTGGGCCGGCGCCGCCTGACGTTGATCATGGTCCCGGGCGCGGCAGCCTCGCTGGCCGTGCTGGGGGCGCTGTTCGTGACCGGGCACGACGGCCGCGGCGACGTGCCGTTCATCGTCGCCTGCCTGGTGGTGTTCATGTTCTTCAACGCGGGCGGGCTGCAGCTGATGGGCTGGCTGACCGGCTCGGAGATCTACCCGCTGGCGGTCCGCAGCTCCGGCACCAGCGCGCAGTCGATGGCGCTGTGGAGCACCAACCTGCTGATCACCCTGACCCTGCTGACCATCATCGACGGCATCGGGGTGGGGCCGACGATGTGGCTGTACGCGGCGTTCAACGTGGCCGCGTGGGTCTTCGTGTTCCTGCGGCTGCCGGAGCTGACCGGCCACAGCCTGGAGGGCATCGAGGGCCGGCTGCGCGAGGGCCACTTCCGCCCGGCGGACTTCTGAGGGCCCGCCGGGCAGACGTGGCCGGCGGCCCCGGGGCTCAGCGCCCGGGGCCGACCGGCACGTCGCCGGCCAGGGTGATGCGGTGCATCACCCTGGTCTGGGTGTAGTCGCGGTTGGCGTAGTGCAGCGTGCAGCGGTTGTCCCAGATGCCGACGTCGCCGAGCGCCCAGCGGTGCCGGACGGTGTGCTCGGGCTTGGTCAGGTGCGCGTAGAGCAGGTCGAGGATGGCGCGGCTCTCGGCGTCGGAGACCCCGACGACGTGGTCGGTGAAGCCCGGGTTGACGAACAGCCCCTTGCGCCCGGTCTGCGGGTGCACACGGACGACCGGGTGGACGACCGGGGGCAGCTCGGTGACCGTCGTGCCCTCCCACTCGTTGCCGCGGCCGCCGCGGCCCTGCTTGAGGAACATGCCCCACTCGCGGTTGCCGTCGTGCACGGCGTCGAGCTGGTCGACCAGCTGCTGGACCGGGGCCGAGAGGGACTCGTACGCCAGCTGGCTGTCCACCCAGCTGGTGTCCCCGCCGTGGTCGGGCAGCCGGACCGCGCGCAGGATCGAGCCGAGCGGGGGCCGCTCCATGAAGGTGACATCGGTGTGCCAGACGTCGGAGAAGGAGAAGTCGGGGTCGGCGCTGTCGATGTTGTAGACCTCGGGGTGAGCCGCGTCGATGCCGTTGACGACCGGGTGGGCCACGGTCAGATCGCCCAGCCGGCGGCCGAACTCGACCTGGTCGTCGTCGGTCAGGTCCTGGCCGCGGAAGAAGATCACCTTGTGCTCGAGCAGGGCGTCGCTGACCGCGGCCACCTGCGCGTCGGTGGCGTGCCGCAGGTCCAGGCCGACGACCTCGGCGCCGAAGGAGGGTCCGAGCTTGTCCAGCGTCAGCTGGGCGGAGTCCGTCCGGTGCGGTCCGGTGATGGTCATGGCTGCTCCTCGGGTCGGGGGATCTGCACTCCCGACCGTAGGGCTAGGGATAGTCGGCATCCAGGCCCTTCTCGCAGGGTGGACCGCGCACCCTGCTCGGCGACGCGGCCGGGCCGCTACCCCACTCAGTACCGCGTCAGCTCGGCCTGCTCCGGCCCGTGCGGGATGTCGATCCGCGCCTCGCCGGTGACCAGGGCGCGCAGGACCACCTGGCCGACGTAGCGGGAGCTGTGCGCGACCATGCCCGGCCGTGCCTCCTGCCCGGCGGTGTAGCGGCCGTCGCCGAACTCGGTCGCGGTGATCGAGGGCAGGACGAGCGAGACCGTGACCCCCTCGGGCTCGAGCTCGGCCCGGCTGACCGCGCTGAGCATGTTGACCGCGGCCTTGGTGGCGGCGTACCCGCCGACCCCGGGCAGCACCATGCGGGTCGTGCCCGAGCTGATGTCGACCACCCGGCCGGCGCCGCTGGCCCGCAGGGCGGGGACGGCCGCCTGGGTCATCGCCACCAGGCTCACCACGTTCAGCTCCAGCACCCGGCGGAACGCGTCGAGATCGAAGGTGGCCACGGGCTCGTGGAAGCTCACCCCGGCGTTGTTGACCAGCCCGTCCAGCCGGCCGAACCGGTCGAGGGTGGCCTGCACGACGCGGGCGCGGTCGGCCGCGGCGGTGACGTCGGCCGGCACGGCCAGCGCGCCGTCGAGCTCGACCGACAGCCGCTCCAGCCGGTCGGCCCGCCGGGCGACGAGCACCGGGTGCGCTCCGGCCTCGCGCAGCACCCGGGCGGTCGCCTCCCCGATCCCCGACGACGCTCCGGTGACGACCACGACCTTGCCCTGCGGGCTCCACGTCTGCACGGCTCCACCGTAGGCCGGTCCGCGGTGGCGGCCCACGCTGCTCCGCTGGAGCCGGTGTCCGCCGGGTACCGGCTCGTCCGCCAGGGACGTTCCGGTGCCGCCGGTCGCTCCGGCTCGTACGGTGGTCCCACCATGGACGACTCCACGAGCACGCTCCCGCCGGCCCGGACCGGCACCACCGAGCTGGCGTGGCACGACGGCGAGCCCGTCGAGGGTCCGGCCGACGAACGGGACGCGGACGGCTACGCCGACCTGCGCACCTACGCCACCATCGGGGACGGCCGCACCATCGCCCTGGTGGCGCGGGACGGTCGGATCGACTGGCTGCCGCTGCCCGACGTCAGCTCGGTGGCCGCCTTCGGCGCCCTGCTGGACCACGAGAACGGGGGCTACATCGCCCTCTGCCCGTCCGAGCCCTTCCGGGTCAGCCGCCGCTACGTCGAGGGCACCAACGTCCTGCAGACCACCTTCACCACCGCCGCCGGCTCAGCCCGGGTGACCGACTCGCTCAACACCGGCGTGGCCGGCCGGCTGCCCTGGGCCGAGCTGGCCCGCCGGATCGACGGGCTCGAGGGCAGCGTCCGCTTCCGGGCCGAGGTCGTGCCGGGCACCTGCTTCAACGACGCCGCCCCCTGGATCCACGACACCGTGCACGGCAAGGTGCTGCGGGTCGACGGCCTGAACCTGGCCGCCCGCACGCTGCACGACGACGGCGTCGAGGTCGGCGAGCGGCAGATCAGCGCGGCCTACGTCACCGCGCCGGGGTCCCGCCACCTGCTGGGACTGGTGGCCACCGAGCGCGAGGCCCTCTCCCTGGTCTCCCCGGAGGACATCGACAGCGGCATCGACCGGACCATCGCCAACTGGCGCACCTGGACGAGCACGTTCTCCTACGACGGGCCCTGGCAGCCCGCCGTCCAGCGCAGCGCGCTGGTGCTCAAGCAGCTGATCTACGCCCCCACCGGCGCGCTGGCCGCGGCCGCGACCACCTCGCTGCCCGAGTCGCTGGCCGGGGGCAAGAACTGGGACTACCGGTTCGCCTGGATCCGCGACATGGCCTACTCCCTCACCGCGCTGTTCCGGTTCGGCGTCCGCGAGGAGACCCACAGCGCGATCAGCTGGCTGCTGCGCACGATGCGGGAGTTCTCCGACGAGCCGGCGGTCTTCTACACCCTCGACGGCCGGCTGGCCACCACCGAGCCGATCCGGCGCGACGCCCCCGGTTGGCGCCGGGTCGGACCGGTCGTCCGGGGCAACGGGGCCCGCGACCAGCTCCAGCTCGGGGTGTTCGGGGACGTGTTCAGCATCGTCCAGCTCTACGTGGACAACGGCAACGTCCTCGACGACCAGAGCGCGCGGCTGCTGACCGTGATCGCCGACCGGGCCTGCGACCGCTGGCGGAGCCGCGACTCGGGGATGTGGGAGCTGCCCGAGCCCCAGCACTTCACCACCTCCAAGCTCGGCTGCTGGCAGGCGCTGCAGCACGCCGCGCACCTGGCCGAGGTCGGCCAGCTGCCGGGCTCGGCCGACCGCTGGCGCAGCGAGGCGGAGGAGATCCGGCGCTGGGTCGACCAGCACGCCTGGTCGCAGAGCCGGGGCGCCTACGTCTGGTACCCGGGCTCGGACGAGCTGGACGCCTCGATCATGCTGCACGCGGTCAGCGGCTTCGACCGCGGCGAGCGGATGTCGGCCACGCTGGACGCCCTCCGCGAGGAGCTCGGCGCGGGGCCGCACCTCTACCGCTACAGCGGCGCGGCCGCCGAGGAGGGCGTCTTCCTCGCCTGCTCCTACTGGATGGTCTCGGCCCTGCACCTGTGCGGGCGGACCGAGGAGGCCCGGTCGCTGATGGATGAGCTGATGAGCGCACCCAACGACGTCGGCCTGCTGGCCGAGATGATCGACCCCGCCACGGGCGCGTTCCTGGGCAACCTGCCCCAGGGGCTCAGCCACCTCGCCCTGGTCAACGCCGCCCTGACCATCGGCAGCGGGGACGAGCAGCGTCCCGGCTGAGCGCTCGCCCCGGACACCCGGTCGCCACCCACCCGCAGCAGCCGGTCGGGCGAGGGCGGACCCCCTAGCCTGGTGCCCGTGAGCACGCGGAGCGGTGCCCGGGCGCTCGACCCGGGATCCGTGCCCGGCAGCCGCCTGGTCCGGGCCCGCGCCGCCGGCTGGCGGGTGGTGGTGCAGACAGCGGCCGCCTGCCTGCGCTACCGGGTGACCGGGCTGGCGGCCGAGGCCGCCTTCTTCGCCATCCTCTCGCTGCCCCCGCTGGTCTTCGGCCTCGCCGGCGCCATCGGCTTCGTGGCCCGGACCTTCGACGTCCGCACCGTGGCCGGCTTCCGCGAGCAGGTGCTGGCCCTGGCCGCCCGCGCCGTCACCCCGGACGTGGTCAGCGGCGTCATCCAGCCGACCCTCGACGACGTCCTGTCCGGCGGCCGCTTCGAGATCATCTCCGTCGGCTTCGTGCTGGCCCTGTGGTCGGGCTCCCGCGCCCTCAACGTCGTCGTCGACACCATCACGATCATGTACGGGCTGGCCGGGCGCCGCGGCATCCTGGCCACCCGGGCCCTCTCCTTCACCCTCTACCTGGTCTTCCTGCTCGTCGGGGTGGTGCTGCTCCCCCTCGTGCTGGCCGGACCCCGGCTGGTCGACCGGCTGCTGCCCGACCGGCTGGAGGTGCTCGGCGACGTCTACTGGCCGGTGGTGCTGCTCGGCACCGTCGCCTTCCTGACCGCGCTCTACCACCTGGCCGTGCCGGTCCGCAGCCGCTGGCGCTCCGACCTGCCCGGGGCGGTGCTGACCCTCGGCGTCTGGATCGGCGGCAGCGTGCTGCTGCGCCTGGTCCTCGGCGTCAGCTCGGGGTCGACGAGCATCTACGGTCCGCTGGCCGCCCCGATCGCGGTGCTGATCTGGCTCTACCTGCTCTCCATCGCCCTGCTGATCGGCGCGGCCCTGAACGCGGCCGTCGACAAGGTCTGGCCCGACCTCTCGGGCATCCCGCACCCGGCCGGAGAGCCGGTCGAGGACGGCGACGGAGTAGCTGCCGGAGAGGCCCTCGTGCCCACCGCCGTCGCGCACCGTCGGCGCCGTCTCCCCCGCCTCCGCCGTCGAGCCCGCGTCTCGTCTTGAATGCTGGACGCTCGTCTCATCGATTGAGAAGCAGATTTGATCGCAGCCCCCGGGCGGCAGAGGCTGACGACGTGTCCATCACTGCGGAGCCCGCGCTCGACCGGCAGCCGCCGGTCCAGCCGACCCGCAGCCGGCGCTCCGGTCTGACCGTGCGGCGCTTCCTCGACCTCGGGCGTACCGAGTCGATGATGTGTCGCCGCTCCAGCCGCTGACCCCTTAGCGCGCGCCTGCGGCGACCCCTGCCGTCCGCCGACCACCGGCGCGTGCCACCCCGGACCGAGGACACCATGACCACCGAGACGCCCACCCCGACCGCCGCCCCGTCCCCGGAGCCCAGCCGCGCCCCCCGGTCGCCCGCCGCCGCCCGCCCGGCGGCGAAGGCGCGCCGGACCAAGGGCGAGGGCCAGTGGGCGCTGGGCTACCGCGAGCCGCTGAACGCCAACGAGCAGTCCAAGAAGGACGACTCCCCGCTCAACGTGCGGGCCCGGATCGAGAACATCTACGCCCACGGCGGCTTCGCCTCGATCGACCCGGGCGACCTCCGCGGCCGCTTCCGCTGGTACGGCCTCTACACCCAGCGCAAGCCCGGGATCGACGGCGGCAGGACCGCGACGATGGACCCCTCCGAGCTCGACGACGAGTACTTCATGCTCCGCGTCCGGATCGACGGCGGGGCGCTGACCACCGAGCAGCTCCGCGTGATCGGGCAGATCTCGGTCGACTTCGCCCGCGGCACCGCCGACGTCACCGACCGGCAGAACGTCCAGCTGCACTGGATCCGCGTCGAGGACGTGCCCGAGATCTGGCGCCGGCTCGAGGCCGTCGGGCTGAGCACCACCGAGGCGTGCGGGGACTGCCCGCGGGTCATCCTCGGCTCGCCGGTGGCCGGCATCGCCGCCGACGAGATCATCGACCCGACGCCGGCCATCGCCGCCATCGCCGAGCGCTACGTCGGCAACCCCGAGTACGCGAACCTGCCCCGCAAGTTCAAGACCGCCATCACCGGCCACCCGCTGCAGGACGTCGTCCCCGAGATCAACGACGTCGCCTTCGTCGGCGTCGAGCACCCCGAGCACGGGCCCGGCTTCGACGTCTGGGTGGGCGGTGGCCTGTCCACCAACCCGATGCTGGCCCAGCGGATCGGCGCCTGGGTGCCGAGCGAGGACGTCGCCGACGTGTGGGGGGCCGTCTGCGCGGTGTTCCGCGACTACGGCTACCGCCGGCTGCGCACCCGCGCCCGGATCAAGTTCCTGGTGGCCGACTGGGGCGTGGAGAAGTTCCGGCAGGTGATGGAGGACGAGTACCTGCACCGCCGGCTGCTCGACGGCCCCGCCCCGGCCGTACCCACCCGCTCCGGCGACCACGTCGGCGTCAACGCGCAGAAGGACGGCCGCTTCTTCGTCGGCCTCTCCGCGGTGGCCGGCCGGACCAGCGGCACGGCGCTGCTGGAGCTCGCCGACATCGCCGAGGCGCACGGCTCGTCGCGGATCCGCACCACCCCGATGCAGAAGCTCCTCGTGCTCGACGTCGAGCAGGACCGCATCGAGTCCCTGACCCGGGCCACCGAGGCCATCGGCTGGTCCGCCCGGCCGGACGCCTGGCGGCGCTCGGTGATGGCCTGCACCGGCATCGAGTTCTGCAAGCTGGCCATCGTGGAGACCAAGGCCCGGGCCGCCACCATGGTCGACCAGCTGGAGGCCCGGCTGGGGGCGCTGGACTCCCCCGTCACCGTCCACCTCAACGGCTGCCCCAACTCCTGCGCGCGGATCCAGACCGCCGACATCGGCCTCAAGGGGCAGCTGGTGCCCGGGCCCGACGGGACCCAGGTCGAGGGCTTCCAGGTCCACCTGGGCGGCGGCCTGGGGCTGGACGCAGGCTTCGGCCGGAAGCTCCGCGGGCACAAGGTGACCGCCGACGAGCTGCCCGACTACGTCGAGCGGCTGGCCCGGACCTTCGTCAGCGAGCGCACCGACGGTGAGCGGTTCGCCCACTGGGTCGCCCGAGCCGACGAGCAGGTGCTGGTGTGAGCGGGGACGCGTCGACCGGCGCCGGGCACGCCTCCCGCCAGGCCGTCATGTACTGCCCCTACTGCGCGGAGGAGACGCTGTTCCCGCGTGAGGAGGGCGGCTGGGAATGCCGCAGCTGCCTGCGCGCGTTCTCGGTGTCGTTCCTCGGCCTGGTGCCGAGCCGGCAGGAGGCCCCATGAGCACGACCCTCGACCTGTCCGACCTGGCCGTCCAGGCCAGCCGCGAGCTCGAGCAGGCGAGCGCGCTGGAGATCATGGGCTGGGCGCACGAGCACTTCGGCTCCGGCCTGGTCGTCACCGCCTCGATGGCCGACACGGTGATGATCCACCTGGCCGAGCAGGTGGCGCCCGGCATCGACGTCGTCTTCCTCGACACCGGCTACCACTTCGTGGAGACCATCGGCACCCGCGACGCCGTCCAGGCGGTGCACGACGTCAACGTCATCAGCGTGACGGCCGACCTGACCGTGGCCGAGCAGGACGCCCGCTACGGCAAGGACCTGTTCGCCACCGACCCGGACGCGTGCTGCGCCATGCGCAAGGTCGCCCCGCTCGGCCGGGCACTGGAGCCGTACGCGGCCTGGGCCACCGGGCTGCGCCGCGCCGACTCCGCCGCCCGCGCCAGCACGCCCGTCGTCTCCTGGGACGCCCGCCGGCACCTGCTCAAGGTCGCCCCCATCGCCTCCTGGACCGACGCCGACGTGGCCGGCTACATCGAGCGGAACGGCCTGATGGTCAACCCGCTGCTCGACGACGGCTACAGCTCCGTGGGCTGCGAGCCCTGCACCGTCCGCAGCACCGGCGGCGACGCCCGCGCCGGGCGCTGGGCCGGGCTGGCCAAGACCGAGTGCGGCATCCACCTGTGAGCGCCACCACGAGCACCGACCCGTCCCCTGCCGTGGCACCGGCCACCGGCGCCACGTTGTGGTTCACCGGGCTGCCCTCGGCGGGCAAGTCGACCATCGCGCACGCGCTGGCCGAGCGGCTGCAGGCCGGTGGACGCCGTGTCCAGGTGCTGGACGGGGACGAGGTGCGGCCGCACCTGTCCGCCGGGCTCGGCTTCAGCCGCGCCGACCGCGACCTCAACGTCACCCGGATCGGCTGGGTGGCCCGGCTGCTCGCCTCGCACGGGGTGACCGTGCTGGTGCCGGTGATCGCGCCCTACGCCGATGCCCGGGCGGTGGTCCGCGCCGACCACCGCGAGGCCGGTGTCCCCTTCGCCGAGGTGCACGTCGCCACCCCGCTGGCCGTGGCCGAGGACCGTGACGTCAAGGGCCTCTACGCCCGGGCCCGCAGCGGGGAGATCACCGGCCTGACCGGGGTCGACGACCCCTACGAGGCCCCCCGCCACCCCGAGCTGGTGCTGGACACCGCCGAGGTCGACCTCGCCACCTCCGTCGAGCGGTCCGCCGCTCTGCTGTCCGTCCTCGAGGAGCACCGATGAGCGCCCCCACCACGACCGCCGTCCCCGCCACGTCCGAGCCGGCGACCCCGGGCGCGCTGGCGCCGCCGCCGCTGAGCGAGCTGCAGGCCCTGGAGTCGGAGTCGGTGCACATCTTCCGCGAGGTCGCGGCCACCTTCCGCTCGCCGGTGATGCTGTTCTCCGGCGGCAAGGACTCGGTGGTGATGCTGCACCTGGCCGCGAAGGCCTTCTGGCCGGCGCCGGTGCCGTTCACGCTGCTGCACGTCGACACCGGGCACAACTTCCCCGAGGTGCTGGAGTACCGCGACTGGGCGACCGGCTTCTACGGGGCGCGCCTGGAGGTCGCCTCGGTGCAGGACTACCTGGACGACGGGCGGCTGCGCGAGCGTCCCGACGGCCAGCGCAACCCGCTGCAGACCGTGCCGCTGCTGGACGCGATCACCGAGGGCAGGCACGACGCCGTCTTCGGCGGCGGCCGCCGCGACGAGGAGCGCGCCCGGGCCAAGGAGCGGGTCTACTCCCTGCGCGACGAGTTCGGCCAGTGGGACCCGCGCAACCAGCGGCCCGAGCTGTGGTCGCTCTACAACGGGCGGCACCTGCCCGGCGAGCACGTCCGGGTGTTCCCGCTGTCCAACTGGACCGAGCTCGACGTCTGGGACTACATCGAGGCCGAGGGCATCGCGCTGCCCACCATCTACTACGCGCACCAGCGCGAGGTCGTGCTGCGCGACGACATGTGGGTGGCGGTGACGCCGGTGACCCCGGTCCGCGACGGGGAGCAGGTCGAGCAGCGCTCCGTGCGCTACCGCACCGTCGGCGACATGTCCTGCACGGCGGCGGTGCTCTCCTCGGCGACCACCGTGGCCGAGGTGATCACCGAGGTCGGGCTCAGCTCGCTGACCGAGCGTGGCGCGACCCGCGCCGACGACCGGATGAGCGAGGCCGCCATGGAGGACCGCAAGCGAGAGGGGTACTTCTGATGGCCACCACGACGACCGGCCGCGCAGGCCACGGCGCCGGGGCGCGCACCGCGTCGGGCCGGCGGACGCTGCTCCGGCTGGCCACGGCCGGCTCGGTGGACGACGGCAAGTCGACCCTGGTCGGGCGGCTGCTGTTCGACACCGACTCGGTGCTGGCCGACACCCTCGACCACGTCGAGCTGGTCAGCCGCCGCAAGGGGCTGGACCGGGCGGACCTGGCGCTGCTCACCGACGGCCTGCGCGCCGAGCGCGAGCAGGGCATCACCATCGACGTCGCCTACCGCTACTTCCACACCCCGGCCCGCAAGTTCATCCTGGCCGACTGCCCGGGGCACGTGCAGTACACCCGCAACACCGTCACCGGCTCCTCGACCGCCGACGTCATCGTGCTGCTGGTGGACGCGCGCAAGGGCGTCGTCGAGCAGACCCGCCGCCACCTGGCCGTGGCCTCGCTGCTGCGGGTGCCGCACGTGGTCCTGGTGGTGAACAAGATCGACCTCGTCGACTTCGCCGAGGACGTCTTCACCGCCGTCGCCACCGACTTCGCCCGGCTGGCCCTCAGCCTGGGGGTCGCCGACAGCCACGCCATCCCGGTCTCGGCCACCGAGGGCGACAACGTGGTGACCCGCTCGACCCGGACGCCCTGGTACGACGGGCCCACCGTGCTCAGCTACCTGGAGACCGTCGACGACACCCCGGTCGCGGTCGGGGCGGACCTGCGGTTCCCGGTGCAGTACGTCATCCGCCCGCAGAGCGCGGCGCTGGCGCCGTGGGCGTCGGCGGCCCCTGCGGTGGACGGTGACTACCGCGGCTACGCCGGCAAGGTGGAGTCCGGACGGGTGCGGGTGGGGGCCGAGGTCGTGGTCCTGCCCCGCGGCTCGCACGCCACCGTCACCGCCATCGACACCCCCGACGGGCCGCTGGAGGTCGCGGTGGCCGGCCAGTCGGTGACGTTGCGGCTCGACACCGACGTCGACGTGTCGCGGGGGGACGTGCTGGCCGCGACCGACGCCCCGCCCGCCCCCGTGCGGGAGATCACCGCCACCGTGTGCTGGCTGGCCGAGCGCGAGCTGACGGTCGGCGCCCGCGTCCTGGTGCAGCACGGCACCTCGCTGACCAAGGCCGTGGTGCGGTCCCTGGACGGCTCGCTCGACCTGACCTACGGCGCCGGCGGCACCCCCACCTGGCAGCCCGCCGCCCGGCTCGGGCTGAACGACATCGGCCGGCTCCGGCTGGCGCTGGCCAACCCGCTGCCGGTGGACAGCTACCGCGAGCACCGCACGACCGGCGCGTTCATCCTCGTCGACGAGGCCGACGGCTGGACCCTCGGCGCCGGCATGGTCGGCAGCTCGGCCATCCCCTCCGGCCCGGCCACCCCTTCCGGCCCGGCCACCCCCGCTCCGGCGACCTCGGCCGCACCGGTAGACGCGCCCTCCGCCGCCGGCGGCGCCGGCACGCACTCCGCAGAAAGGAGCCCGGCATGACCGCTCCGGCACTCGTCCTGCTCGGCTACGGCAGCGCCGACCCCCGGGTCGCGCGGGTCAGCCGGCAGATCCGGACCCGGCTGCTCCGGGCGCGGCCCAACCTGGAGGTCGAGGTCGCCTTCCTCGACCACTGCGCCCCGAGCGCCCCGCAGGTGGTGGCCGAGCTGGCCGCCCGGGGCGTGCGCGAGGTCGTGCTGGTGCCGCTGCTGCTCTCCGACGCCTTCCACGCCCAGGTCGAGGTGCCCTCGGTGGTCGCCGCCGTCAGCGCCGCCCACCCCGAGCTGCGGGTCACCGCGTCGCGGCCGATCGGGCCGGAGGCGGCGCTGCTCACCGTGATCGACCGCCGGCTCCGCGACGCCCTCCGGGCCCGCCGGATCGGCGAGCTGGACGGGCTGGTCTTCGCCGCCGCCGGCAGCACCGACGTCCGCAGCAACGCCATCGTGGCCCGCCGCGCCCGGCAGTGGGCGACCCACCACCGGCTGCCCTGCGTGACCGCCTTCGCGATCGCCTCGGGCCCCACCACGGCCGAGGCCGTCCGCACCCTCCGCAGCCAGGGCCGCCGCCACGTCGCCGTCGGCAGCTGGTTCCTCGCGCCCGGCGCGCTGTTCACCCGCCAGGCCGAGCTCGCGTACGAGGCCGGCGCGGTCGCGGTGTCGGAGCCGATGGGCGCCGAGCCGGAGATCGCCGACGTCGCCCTGGTGCGCTACGTGGTCGCCGCCCTCGAGCTGGTCGACCTGGACACCCCGGCCGCCGGCACCGACCTCGACTCCCCGTTCGAGGTCGAGACCGGCTACGAGGACGAGCCCCCGCTGCGCCACCTCTCGGTCGTCTCCGCCTGAGCGACCCCGTACCGGCCGGCCGCCTGGGCGGGCCCCACCCGGCTCAGGTGGCGGCGAGGCGCAGCTGGGTGAGCGGCTCGGGCGCCGGGGCGTCCCTGGTGGTGGCCATGACCGTGGTCATGCCGCAGGACCCGGGCACGGTGGCGCCCCACGGTCCCGGCTGTGCCAGCATGACGCCGTGCCGCGCCCCGCTCTCCAGCTCCTGCTCGACCGCTCCGGCCGGACCCCGGGGCGTGACCTGGACGACGACGAGCTGGTCGAGCTCTACCGCTGGCCCGACGACGGCCGGCCGCGGGTGCGCACCAACTTCGTCTCCTCCCTCGACGGGGCGGTCCAGGGCCCGGACGGGCGGTCCGGGGGCCTCGGCACGCCTGCCGACGCCCATGTCTTCGCCCTCCACCGGGCGCTGGCCGATGCCGTCCTGGTCGGGGCCGGCACCGTGCGGCAGGAGGGCTACCGGGCCATCGACCTGCAGCCCTGGCAGAGCGCGCTGCGGGAGCGCCTCGGGCTCGCCCCGTTCCCGGCCCTGGTGGTGGTCTCCGCCAGCGCCGCGCTGGACCCGTCGGTCGCCACCCCGGCGTCGGGGCCCGGCGGACCTGTTGTGGTGGTGACTCCCAGCGGGAAGCCGCGGGAGCGGCTGGCCCCGCTGCGCGAGGCCGGCGTCGAGGTGCTGGAGACCGGCGGCGCGGTCGAGCTGCCTGCCGTGCTGGACGCGCTGGCCGGGCGCGGGTGGTCCCGGCTGCTCTGCGAGGGCGGTCCGCGCCTGCACCGCGACCTGCTGGCCGCGGGGCTGGTCGACGAGCTCTCGCTGACCCTGGCCCCGCTCGTCGTCGGCGGCGACGGCGCGCGCTCGACCAGCGGTCCGGCCCTGCCCGACCTGCGGTCGTTCACGCTGGCCTTCGCCCTGCACGCCGCCGACGGCGCGCTGCTCACCCGCTACACCGCGGCCTGACCCGGGCGACCAGTAACGATCCGGGGACGACCTGGTCGTCTCGCCACCCGCCCGGCCGGGGCCCGGCATGCTGCTGGTGTCGTCCCCCCGGCAGGAGCCCTCCCCCATGTCCACCGACGCCTCGTCGCGCCCGTTCCCCGCCCCCGCGCAGCTCCGGACCCCGGTCCCCCCGCAGCGCCCCCGTCCCCTCGTCCGGACCCGCCGTGGTCTGGGTCGGCCCTCCACCTGGGCCCTGGCCGTCGCCGTCCTGCTCGTGGGCCTGGTGGCGGTGCTGCTGGTGGCCGAGCCGGCGTCGCTGTCCGAAGGCCCACCGGCGCCCGCGCACGTCGCCGCGGCCCTCGTCGCGGGGCTGGCCGTCGCCACCCCCTGACCCGGCTGCCCCCTGAGCGGTTGCCGGGCCCTCAGCCGGCGAAGTCCGGGTTGTCGTCGCGCGCCCGGCTGGGCTGCACCCGCGAGGGCTCGCCCGGCATCTTCGGGTGGTCGGGCGGGTAGGGCATCTCGGCACCGCCGTACCTCCCCGTCCCCAGCTCGCGGACGTCGCGCGCGTAGAGCTCGAGCGCCCCGTCCAGCCGGCCGGGCGGGTTGGCGTAGAACGGGGCCCACACGTCCCCCACCTCCGCGAACCGGGTCAGCATGCTGGGGATGGTGAAGTCCTCGGGCACGACGTCGCTGAGCTCGTCCCAGGTCAGCGGGGCCGAGACGACCGCGGTCGGGGTCGGGCGGATGGAGTAGGCCGCGGCGATGGTGCGGTCCCGGGCCATCTGGTTGTAGTCGACGAAGATCCGGCTGCCGCGCTCCTCCTTCCACCAGTTGACGGTGACGTGCTCGGGCATCCGGCGTGACAGCTCGCGGCCCAGGGCGATCACCGCGTGCCGGGCCTCGACGAAGTCGTGCTCGGGGACCACGGGCACGAAGACGTGGACGCCGCGGCCGCCGCTGGTCTTGGGGAACCCCTGCAGGCCGACGTCGGCCAGCACCCCGCGCAGCTCGTGGGCCGCCCGGGCGGCGTCGGCGAAGTCGGTGCCCGGCTGGGGGTCGAGGTCGATGCGCAGCTGGTCGACCCGGTCCGGGTCGGCCCGGGTGACCGGCCAGGGGTGGTAGCGCAGCGTGCCCAGGTTGGCCATCCAGACCACGGTGGCCAGCTCGGTGACGCAGACCTGCTGCGCCGTCCGCCCGGAGGGGAAGGTCACCTGCACCGTCTGCACCCAGTCCGGCATGCCCTTGGCCGGAGCGCGCTTCTGGTAGAACGCCTCGTGGTGGGAGTCGGTGCGGGTGCTCAGCGTGACCTCGGGGCGGTAGCCGCCGGGCCAGCGCTCCATGGTCACCGGACGCTCGAGCAGCGCGGCGAGGATGCCGTCGCCCACGGCGACCACGTACTCCACGACCTGGCGCTTGGTCAGCCCGACCTCGGGGAAGTACACCTTGTCGGGGCTGGTGACGCGGACCGTGCGGTCCCCGATCGGGAGCTCCACGGCGGGGACCGGCATGCCGCGAGCATAGGGGACGGCCGCGGAACAGCCGTGACCTCCGCGGCGTTGACCCTCCAGCAACCGAGGAGGAAACCATGACCGAGATCTCCAGCAGTCCCGACGCCGCCACCCAGGTGGGCAAGGTCGTCAAGTCCGAGGACGAGTGGCGTGCCCAGCTCAGCCGCGCCGAGTACCACGTGCTCCGCGAGTCGGGCACCGAGCGGCCGTTCACCGGCGAGTACACCGACACCACGACCGAGGGCGTCTACTCCTGCCGGGCCTGCGGCGCGGAGCTGTTCCGCAGCGCGACCAAGTTCGACTCCCACTGCGGCTGGCCGTCGTTCTACGCCCCGCTGGCTGAGGACCGCGTCCGCTACATCGAGGACCGCACGATGTTCATGAAGCGGGTCGAGGTGCGCTGCGGCACCTGCGACTCCCACCTGGGCCACGTCTTCGACGACGGTTACGGCACGCCGACGGGCCAGCGCTACTGCATCAACTCCATCAGCCTGACCCTGGAGCCTGCGGCCAGCTGACCGGCAGCGTCAGCGGGCGCGGTCCTGGGGGGGGGTTCACCCGTCAGGACCGCGCCCGCTGGGTTCCGCTCACCAGAGGGCGACGATCTCGGCCAGGTCGCGGCGGCGCCCGGTGTAGAAGGGCACCTCCTCGCGGGTGTGGCGACGGGCCTCCACTGCGCAGGGCCCGCATCAGGTCCACGATCCGGTGCAGCTCGTCGGCCTCGAAGGCGAGCATCCACTCGTAGTCACCGAGCGCGAACGAGGACACGGTGTTGGCCCGCACGTCCGGGTAGGGCCGGGCCAGCATGCCGTGCTCGGTGAGCATCCGGCGCCGGTCGGCCTCCGGCAGCAGGTACCACTCGTAGGAGCGCACGAACGGGTAGACGCAGAGGTGCCCCTTGGGCTCCTCGTCGGCCATGAAGGCCGGCACGTGCCCCTTGTTGAACTCCGCCGGCCGGTGCAGGGCCAGCTGGGACCAGACCGGCTCCAGGTGCTGGCCCAGCGCCGAGCGGCGCAGCGCGTGGTAGGCGTCCTGCAGCGTCTCCGAGGTCGGGGCGTGCCACCACACCATCAGGTCGGCGTCGGCCCGCAGCCCGGCCACGTCGTACCAGCCCCGCACCACCAGGTCGGCGTCGGTGCCGACCTTCTCCACCGCCCGCAGGGCGTCGAGCGCCGCGTCCGCCGCCGGCCCGGGCACCGCGCTGGTGCGGCGGAAGACCGACCACATGGTGTACCGGATCGTGTCGTTGATGTCTCGCGCCTTCATGCCCTGGTCTCCTCGTGCTCGCGTGGCCGGTCGTGCTGATCTCGGTCGTGCTGATCTCGGTCGTGCTGGTCATGGTCGTGCTGGTCATGGTCATGGCCATGATCAGCGAGGTCGTCGGTGATCTTGGTCGCCGCCGTGGCGGCGGAGGCGAGGCAGGCGGCGATGCCGACCCCGTCCAGGGCGAGGCCGGGCCGGTGGCCCAGGTCCGCCCGCAGCCCCGCCACCAGGTCGCGGTGCCCGACCTCGTACTGCGGCAGCGCCCCGCCCCACCGGGTGAGGTGGCTGCCCACCACCTCGACCCGCTCCCAGCCGGGCAGGGTGCGCGCCTCGGCGACGGTGCGCTGGACCAGGGCGTCGTCGTCGAGCTGCAGCAGGGCCGTCTCGCCGATCCGCCCGACGCTGGCCCGGACGACGCTCACGCCGGGGCCGAAGCCTCGCTCCGCCTGCTCGCGGACCCAGTCCCACTTGACCGAGGAGTGGGTCAGCGCCTTGATGGTGGGCAGCTCACCGGGCGGCACGAGCAGGCCCGAGCGCTCGGTCGTGAGCCCCCGCAGCACGAGGGTGACCACGGCCACGGAGGCGTAGGGGATGGCCGCGTACGCCTCGGCGTGCGGCAGCAGCGCGTCGGCCAGCCGTCCGGCGGGCCCGGCGGGCAGGGCCAGCAGCACCGCGTCGGCGCTCAGGGTCTCCGGCGCGGCCGCGGAGCCGCAGACCAGCCGGTAGCCGCCGTCGGCGCCCGCGCTCAGCGAGCGGACGGCGGTGCCGGTCCGCAGCCGGACCCCGCGCTCGGCGAGGTCGGCGAGCAGCGCCCGGACCAGGCGGGAGACCCCGCCGACCAGGCCGGCGAACACCGGCGTGCCCACGCTCGGCCGCAGCCCGGCCCGGGCGTGCTGCAGCAGGGAGCCACCGGTCCGGGCGCGCGCCCAGAGGTCCGGGGCGACGGCGGCGAAGGAGAGGTCGCGGGCGCGGCCGGCGTAGACCCCGCCCAGCAGGGGCTCGAGCAGCCGGTCGGTGACCTCCGGGCCGAAGCGCTCGTCGACGTAGCGGCCGATGGCCACGTCCGCGGCCAGCGGCGGTGCGGGCCGCTCGGGCTCCCCGGCCGCGAAGGCCAGCGCCGCCGGTGTGAGCAGGTCGGCGAGCGCGGCGACGTCGACCGGGACGCCCTGCAGCGAGGGCGGCATGGCCACCAGCCGCCCGTCCACCAGCAGCTGGGGCTTGGCCGTCGTCGGGTGCACCTGCTCCAGGTGCAGCCCGAGCTCCCGGATCAGGGCGAGCGCCTCGGGCCGGCGGGCCAGCACCGACTCGGCGCCGGTGTCCAGGGCCAGGTCCGCCACCGAGGTGCTGTCGAGCTTGCCGCCCCACCGCGGCGACTGCTCGAGGACGGTGACACCCAGCCCGGCCCGGGCCAGCAGCCGGGCGGCCGCCAGCCCGGTGACCCCGCCGCCGACGACCACGACCTCCCTCATCGGGCGGGTGACCCTTCGCGGGCCCGGCGGCGCAGCTCGGGGCCCTCGGTGTGCACCAGGTCGACGATCCGGCCCAGCACCTCGGGGTCGCTGTCCGGCGGCACCCCGTGACCGAGGTTGAACACGTGCCCGGGAGCGAGGGCACCGGAGCGGACGACCTCCCGCACCCGCTCGGCCAGCACCGGCCACGGGGCGCGCAGCAGCGCGGGGTCCAGGTTGCCCTGCACCGCGTACGCCGGCCCGATCCGCCGGCTGGCCTCGGCCAGCGGGACCCGCCAGTCCACCCCGACGACGTCGGCCCCGGCGGCACCCATCAGCCCCAGCAGCTCCGAGGTGCCGACGCCGAAGTGGATCCGCGGCACCCCGGTCTCGCCGAGGCGCTGCAGCACCCGTGCCGCGTAGGGCTGGGCGAAGCGCGCGTAGTCCGCGGCGGACAGGCTGCCGGCCCAGGAGTCGAACAGCTGCACCGCGCTCGCGCCGGCGGCCACCTGGGCGGCGAGGAAGCCTGCCGAGATGTCGGCCAGCCGGGTGCAGAGCTCGTGCCACAGGTCCGGCTCCCCCACCATCAGCGCCTTGGTGCGGGCGTAGTCCTTGCTCGGCCCGCCCTCCACGAGGTAGCTGGCCAGGGTGAACGGGGCGCCCGCGAAGCCGATCAGCGGGGTCTCCCCCAGCTCGGCGACCAGGATCTGCACGGCCTCGGTGACGTAGCCGACGTCCTCGGGCACCAGCGGCCGCAGCCCGGGCAGGTCGGCCGCGCCGGCGAAGGCGTGCCCCATCACCGGACCGCGGCCGGGGACGATGTCGAGGTCGACGCCGACCGCCTTGAGCGGCACCATGATGTCGGAGTAGAAGATCGCGGCGTCCACGCCGTAGCGGCGCACCGGCTGCAGGGTGATCTCGGCGACCAGGTCCGGCTGCATGCAGCTGTCCAGCATCGGGATGCCCTCGCGGACCCGGCGGTACTCCGGCAGCGAGCGGCCGGCCTGCCGCATGAACCACACCGGCACCCGGTCCTCGGCCTGGTCCCGCCGGCACGCGGCCAGGAACGGCCCGCGGGCCGTTCCGGACGGCGCTCCGCCACCCGCGGTCCCGACGTCGCCTGGGTCAGCACCCGCCACCGGCTCCGTCCCGGGTCCGGCGGTGGTCTCGCGGGCGGGATCGGGGTGGGACAGCACGGTCACGATCCTTTCACGCTGGCGAAATCCGGCGCGTCGGCGCCGCCGCCCTCCGAGCCGCCGCATACGCTCATCCGGTGGCAGCCAGAAGCGACACGGCTCCTGCCCCGGACGCCTTCAGGCGGGCCGTGCAGGACCTGATGTCGGCGCCCTGGCGCCCCGAGCTCGTGGTCGACGAGATGCCCGCCCCGCAGCGGATCGCCCCCTTCTCCGCGGCCGTCACGGCCGACGTGCTGGTGGGCGGGGAGGACGTGGGCAGCGGCCGCCTGGTGCTGCTGCACGACCCCGCCGGGAACGCCGCCTGGGAGGGCACCTTCCGCTGCGTCACCTTCGCCCGGGCCGACGTCGACCCCGAGATGGTGACCGACCCCCTGCTGGCCCGGGTGGGCTGGTCCTGGCTGCTGGACGCCCTGGGCGGCCACGGGGCGGACTTCGGCGCCCCCAGCGGGACGGTCACCTCGGTGGCCAGCGAGTCCTTCGGCGGCATGGCGGAGGAGGACCCGCGGGCCGAGATCGAGGTCCGGGCGTCCTGGACCCCGCAGCTGGTCGACGGCACGGGGCTCGGCGCCCACCTCGCCGCCTGGGCTGAACTACTCTGTACGACGGCAGGGCTGCCCCCGCTCCCCGCCGGTGTCCTGCCGCTCCCCGCGCGACGCACCACCCCTACGACCCGGACCCGGAGACGTTGAGCGCACCAGAACCCCGGACACCCGATGACCTCCCCGGCCTGCCGGCGGGGCTCGACCCCGAGGAGCCGGCGACCGGTGAGGGGTTCGGCGCCCCGACCGGGGTGGAGCCCGAACCCGGGGTGGTGCCCGAGCCCGAGGTGGAGCCCGAGCCCGAGGTGGAGCCCGAGCCCGAGGCCGAGCTGCTGACGGAGCCGGCGGACGGCGTCCCCGACATCGTCGACACCCCCGAGGCGCTGGAGCGGACCATCGCCGCTCTGGCGGCGGGGACCG
>Ga0210040_10001974_pt1 | contig 29807 bp, 26 predicted proteins | sample CryGeyCG12114_NA_FD_185462 | JGI IMG/M metagenome (GOLD analysis project Ga0210040, IMG submission 185462) | Groundwater microbial communities from aquifer - Crystal Geyser CG19_WC_8/21/14_NA (SPAdes) (version 2) | ecosystem: Environmental > Aquatic > Deep subsurface > Groundwater | place: USA...
AAAGCATTGCAACCACACATGTTGCACAAGAGACCATACTCTCTGGCCCTTACGAATCCATTACAAGGCTTGGTCTATGCCGTCTCCGACGTCTCCCCTCCCGAAGTCTCTGGGCCGGTTGATTTGCGTGATGCAGACGACTTTTCACTGGCGCTGAGGCTGACATTCTATGTAACCAAGCTACTAAGCTCAACAAATGCACTCGAAAGCGCAGCTCCAGATCAAGCTCAAGCTCTTGGCCGGTACTATCCTGTCGCCTTGTATCTTGTCAACGAAAAATTGACTCTTGATTCGGCCAACGCTTTGTGGACCAACCCGAGCTCCGATGTGATCGATGAAGTTGCAAGTATACTGTCAGACGCTAATAGCATGATTCACTCTTGGTTGCAGGGGCACAGTTCAACATCAAACACGACCAGCTTTGGCGATGATTGGCTTGGCCGGGGGCGCGAATTGCATGACGTGACTCCGGAGAGCTTCGTAGGCGCAAGCACGTTTGCTGGCGTTGTTGATCGACTCGTCGATCTACAAGGGCCATCCAAATGCGCAGATTTGTACTCCGACGAGCTGAAGAGTCTTCATCGTTCCGACGAGCTTGCGCGTTCCACATCGATTGTCTACATTCTGCGAGAGCATCTCACTTCCACTGCCGCTGGTAAAAGGCTCTGCAACGAGTTTATTGCCCACGCTACCGACTTGGAAACCCTGGACATTAATGCTCAGACCTTGCGGCCGTTGATATTGCTCAATGTTCTGCTCGTAGGCAATGAAGCCCTGCTTGAAGGTATACCTACCCAAAGACTAGTCTTCTTGTTTAAGAACCTCGTTCGACTACTGAGGCAAGATACCACACCATCGCCGCTGCTGTCAGAAGTCCTGAAGCTCCTCGTTCTCGTGATTTCTGCTGTCAAGGACATCTATGGCGATCATTGGGAACAGCTGGTAGAGGCGCTCTGTAGAACGTGGCAGACAGGACTCGACGCTTCCACAGATCTCCCGATATTGCACGGGTCACTGCGCCTGTACGCGCAGTTGAAGTCGCTTGCAGGTAATGAGGATGCTAACGACGATCTCATCGAGTCGTGGAGATCGGCGAAACCTGAAATGGATGCCAGCTTGATAGAGTGTCTTCAACTCTTCGAAAAGCCAGCTATAGGCATCGACCAACCTCGACAAATCACCACACAGCTACTACGTAGGCAGCTCGGAACCATTGACTTGGTGAATGGCCATGACTCGCTGTACCAGTTGATGAGCTCGGATGAAGACGCCATCCAGAACGCTGTGTTTGAACTTCTACATCGAGCTATTCCAAAACAACAAGAGCAATACTCTCTTGACCTGGCGCTTGAAGGCAAGGTAGCCCAACTACCACCAGAGCTCCTGGAACTTGTGGGTGATGCAGTTGACTCACGAAACATGCTTGCCTCGCGACGATACTTACTGAGCTGGAACCTGTTGTTCGATCATTTCCGCAATGCATCTTACAAACTCCAAGAAATCTACTCAGCAAGCATCAAGGAACACAACTCCTTGCCATCATTACTAGATACGTTGTGCAGTATTTTACGCATAACTAGTGGCCGCCCACTCGATGCGACCAAGTTTGATGTTCAGTCGTTCGAGCTTGACCAGTCCGAGAACGGAGAAGCCGAGAAGCAGTGGTTGGCCATACATACATTCTACAACTGCCTTTTGTACCTGCCTAGTTTAGCAAAAGATTGGTTCATCTCGCAAAAGAATCGTGTGAAGTCTCCACTCGAGAGCTGGACACAGAAACATATCTCACCTCATATCGTCTCCGCAGCGTTGACGGCCGTCACGGATTGGGCAAGCACTCAATCACAGGAAGCTGACGACAGACCCATTGCCATCAAATCCTCACTCAAGGGCTCCGAGGTTGTCGCATCAATAACGGTCGACCCTGAGTCTCCCCCGATCTCCCTGGCGATCTCGTTGCCTGGAGCATATCCTTTAGAATCCCCTACCGTGTCGTCTAGGACACGAGTCGGTGTTTCGGAAAAGAACTGGCAGTCCTGGATGCGAACGGTCCAGATCATCGTCTTCAGCACAGGGAGCATCGTCGAAGGCTTGGTGGCATTCCGCCGCAATGTTCAAGGTGCATTGAAAGGGCAGAGTGAATGTGCTATCTGCTACAGTATCATTGGCACGGACATGCAGACTCCGAGCAAGCGATGTGGAACGTGTAGAAACACTTTCCATGGGAGTTGTCTTTTCAGGTGGTTCAAGTCGAGCAACTCAAGCAGCTGCCCTCTTTGCAGGAACAACTTCAATTACGCCTAGTAAGAAGCGACAGATAGGGAAAAAGAGCGGATATGTAGCACGAATGATAACGGTATACCAAAACCTGTGTCCCTTTCTCACTTGATTTGGCCGCTACTCATTTGACCGTATTAGACTTATTCCCCGCACGCGCACTTCGGAAGTATTCAAAACCCAGACCGCTTCAACGATTGCCACCAAGACATGTTTCAGGTTGTCAAACACATCCCAGACCCCAAATCGCTGTTCAAGGCTTGCTGAGCTGCGCCTTTCGGAATATCATGAAGAACCCGGCTGGAATGACCAATTGACAAACAAGGGCGATCCAAAACCAAGGTGTCACAAGTCCTTGAATGATGCCAGCAGAAAAATCCGGAAAAACATCACCAGGACCATCCTTGTTCGGCGCTGTAGCTTTTGCGACCAACGTGATGGCCGATCCCAAGAGCTGGCCAGCGATCAGGGTGACGGCGATATGCATGCGAGTAAGTGTGTGTAACAGCATCATGCCAAAGCCGACGCCCTGGACAGCGTCCAAGACGCCGAGCCAGAGCCACAATGACCGACCAGCCAGAGCGCCCGCTACAGGTCCGCCAGGCATCCAAGGCAGCCAGAGACCATACGAGGATGTACCCCAGAGCATCTGGCACCAGCGAGGGGCGCCGAGACCGATGGCGAAGATTGGCAAAATCCATGAGTGAGAATTGCTCAGTCTGCCTAAGATGGCAAGGACGGCAGCCCAAACTCCGACAAAGAACACCAGAACCAGGAGTGCGATGTGCCAAGGCTTTGCATAAGCCGAGCTCCAGAGGTATGCCCAATTACGACCATACGGAGTGGACAACCAGTAGTTTTGCAGCATGATGGTGATGAAGAACCAACCGATTATCTTTCGGCGTAGAAGAGCTTTGTAGAAATACGGCGTCTTCCCAGGGCTTTGGCGGTAGTATGCAGGTAGAGAGGTGAAGAGTGCTATACCGATGATCCAGCAGATGGCTGTGATAGGGAGTGTGACTGCCGGCATTACTTTTGTGGAGTTCAAGTTAGACGTCTTTCCTGTTGCATCGTCTGCTGGTGTGAGCAGGGTGCTTCCCCAGTAGAAAAGGGCGGTAACGTAGATTTGTTGTGTTCCCTGAATCAAGCAAGCTCGAAACACCCATGCTTTTATTGGAGATCCGCCTGTGGCTTGTTAGCAGACTTCCACCATGCAGCCAGTCATGGAGAATCCTACCTTCGTCGCCGAAATTGAGCGCAAAGAAGATGGAGCCACTCGAGGATGCAGTTGTGTACATTCCAACAGCAACATTCCGCACCCAGTCCCTTCCAGCACCTGTTGGCAGGAAGGGTGCAACTCCTACCAGCAGGAACGACATACCATAGAAAAGCCACGGAAGGGAAAGAACGTAGACTGACTTGAGCATCCGGAAGGTGATCCACCATAGACACGTTGTGACCATGAATATTGCCCCGATGATGTACAGTTTTTCCGGCGTTTGACCTTGATTGCCTGTAAGGAGCGTGATCTGATGGGAATTTACAGAGATGATCTGACCCAGACCAAGTAGGAGAGAATAAATGGGCCAATCACCTATCCGGGTTTGCAGCCATCGTTTGACCATAGAGGGACGCTGATAGCCCTCGCCGAGCAGGAACTCATCTGCCATTGACCCTTCACCTATCGAGACGTTGTCGTCTTCCGCTTGGTAGAGACTTTGAGGACGGGATGCTGGATTCGGACTTGGTTCCCGCGACCTTCCAAGCCTCGCAGCACGCATTTTGGTGAACCAAGCCTTTTCACTCGTCGCAAGATAATCCCCTATGCAAAGGTCGTCTCCGCCGAGGTTGCCAGCTTTTTGTAACATGGATTCAAAGGCTTTGTAGTACTCTCCCTGTGCGTCGTTGAAGGTGGGATCGACTTTTTGCAACTTGTAGTCATGCTTGGTCCCTACCACTTCATTCAAGCTGAGGACGGAGCCTCTATGGACTCGCCGCAAACTGATAGAACGGCCTACAGGATCTGCCGATGAGAGGCGACGATTTCCATACCCCTGAGGAACAAGCAGACTGTCTGTTGCATTCGGACTAACAGATCTCAGCCTACGCTCGTCCGCGCCATTTCCTGATAATTGTTGCAGCGCTCTCGCCCTATCACGACCTCGGGATTCGTCGAGTATAGGTGGAGGAAGTGCCATTGATGGGGTCAAGTATGGTATTGTGTTGCTGTAGCCGTGTGGATGCATACTAGATTGAGCTTGCTCTTCCGTGATGGTGACTTCTGGATGTTCGCTGAACCTGCCGGTAAAGCCGTCGTCATCGTCTTCCTCGTTGACATCTCTCAACGGCGCCATGGAGTCGGGAGCACCCATAACTCGTCTCCCACAACCTGGACCAGTTCGCACTCCTAATGATAAAGTGCGGCCCAAACCTGAAGAAGATGCCTCGGGAGGACTCCACATGTCTGGAATCGGAATCTCGGGAGGGGATGGAGGCCTATCTCGGGACACTGGACGGTTTCTTATACCTGCTTGATCTTGGTGGATCTTGATAGACGTGCTCTGTAAGATGTCCAAATCCTTTACCCACTGCGCGACTGGGAAGCGTTGTTTAGCGGACCGAGCTCGCATCATAGCTCGGACGTCTACTTTCGACTCGAGAGCATCGTTAATGGCAGTGATGAACTGCTGTTGAAGATGTTTATTTGTGGTTGACTCAACGGTGAACCACCATCCAGGCATTTGTCCAAGCCCGCCTACTCTTGCACCAACTCCAAGAGCACCTTTACGACCGAACTCCACGGCCACCAGACCGAAAGGCTCGTCCCTTGATGGGATCAATGCAAATTCGGCGCCACTGAAGATATAGGGAGGTAGGGCTGTAAATTCGGGCTTCGAGTAGCATCTTTTGGGGAACTTTTTCATCATTTCAGCCAATTTCAAGGCCGCAAACTTACCATATAGATCGATAACTGGGCCAATGCATATCAGCTGTACATCTGGGTGTTTGTCTAGAACGGCAGGAAACACATCCGCAATGAGGTCGATGCCCTTCTGAACAGACCATCGACCAACAAAGACGAAGAGCTCGGCCTTAGGGTTGATCTCCAGACCTGCCCACTCTTGTGCCTGCCGTCTGAGCCCTGCCCTAGCCGCTTCGAAGGCGGGATCTACGATGACAGGTCGATTTTCTGCTTCTGGATCTAGGGGTGCTAGATCAGTCGGATCCGGATTAGGCAGGTTCCCAATCTCTTTCAAACCCCAAAAGATCGGATATCTTGCATATGATCGAGCACCGTACTTCTTGGAGACGCCTACGGCACCAAATCCTCTTTGGTGTATCCGCAAGTAGCTTGCACCCGCGTGTAATAGGTTGAATACCTCGCCGAATTGTACGTATTTTTCGACGATGGACGACTCTAGGTTATACACTTTGGCCACCTCTTCGCGTTCTTCGAGGCTGCGCATCGGCCATAATCCTTGGAATTCCGCATTGTGTAGGGACAAGCAGACCGGTATAGTCTCTGGAAGTAGGTAAAGAGGAGCTGCTGCACCATGATAATCATTGATGTGATAGATATCCACAGGGAACCTCCGGATAGTCTGTGCAATACAAGCGTTCCATGCGCTGTAATAGACGGCGCTGTCGAGATCGTCCATTCTTGGTGGATAAGGCTCGGTTTTCGATTGCTGCCTAAACACCGGCGCGTCCAGTAAGACATAAGTAATGTTCTTAAGCTGGTGGTACTGGACTTGGACGTCGTAGGAGTTACCAAGAACTGTGACTTGCATTGGTGAAGCCTGTATATCTGTAGGGTAGTCTATACCACCTACGCATGGCACAACCCAGATAAGGTCCTGATGTTCAAGATTCTTTCCCATAAGTTGAGCCATGACGCCGAGACCACCGATCTTGATTTTGATCGCCCAATCCTCGATATCGTATTCCATCGTAGCGATTAGTACTGTACGCTTCTTGGAGTTTACGTTAGCTTCTGGAGTCGGCATGGCACTACTAGTGGAGAGCCGGCGCAGGAAGAGATCATCATACTCAGGGATCTTCTCAAACTTGCTGCGGAAGAAGAATGGCAACAAGTTCTTTTTTTTGATAACGCCGATCTTGTTGAACTTTACTCCGTAGAACGCTCCCATGTAACTCCAGATGCTGATCGCTGCTGTGGTCACAGGTATAACCCACAAGAGCGAAAATAAGATGATCTGATGCAGGCGATGACCAACAGGGGTCAAGGTTAGCTTTTGGTCGCCGTCGTTGAACGCTAGCCTGTACGCCAGATATGGCGAGAGAGGAATTGTTGACATGTTAACAACGACATCTGTCAGAGTATCTGGCGGCATACGGTCAATGACCGTATCGTTATCGATATCTCCAAAGACAAAGGTTTGGTCCGGTTTGCCGTCGGGATTCATACCCCAGACATTCAGTTGTATTTTTGACGGCCATTCAGTCATCAAGTGAAGCTTCATGATACCATCTGGTCCTTCTATAAACTTGTTCCGGAGGCCACCGTCAAACCCAAAGTCGTTGAACGGACCATGAGCAAACAGATGGGGAAAGCGCCGTGGAGGGCGACCTTCCCAGTTGGCATCTGCGTGCAAGATGTGGTTACTGCTACCGGCTAGTCGGCTCCAGTACTGAACAATGACATGGTCACCTTCCCATTTCTGAAGCTTTGTGCCTGACCATGGTTGGGGCTCTAGGATGGATTCTCCACCTTTGTAGTCTGTCCAGTCACTCCAAGAACTCTTCCAGTTCAAGGTGTATCTCCACTTATCTGCGCCTGCAGCTTTGTGGGAGAACTTGAAAGCTTTAGCAACGGGGTCCTTGGTAAGCGCACTTCGGCTGTAGTCGGTCTGCCGAGGAAAGACCATCACGTTGTCTGCTTGGCCGATACGAAACATCACGTGGTCGACCGAGCCAGTAGTTCTTTCGGCATCTACTGTGGTCGCTTTGTCTATGGTCATGGTGTGTATACCATGTGATGCTTCTAACTTGGCCGTCCACTTCCAGGTCGAGGCAATGCCGCCAGCAAATGGGGGGGCCGTTTTATCGACAACGCTGCTACACGAAACGCTATCGGCTAATAGCTGAGCATTTGTGTTGTCTTCGGTTGTTGAGGCGATCTTCAGGTTGCGCGTGATTTGATCGCAATTCATTTCCTCTGAGAAATGGAACTCGATGTCTATCATGTCTTTTTGCGAGGAGGAAGCTTTGGAGACGATCCGCGCGTCATGTCCAGGCACGAATTTTGTAAGCATGGGCGGTGGTGGAAGCCAATTTCTTTTTGGGATATAGGCCTTGTAACCATATGGCGGAAATTGCATTTCATCCAAACACCCCATGGTCTTTTCTGAAGCGTCGGTGCTTAGCTTCCTACTTTTCTTGAGCGTCACTTCATCATATGGTGCCAAGAGATTCTTCACGGTAGTACCCTCAACAAATGGAGCTATGAGAGCAGTATTTTTCGAGGATGAACAGTCGAATAGATAGTTGATCGTTCTGTTGTCGTTCTGGTAGACAAGCCAGATAGACTGGTTTCCCAGGTCGCCCCCAAGATCTTGTATGTCGGAGTTGCGATTCCTCTCCACACTCCACATTCCTATCTCAGTAGCTGTCCCGTTCGATCCAGGCAGAAATATCTGATGAGTCTGGTTGGAGAGTGACGCTAGTGAAAATCCATCGTTCAACACCGGATATTTCGCTCGGAGGTTGTAAAAAACCTTGATGATGTTCCTTACAGGATGTGTCGGATCCCTATGATCGAGGCCAACGGAATCATCGTTGCAGCCGTCTAGAGCGGCCTCCAATGGAAAGTCGAAGTATTGAGAAGAACCTAACCTGTAGCAACCGTGGCTTTGCCACGCAAGGTTTGACGACATCGGCTGTCTACCAAAGACGTAATTTTTAGCGGTATTGTCTAGAACATAGAACGCCTGCTCCTCGCCCCAGAGCAATAGCGGGATCCCGGGTATCTCCAAAGTTGTCACGAATAGTCCTAGCAACATTCTCTTCGTGCCATCCTTTATGGCTGACCAGCGAAAGACGTCTTGATTAGTCACGCCATACATATGCCTTGGATCGAATTCTCCGGTATACGCATTCGAAAGATCGTTAGTAGTGAGCATGGTGTTCCAAGTGTCGACGAAGCTGACAGGTACATCATAACCAGCGCTCAAGTTCCCATCCAATCCTAGAAACCTGGTAAGCGACCGATAGATACTATAATGAAACGCTCCCGCATCAAGGGCGTTCTTGCCTCTCTCTCGTATAAAATACTTGTTGTCTGTCGGTCTCAAAGTAAGCGCACGGGTAATATTCTCAGGGACCATGTCGGGCTGTCTGCCCCTGCCGAGATATACTGATCCCAAGGTATTCCCAACAGTGATTTCTCCGGGCATGAAAAAATTTGTTTTGCCAAATCGCTGTGCACACTGCCTGATTGATTCCCCATATTCGCCCTGTGAGTCCGGATTGACCTGCGCGGCCTTGTCAAATCGGAAGCCGTCAATGTCTAACATTGCGATTGTCATACAGCTAAATAGTTGTAACTTTTCGCGGACCGATGGTATCCACTCGCGAAGTCTGTCCTGTGTCGAAGCGAATTTCGAAAGTTGTCGCTGCCAATCAGGAAAGACGCCAAAAGCTTCGGTGTCCCCATACTGTAATTTAAGTCAGACAGATCTTTGTCAGCATGGACAGCACATACTTGATCGAAGTCGCTGTCATAGCAGCCCTTTAACTGATCGAACACGGCATCGGAGCCCTGGAGAACTCTGTAACCAGATTCATTCCAGAATCTGGGGTACTGGCACGTATCGTTATAGCTGTTCCCGAACTGGAAGTCGTGATACTGTCTTTCAGTCTTGTATAACACGTTGTACTCGTGCGGGTCGAAAGGAGCCGATCTATTGAGGAACCCTTGCTGTCCAATTAGGTCGCCCATGCTGAGCCACGTATCAGCAAACGTTGCGTTCGAGGTCAAGACGCAGCAAAGAACAGGCCACCAAGCCGGTGCCAATAAAAAGCAGCACCAAAGAAGGCGGCCTCCTCAATGTCATTCTTCACATACGTTGACATAGTGTTATCCAACATCACGTACATGCCACGCTGATGGATCTCGTCGACAGCGGTTCGCCAGGATTTGATGTCCCCAAAGTGCCGATCCAACAGAGACAGATCAAGTGGCTTGGACGTTAGTATACTGCACATTAAGAACCATGTGGTTAATGGACCCACCGAATACGCGTCCGACTTCCACGGGAAATTGATGAATGGTGTTCCTGCAATGTAGATACCCTGAAATGTTATCAAACAACTTCAGCATCTTAAGTGTTGCAGTGTGGACTAACTTTTATTCCCATGCCCTGAATATAATCCAAGGTGTCGACCAATCCGGCGACATCGCCTCCGACCCTTAATTGGTTCGCAGTGACATCAGTTTCGAACACCGTTCCGTTCGCATTGTCGTTGGTTGGATCACCATTCACAAACCTGTCCAGGAACAGAGTGTAGAATGGAAAGCGCCAGTTCGACGGGGAAGGGTGGAACACATGATCTTCCCATTCCCCCCAGTAATCCAATGGATCCTCTGCCGTCTTGTTCTGGTTGAGATTGTAGTCACATTCTTCGTCATTGAACTTCAAGCAGGAGACCAGCCCCACCAGAAGCAGGAGCAGGGATCGCGATTGCATACGCATGCCGTGCTGGGACAAGAGGAAGTCAACGATGTGGGAGGTTTTAATGAGAAACGTGAAAGAAAGGCGCAAGGAGATTTGTCCCTAAGTAGCCAATTGATATGGAACGAAGAAAAAACGGCTAAGGGTATGCTGAACTCAGCCGCAGCTCAGCTCCTGCGGTGTACTTAAGTTGCGGTTGAAGGAAAGATAAGCCTCTGATTTCCGCCCTGTACGCAGGTTGAATCCTTTCTTGTCTGGTCCTTACCTCTGACCATAATCTAGAGATTTTGATGTGATGGTCGGTAGGGTAAGCCGTCGCGTCAGGCTGACGGCGGACTAAGCAAGCTCTCATTTTCCATGCACACCAGGCGGCTGATCACAACCCAGACTGGAGTACCGTCCATGCGCAGAAAGACGGCTGACATGGTACGATGGATCATCTGCAGTCATGGGATTAGCGTTGCGAATTCCAGAAGCATGCTGGCGCGACCTTGTCGAGCGATCAAGACCCACACCTTCTTCAGCCCTTTTTCCCCAGTAGGGACAGAGGCAAGTCGCAAGGCTGGTGGGGATCGTCGGAGTACTGTAGATTGCAACGCAGAAGTAGCCACGCAAGTGGTGGAATACGAGGCAGCTGAACATTTTCGATACATGGACCTTGGCTGAAAGGGCTAGAACCACATGCAATTGGCGACCAGGACGCGCTAGTGAAGCGAGCGAGGCTGACACGCATATCACAGTCACCGCTTGGAGATGTCTAGAGCTTTTACACGCGACTTCTCAGAGGGCGGGAAATTGGTGAGCAACCACTCAGCTCGAAACCACGTGACAGAGAAGCCGCACTTTGACATGTGCTGCACCAACGGCCATCGTTTTCCACCGAATTGTACATGAACTCTTCTTAGGACATCAGGCTGAAACGCAGCCGATCTAGCGCAAGCCATTTCACTAACCGATGCTGCTGCGACACGAGAAGATCAGCGCTACCGTCATGTACGCATCGGGTTGTGCTCGTCAAAGACAATCATCAGTTAAACAACACGGTATATGTTGCCTCATCAGGGACCCAATGTTTCCAAGGTTCTTTGCTGACACCAACGGGGTTCACGTGATGTAAGCTTGTAGCTCCAATCGACTTCATCCCCCTGGTGAAGGAGCAACAAATCTTCTCGCACAGAAGTCCGCATTGAAATGGAGGATAACTCTCTGCTTTTCGCCGAAGCCGTTGTCGTAGGAAACGTAAGACTCCAAGTCGAATTTTAATAGACGTCTTCTAGTCATATGAAGACCATGTGTTATGAAATTCAAAGGAGTGTATCTTTTGCATCATCCAATCTTGGGCTGGTTTAGCGTGGTGCCTTGGGTATCTTGAGCGTCGACTGAGGGATTCGGGAAGAGTTCATCGAGGTGAGGCTTGGAAGCTCACACTGGCAGCCTGCATACGATTCGAGACATAACTTGGAATACCAGTCTGAGAGACGACGAGGTTGAGGGAGAGAGAATGAGGTTAGTCGTGCATTTGTGTCGGGGCCGCAGGTGCCGCCTGAGACGCCCTTCGAGTGCGGACGAGAAGTGGCGTTCAGGTTTAAGAGCAAGTCTGTCACCCGGAGTTTGGGTGGATGGTCACCCGAACAAACACACTTTCCGCCAAGGTGAGTGATCCGGCCCTCGGGCTCTTAGATATCGCCACCCACACCTGGGCAGCTAAAATACTGCTACCGGCACCGGGTCGGCGCCTCAGTTCACTTAATGGGCATGTGGACGCCCGCCGGTACTCACAGTACGGTGAAAGCCTGGAGATAATCGTGATGCAATCGGGCATGCGATCCACACTTGCCGTGTTTGAGGAAACACTGTCACCAAGAACTTCGACAAACATTCAAGAACTCAAAAGCTCTGGAGGCATTATTAATTGCAAATCTGCACTTCGACGGCCAAGTCGCTTTCCTCAGCATAACACGAACGTATCCTCGCGCATGGCCTGATTTGCGGTCAGCGAAGGTCAGAGGGGAATCTGCACGGTCGACGGTTTGTGATGTTCTCTTTTCCCAACTCCTAATTCACACCCAAGTTACACAACGTTGCACAAAACCTGGAAGCTGCGACCTGTACCTTGGTAACCACCTAACGGGACGAGTAAAGCACTCCTTAGAAGGAACACGAACAGGAACACGAACAGGAACACGAACAGGAAAAGGAACAGTGTCGCCCGGACAACTTCTCCAATGGACCAGGATGCTGCTAGCTTTCCCCACGCCCTCCCCTTCCACAGGAAGCTTTCCCCAGCTCATGAACGGACGCTACCTGTAGTCGGCATGTCCAAAAGTACCGGATCTAAATAATCAACAATGCTATGCTATGGTTGGGTGGTGTCAATTGTGCCTGGATCCAGTCGTCAGGTACGGTACGAATGTGAGTGGCCGGCGCATACAACACCTGACCTACCCAAGTAGGTACTGAGTAACCACGAGAGGTTCAGCGGGCACAAGGTACCTGGGCACATTTCGATTCGTCGTTCTATTTCGAAAACCATCTCCAGCTCTTGCAGGGGGGCCGCCGGAGGATAACTTGATTGATGACGACACGACATCCTGCGCCAAGCCGTCTCCGCTCCCGCGTTGCTCAGTTCTCACTATGGAGATTGCTGGAGACATCGAAGTCCGGCTTGTCCTTCACGCTAACTCTCGGTGCCTTGCCAAACCAGGCTGCCAATGTTCAATGGTCCTGGACTTCCAAGCCTTCTCTATGCACGATGACCACTCCATCAACAACGTGTAATACCGCTCCTACTGGCATGTAGATGCTTGCAAGGGATGCAGCTCAAAGCTGTCTTGGCTGAAGACAGTTGCTGCCGGATGTCCGTTTGTTGTCTCAGCTCGACAAGTATATACTTGCAGCTCAATTCCAACCGGGTAGATTTACGTCTTTCCAACGTCTTCTCACACAAGATCATTCATTATCCACCATCCATCATCCATCGTTCATCATGCTTTTCAGCGTGCTGCTCAGTGCAGCCTTCGGTGCAGCGGCGTATGCCCAAACGAGCGCCCTCAACCTAGTCTATCAGTTCCCAAACACCAGTTACACCAACATTGAGAATGTCGCAGTTCGATCCTCCAACGGTCAGCTTCTTCTCAACCTAGCCACCGGTGCTCGCATGGTACAGCTCGACCCGTCCGCGGCCGACCCACAGCCCGTACCTGTTGTGACTTTGTCAGGCCCTGGGTCCTTGACCGGCATTGCCGAGACTTCACCCGATGTCTTCACTGTTGCAGCCGGCAACTTCTCCTTCGGCCCCACGGTTCCTGGAGGCTTCGCTGGAAGACCTGGCACATTTTCAGTATGGTCCGTGGATCTGACCGGCCCTCAAGCTGTAGCCACTCAGATTGTGGCCATTCCCGAAGCCAGTGCACTCAATGGTTTAACTACTGTAAAAGGCAACCCAGATGTGGTACTCATTGCGGATTCTGGTCTGGGTGCTGTCTGGAGTGTCAACATCAAGACAGGTGCATACAAGATCGTCATTCAAGACGCCCAATTCCTGCCGACGGCCGCACTGTCATTGGGAATCAATGGCATCCATACCAAGAAGAATGTCCTGTACTGGACAAACTCTGCACTGGGCACGTTTGGCAGTGTACCCATCAACGCAGACGGGTCTGCTGCGGGTGCCATTGTGGCCATTGCACACGCTGTCGACTCCACAAAATTCGACGACTTTGCCCTTGACCGCAGAGGTAACGCATGGGTTGCAGCACAACCCAATGCTCTCTACCAGGTACAAACCAACGGAGCCGTTGTCCTCGTCGCTGGAGGAGGAAATGACACAACCTTGATATCTCCAACATCCGCGGTGTTCAAGGGATGTACTCTATACGTTGTTACAGGAGGTGCCGGAGGACCCGCTCCTCAAAGCGGACAGGTCTTCTCCCTCGATACTTGTTCAGCTGCCTACGGTGGTGGAAATGGGTACGGTGGTGGTTGGAAGGCGTGGACAGCATGATGTGGGCATCTGCTTTACCACAGACGTATGGTTTGTCAAAGATGAACCAGAGTCACATTAATGCTTGAAGTAGAGGTACCTATAAAATATATCAATCCTAATCACTTTGCTTCGGCCATATCAGCTTCTTCCAATGTCAGACCGCGACGCTTGACGTTGTTATCATTGCACGGATGAAGAAATATCCAACGTGGGAATTCTTCTCGCACCCAGCTGGCTTCAGGCAAGGATGAATAAGTAATCCTAATTCCATTCCCGCCCATTGATTCCGATCCCTGCCAATGTGACGTTTCCCGTCTTATGTATCGCTATTTTTATCGTTCTTCGGTAATTGTTATGCAGCCCGCAGAGACAAATCAACAAAACTAACTCCAGCACGGATGTTGGTAGCATGTTCTAGGGTCCCATGTGCACTTTCGCCGTGAATACTGCCCTTCGACGGAGTCGTGCTGTGCTTTTCTTCTTGGGTCATGTCAAAGCAAGGCATCAGACGTCCGGTGCCATTACCAACAGATACACGCCGACAACGATCGATGGGCAAGTCGTCTTAGTGAAGCCGTGTCCAAACGGATCCGCGTCGTATCCTCACTGTGTGTCGCGCCTAAATATAAGATCTCATACCCGTTTCATTAGATGGTTGCATGCTGGGTCATCGGTTACATGTGTTCCATTCTGAGCACCGCTTCCTGATCCTGACTCGTAGCATTAGAAGTGCTCTGGGGGACAAACTCTCCATTAGTGAAGATAACATTACTGGGGTGCATGCTCCAACCACCTTAGTTTAGAGTTGATGTCGTATTCGGCTTGGGGACTACTTGTACGGGAGTATGCGCTTGGTGTAGCTACCTAGCTAATGATCTCACTGGGATACCTTACTACGGGGTACGTTGTTATCAGAAAGAAGTAGTACTTGAGGGCCTTTTCTCATTTTCTTGCAGCTTCACGTGCCGTTCTGTGACTATTTACCTCCGGACTTTGGACGTCATATTTGCCAAGAGTGTCACTTTGCTCTAGCTGTTCTGGGCAGGTCGTTGGTGCCAGTGCCATCGGAGGCACAAGACGGTCCCACATCTCTCCACCACCAAGCTCTTCTTGGCCGCTAGTAATGGCAATCAGCAAAACGACACTCGTTGTACAGCCATATGGAAAGACGAGATGGTAGTAAATCTAGGATTTCTAATCTCAACCACGACTAGCGGCCATCTTGCCTTCATCAGTATCCGCGTCTTACCCGCGGCGCAAGACCTTGCTGGGTCAATCAAGGACGATAAACCAAGCGAGCATTGCACACTGAGTGAGACACACTGTAGTCATGCATTCGATGATGGATATTCTCTCTTCAACTCGTGCGTGACCTTGTGGGGAAGTCCAGGACTACATACACAGTACTTCATGGCCGAGCGTCATGGCAGGCTTATACGACTTCACAGTAAAGAAGCGGCTTGCGTTTTAACGCTAGTTCCCACAATTCTCTCGAGCCGATAGCGTGGGGAAACGAGGGTGGTCGGGGTAGTCTGGGGTCGCATAGTCAGAACAACAAGCAAGACTATGGAGGGTCGACCTTCTATATATCTGGACGGTGTTCTCTGCATGACATGGACATCTACGCAGGTCATACAGCGTTTTTTCCCCGATTAAAATGGCATCCCTCCTGCAGTATTGTCTGGCGAGTTTGATTCTTCCTCTGGTTGTATCATCTCATGCTATTGTCAGAGATAAGAGCCATGCCACAGGCCTCTCAACTCCCAAGATCGACACTCACTCTCACGTCTATCCAGAATTCTATCGTCAGGCGGTCATAGATGCAGGATGGGTCCCAGGCCCAGACGGCAATGCCGCACCGCCGAATTGGACCATCGAGTCCCATCTAGCTTTCATGGATAACAACAACGTAGAGAAAAGCTACGTCAGCTGCTCCAGTCCGGGAACTTTTCTAGAAGCAAACAATACACAAGCTGGTGTTATCTTGACCCAGCAGTTCAACAACTTCACCGCCGAACTGAAGAGACAATACCCAGACCGAATGGGTTTCTTCGCCTCTCTTCCGCTGCCATCAGTACCGGACGCACTCGATGAGATCGACAGAGCGTTAGCTCTTGGAGCCGACGGATTCGTGTTTATGTCCAACTTCGACGGGCTGTATCATGGTGACCCTAAGATGAAGCCGGTGTATGACAAGCTCAACGCGCGTGGGGCTGTCATCTTCATCCATCCAACGATTCCATGTCCACGAGCGGCTCCAATAGATGTTTCAGGCACTCCCCGACTCGATTACGTGGCACCACTGATGAACGTATTCCAAGCACCGGCGCTAGAGTTTATTTTTGATACAACCCGGACGGTGGCAGACTTGATCACGTCCGGCACCGTCGCCGCGAATGGAAACTTGAAATGGATAATTCCGCATTGCGGTTCAGCCATCCCAGCAGTGCTTGACAGGTTTGTCCGAGTTTCTAGTTTACTAGGCGCGAAACTGGGTTCCGACCGAGCAGCTGTACCATACAACACTACGGAAGTAATCGCCATAATGCAAAAGCAATTTTGGTTCGACCTCGCTGGTTTCTCCATGCAGAGCCAAATTTGGACTATGGCAAGGCTATTCGGCGCTGACAAATTCACATATGGCAGCGATGTGCCTTTCACAGCTCCTGCAGGCGCCATTGGTCTGACAGGAGAGATGAACAAAACTCTGCCGCTATTGTTTGATGAGGCCGAAATCGGGATGATGTTTAGGGGAAATGCTCGGGCGTTGCTCTCGAAGTAGACATAACACCTTACGTGCCCAAGGCTGAAAGTGTCGGTCGCTTTCGCAGTCTACTATAGGTGTCATGCGTTGGTTAACAAAGAGTGTTAACTTCCTAGAAGTCGGGCAGCTTATCCATCAGACGCGCTAAACTGTTCTATGGCCAAACACGTGGCTAACCTTAGAGTGGCTATTAGTGTAAATTGCGGCGAATACTCTGGCTGCGATCAAGACCGGAAAAACACTGCCTCACTAGAAACAAAGTGCCTCTATATACGTGAAAGAAGTATATTCTTAATGTAGCCTACTGACGTATAAGTTTCAGCCTAAAAGGCGTGAGAGTAGGTGGTAGGATGAGAAAGAGAAATACTACCTACGTTATAACCTCTTGGCACTACACTCCCTTTCCATGTTTACAAAAATAGTTGGCCTGTTATGCTGTGCACCGCTTTCCTCATAGCTAGGTTTTGCCGGACGCTCACCGAGACTTCCCACTTGCCAGTGTCGTTCATGGACTTCTGGTTCAGGTGGGAGAGACCAAGGAGGCAAGGACATCAACAAAAATTTGAAATAACGGATGGATAAAGTTAGTATGGTTATAAGAAACGCCCAAGGTCAGCAGCTTTGCCCGATGACATGGTGGAACATCTGCATTCAAAATCGTCTGGGCTTGAAGCATCCGCCGCACCTAAAGTCATGTTCTGCTTACGGCTCGTTCTCGTACCCCGGCAGGAACCGCATCTTCAAAGTATTAAGCCCATTGTCCTGGAGAGTTTGACGTCCAAAGCTGCACACTCTCTCGATGTCCTGCCTACAATCGAAGTAGAGGCCCCTAACTTCCAATGCTTTTCCTGTTGCAAGATACACAGCAGTGTTTGCGGGGAGCTCGGGCACGTCTTTGAAGATGTGTCTCAACTCTTGCTGCAACTCAGGCGATGCGGCCTCTGTTATGACGACGAATTAGAGAAGCGCACTCACGCTGCGGATAGACTAACCTTTGAACAGATCGGTCCAAACTCCTCCTGGATGCAGGGCGTAGCAGTGGACTTGCTCACCAAGCCCGTCAGCGTCGAATTCCGCCTGCAGCGTTCCCGTGACTCTCACGATGGCGGCTTTGCTCGAGTTGTAGCTGAGGCCTGTAGGCATATCGACAGTCGCTGATCTCGACGACATGTTTATGATACAACCTGTCTTTCTCTCCTTCATTGATTTTATGACTTCGTAGATACATAGCGCCGGACCTTTCAGGTTGACTTCCATGACTCTCCAGAAGTCATTGAAGGTTTCATTCACCGCGAACTTATTGCCGGTGACTCCAGCGTTGTTCACGAGGATGTCCACAGGCCCTAAACTGCTCACGATTTGTTCAAAGGTGTCATGCACGGCGGTGGCATCAGTTATGTTACACGCGTAAGTCTGTACCTTGGCGCCAAACTTTTCGCATTTCGATTTCGTCTCTTCCTGTCGGTCTACACTCATGTCGAGGAGAGCTAGATCTGCTCCCGAGTTTGCAAATGCCACGGCGATGGCTTGTCCAATACCTAGTCAAAATTAGTCGCCGCGCCAAGATACAATCCAAGGCTCAAATGTGACCTCTGGCAGCACCAGTAATGACAGCCACCTTTCCTTTGTGTACTCCGGCCAGGGCCTCTGGTACCAATGGCCCGTACGGTTCATGCTTCAGCTGAACGGTCGAAATTTTGAAATCTTTTGGATCCATTTTGCCGATATGGAGAAGTGGTTGTGATACGTCAAAAGTCGGAGTATTACTGCTTTTCAGTTTGCTTATGTGCGAATTTCGCTGGTCCTATAGAGTCACACGCAAGTATGAGGAGCAGCTTAGTAGAGCCCTCCACACGCAAGTTCGATGTTATGTGGGTTGTGGGGGGCATGTTCGTCCGCATAGGAGGGGAGGGCCTTGGCCCGAGATTCACGGAGAGCAGCCTGGCACGTGCTTAGGTCTAGAACGAGTTGTGTCTAGGTACTTCGGTACCGAGGTAAGTAACCTACCTACCACTTAGGTAAGCTTTCATTTGCACTCGTCCACGCAGCTGTACTATCTCGAGTAGCATTGTTCGGAACCCAGCAGCTTCATCCACCCCACGTCTTGGCAGCTTCACCACAAGCTCCGGAAGCGTACTCGTACAACCCCGCCAGTCCACGCTGTTGCCTGAAGGGGCGACCTATAGCAAGAGTGATTCACCCGGGATATCGTACAAATGGCGCCCAGACCTGACACCTTCTACAAAACGCCCTAGTACTGTCAAGGGAATTTGCGTGAAGTCCTCAGACGGACCTCACCTGCCGAGGCCTCAGCTCTTAGCACGCCCTGATCCGGCTGAGCACTAGTCGAGTACGTTCGAGTCTTACATGCTGCCTGCTACTCGCTTCACAAAGTAGCAACAACCGTAGAGCTTTCATGTCGCTCTGCTTTGTTTCCGTACTCGTCGAGTTTCTCTTCTACGGTAGAATCTACCCCAAAATTTACAGTAATTGTCGTAAAAGTATGATATAATTTCCCGATCTTCTTGATGGTGTCTTGAAGAAGAGAGTTTCGATGTACCCGAGACTATCACACATACTGAGCGACATCAATCTGGACGTAGGCAGATAACAGGATAAACGGCGACATGACTGTGTTATACATTCTCCCAATCTTGACATATTCGACATCGCGCCTTTTTCTAATGGGGTAATTCTGTGGCCTAGATGCTTAATGTCCTCGGAATCCTTGTGTTTAACCTCATTTCTTCCCAGTAGCTACCATATATCTGTCTCCATCTACCAGCGAGCAGTCCTGTGCCACCTTTGATGGATATGCCCGGGACAGCATCAGCTCGTATCCGATCTCCTGCGCTCATTTACCCTTAAAAGTCTGTTGCAGCCGATGCACATTCCCTCTCAATTAGATCGACATGTGCCTGACTCCGAGGCAAGATCTTGATGGAAAAGGGCGGGTGGTTATGCGCCAAAGGGTCGATACGGCAATCATCAATCGGCTCTCCTGGGACTTCCTCGAATCTGAAACAATAGAGCAGCCTGGCAAATACTATAAACATATTCCGCGTTCCGAGATGCCATCCTGGGCAGATGCGTCGCCCTACACGAATGATTAGTCGGAAGGCTCGCTCTGGCGGCGTTCTAAGAGTTCTCGTACCAGCACCGAAGCCTAGATGACCTTTTAACATGTCTTGGAGGTCGGCGTTCAAGAATCGCTCTGGCTTGAAAACCTCATTTTGCGGATATTCCTCCTCGTTGTGGCTGATCCCAAAATTGTTGTAAGTGAAGACGGTGCCTTTCTCGAACTTGTAGCCTCTGTACTCGTCGTCCTCAATGGTCGAACGGGGCATACCACTTGCTGTCATGTTAGGTCGCCATCTTAGAGATTCTTTGACGACGCCAACAATATAAGGTAGCTGATCCCAATCCTATCCCGTATCAACTCCGAACAGGCACTAGGGCAGTTTGACATACCTCAAAATCAGGCAACCTCTTAGCGACACCACAAACTTCGTCCAGTTGTTTCTGAGCTGTGGCGACCCAGGCGGGATAGTTGACCGCAGCGGCCAGCATGAGGTTGATCTGGTTGCGGGTGGTATCACTTCCGGCTTCGATGATAGAGCCAGCTTTTTCTCGCGTCAGAATCAAGCACTTTCTGAACAGGGTACCGAGTCGCTTAACTTACCGCAAAAATACTTTTGGGCATCATCAAACTCATACTTCTCTGCCAATGCTGTCATATCCCTTGCGAAGCATTTTGGATCTTGTCCTTCCTGCACCCGCTTTTCCAGATCGTCTAAAAATGATGCATAGACCCTGTACAACGTAAGTCAGCAACATGGAAAACAACAGTGACAGAAGAGTACTGGGACAAACGCACCCGACAGTCTTCTTATAAATCCTTTCCGCTTTCGGTCTGTACCACTGTAGTGGTCTTGGCAGATTTCGTACCACCCAAGGGAATTGTTCTATCAAGCTGGCCGATGGCGATCTTTGCGTGTCCATGAAGTCGTCGATGGTCGAGAACAACAGACGTGTGTTCTCGTCCTTCATACTTGTGCGTCGCCCGAAGACTACAGAAAAGATGACTGAATTCGCAAAGCGAGCTCCATGCTGGTAGTACTTGTCGGGGCTGTGAAGATACTCCCATAACATGGCCCTAGACTCGGTGTCTTGGAAAGGCTTGTACGTGTCGGAGTTGCTTGCCATGAGAAGTTGATGCATGACTCTCCTCAAGGTCCTCCATTGTTGACTGTAGGGCATCATCAAGACTCTCTTTCCACCTGAAAGAACATCTTGCGTGATCGCAAAGTCGGGACGGCTGATATAAAGTCTCCCGCGTTGGTCGAGAAGATCACGAACTGCCTTCGACGAGTTGAGAAAGATCCATTTTCTTGCTCCAAGTTTTATTGTAAATCTGTGTGAGGAGTATCGATTAGTTGAATGAAGCAGATTAGGAATGAATGGTCATGAAGACTCATAACCACTCAACCGAGACATACAGGTCGCCATATTTCTTGCCCACCTCTGCTAGATGCGGACCAGCATAACCAGGAGGCAATTGAAAGAGGTTGCCGAACAGGGGAATTCCTTTCGGCCCAGCAGGATAACGATATTTATTGTTTTTCGGGCCAAAGAAGCTTATGGCTACGCCTATTGAGACCACAGCCGCAATGAGCACCCATGCGCTCTCCGTCTTCAGCAAGTCTCGAAAAGCCATCTTTCAGTCAATGCCAGGAGATGTCGTCTTGACGCTGTTGAGTCGAACTGTAGAACCAGGAGATGATAGTTTTATTGTTGGCTCTGGCATGGCAGTCTTGTATTGGGGATCTGCGGTGAGTTGCGTTGCAATCCCGCTGGTGGTGGGACCCCACACCTTGAACGCTTGTCTGCCGCCCACATCCCCACGTGCAACCGAGGCTTGTGCTGCTTACTCTGATATTATTATACTGTGTACTTACAGTGGATGATGATAGTCCGTGATCAGTCACATCATCATATCCAGACTAGTCTACAACGACTAAATATGAACACTACCAGGTCTAGTAAATCTCGGTACAGTCTGCGTGGTTAATAAAGGCCGCTCGGTAATGTTGTCAATCTGGGATTATGGGTTGTACACTTCCGGGCGATAGTTTTTACCCTTTATTCTTGACTAGCCAGGTTCGGGTTGGTATTACACTGCGATACATGCTTAATTGACCTTATAATTATTTGAAATCACACAACCAAATCGGTACAATTCGTGCTGTAAGTTTATAAACTGTACTAATATTATTGCGTGCTGAGCGTCCGCTGAACATCGAGGACCAAGGTTAAAAAGGGCAAATGCACATGCTTCAGGCATGTTTTATCCTGATATAAACGATGTATAAGTAAGGAAAACGAGAAAACCAACTCGTTGGTCAAGCGCTACTCCAAAAAAGATGAACGAACATAGGTCTGGTGGCCCTCGAGGTTTATTTGTGAGCTATGTTATACTGCATACATCACTTCTTCCTGGCTTTAAGGTCTTCTACCCATGTCAATATGGCCTTACACGTCGCATCGGGCTGATCAATGTAAACCATGTGGCCAACGCTGTCTATCACGGCAAGGCGAGAGTCAGGGATTTGTGAGGCCACCTCCTTGTTCAAACTCAGCGGACTGGCCATGCTGTTCTTAGGCGATACCACTAAAGTCGGCACTTTGATCTGTTTGGGGTAATCCGTCACGTCGACCCCCATGATAAAATCGAAATACTTCGCTATGCCTTCCGTGTCATGCTTGTCGAGCATATCATCATACCACTTCTGGTAAGCTTCTCCGGAGAAATTTCCCATGTCGTTGCTTTGGACCTCCTTGTCAGTACCGAGGTTCGAGATTGGTCGACTCTTTTGCCATCCAGAAAACGTCATCTGTCGTACTGCTTCTCCGGGACTATCATATGGCTGAGATGTGACTTTACGGAAAGTCTCACTGGAAATGACTCTTTAGCAGATGTTCCCCTGTAACCATGTCTGTGTGCAATCATACCCGAGGACAAGAGGAGAAGACATCACAATTAGTGATTTGAGTTTCTCAGGATACTTCTTAGCAAAGGCTATTGCGAGCATCCCTGCTGTGCTCTCACCAACCCAATGAACGGGCTTTTGCGCAACCTTATCCACGAACTCTGCCATTTCGTCGACCAAGGTATCCAGGGTGTATGCATAGTTCTCATCGTCGCCAATCGAGCTTTTACCGTGGCCGCGAAGATCACGCCGAATGAAGCGCACATTCCGACTCATAAGCGGAACCAGATGGAACAGCATCATTGTACTCCGACTGATGCCTGGTTGGAACACGACAATCTCTACATCGTCGGCTCTCCATGGATCGGTAAAGTCGTCCACCTCATAGTAGTCAGTCTGACCCGTACTGAGCTTGATTTCTGGCATTGTTGATTGTGCCTCGAAAGTGTGCTCGAGTTCAAAATACTGGATGTATACAACGAACTATGCGTCAACGTCTTCGGTTATGAATCGAAAGAAAATTCACAACTTGCCGTTCCTCGTCTCCGTGCGATGCCATCGACTGTATGCGCACCCCACCCTAGTCTACATGTGGGGTGACGTGTCGCTCACGTTCCAGAGACGTAGACGGCGCGATACGTTCATGGCTTGTAGTCGTAAGCTGATATCATTGTATCTCGTCAGTTGGCAGGAGTCTTAGCGGCATCAAGGACTGAACCTAATATCGGAAAACTTTACGATACATCTTGCACCTTCAGCTAATTCTCATGCAAGGTTAGTGTTATAGCACGGTAAGTTCACTGATTCAGATATGGATGAAGCAGCCATAGATGTCGAAGTGCAACTTTATGAAACTCCAAAGGAGATGTGCTTGCATCGGCCATCAATCTCGATGGCACAAAATATGAACCCTTTCTCGCATACTTATTTGAACATAACTCGCGCTTCTCTATAGATCTGCTTTGACCAGCAAAGAACGCTTTTCAATGCAGCTTGCTCAATTCTCCGTCTTTGCCAAATGGTTGTGAGCAACGCTTCCACCCCTCAAGGAAACCATCAGTCATCTCTTGACCAAGCCACTGAGGCATGGTCTCAGAATATCCTTTTTCGAGCTCGAAGAACCTGTTCCCGCCAATGAAGAACCCGCAACCGTGCAAATCTTGGTTGATTGCACACATGACTACAGCTTCCGCACAAGCCTCTGGAGAATTTATCGGCAAATCACCAAACCTCGACATCGTGGCTTCGCCAGCAAATTTGGTTTCGACCATCCACGGCGCGATGAGGTTGATACGAGTGTTGTAAACGGGTGTGATTGTTTTAAATGATCGTAAGAGACCTACTACTGCATGTTTGGTACCGGCGTACATGCAGACTGGAGTACAGTCAAGATATCCACCAGCTGAAGCTGTGATAACAATACTACCCGGTTTACCGGAGCGGCGAAAAGACAGTAAAGCCAGCTTGATAGCTACAGGAGAGGAAATCTCGTCAGCTCAAACAGGCAAAAGTCTCGAAAGATAGGAGTACATACTGTCTAGCACAGCCAGGAAATTAACGTGAGCAGATGGCCATTTGCTTTCTTTCTCCAGATATTCCTCTGATAGCCAATCTTCTTGCTCGTGAATGCCAGTGTTAGCGCACACAATATCCGGCGCACCATGTGCTTCAGTGGCTGTTGCAAACAGTGACTTCAGTTCTTCCCACTTCGTCACGTCAGTCTTGTGGCATATCACATTGCTTGACAACTGTTAGTGCTAATAAGCAAGTTCCTTCTTATGACAGACCTTCCAAGCTCCGACGCAAGACGATCGCCGTTCTCTTTGTCGATGTCTCCGAACACAACATTGGCCCCAGCTTTGGCAAAGATGGTTACAGCTTCTCTTCCTATGCCACTAGCACCACCCGTGAAGACGACGTTTTTACCTTGCAGATTCTTGAGCAGCGACTTGTCGAAGGAAACTTCGTTGGACATGATGGCAAACTGGTCTGGTCTGTTTTGGGATGTCGAGAAAAGAGTTATAGGAGAAGATCAAATACCCTCGTCCACCTTGACAAGAACCGCAGTATTGTTAAGTACCCAGACTCAAACCTTAGACCCACCATGCCGGGCAGGAAGAACAATGGCCCGATAAGCTAAACCGAGTTGAACTTCACCGGGGTTTCTGCGTTGTTGTGGACAGCTCACATTTTTGTACGTCATAACATGGTAGGAGGGGTGGCTAGAGTCTGACACAGCTACCATTCGCATTCTACCTTACGATTCTATGACTAGGTGAGGATGCGTCGGTCGTAGAAGACGGTCGTAAGATACCTGTCTTAGACGTCACGTGTTCTGCCTGCTGCGATTTTGGCTTCTTCGGCTTATGCCGTGTAAATGTGCGTATGGATGGATGGGATCTAGCTGCCCCACTTCATACTTGCCCCTGCATGTGGGGTGAGTCCGAGCTTACAAACATGCGGAGACTAGCCTCGAGACCACATGACCTTCTTGGGCGTGAGGCCAAGTCTCCTCGAACAGGCCGCTGAGTGTCTCGGCGTCTACTCTCGCCACTGCACAACACTACAGTGAGGGTCATCGTGAAAGTATCTATTTAGTTTAGGTGGACACACCCCCCATGTGGCATGATGTGCTTTCAGATATAGAGGAGACGCTTACTTGAGTAGACGATACATACCTTGGACAGTTTGTAGACCTCGACTTGATCACGATTCATGGCTATCTCAAAGGTAAAGAGTTGCTCTCCTTTTCCGACGTTGCTCTTAGCTAATGGATCCTTGTACAGGTCATCATTGTAGGATCCGGCCCATCGGGCATGGTCCTGGCCCTGCTACTTGCAAAGGCCGGAATCCAGGCAGAGATTCTGGAAGCTGCTGCACAGCTCGACGAGGCTCCAAGAGCTTCACATTATTCGTACCCTGCTCTTCGGGAGTTGGAGCGAGCCGGTCTATTGGAGGATATCCGAGAACGTGGTATGGTCACAAATGGTCAAGTCTCGTGGCGAAAGCTAGACGGTACTTTGCTGGCAAAGATCAACTCCGAGCTCATTCCAACCGAGCACAGATTGCATTCTCTGCCTTTGAACAAGCTTACCAAACTTATTCTGGAGCATCTTGCTCGTGCGGGCGTCGAGACTAAGTGGTCTCATAAAGTTCTTGCTATAGATCAGAATGAAGACTATGCGGAACTTACAGTGGAAACCCCAACAGGGAAACAAACTCTCAAGGCAGACTACGTGGTTGGCTGTGATGGCGCCAATAGTCAGATACGGCGCTCGCTATTTGGTGATATGGAATTTCCTGGTCGCACATGGGATGAGCAGATCATCGCCACAAATGTAAGTCTCTTTTGCTTATGCCCGCACAATACTCACGGCGGCAGATCTACTACGATATCAAGAAACACGGCTGGGACCAGGGCGCCTTTATCGTTGATCCAGAGCATTGGTCTATGGCTGCACAACTTCAGCCAGACGGCCTTCTTCGCTTCACTTACGGAGACATCCCAGGCCTCACTAGAGAAGAGTACATTGCTCGTCAGCCCGAAAAGTTCAAAAAGATCTTACCAGGGCATCCAGAGCCTGGCGAGTACAAGTTGATAAGCATCAGCCCATACAAAATCCACCAGAGGTGTGCAGAGAGCTTCCGCGTGGGACGATTTCTCTTAGCTGCAGATGCTGCTCATCTATGCAACCCATTGTAAGTTATCCGCGATTCTTCCCTGACAATTCTGACTAGGCAAAGTGGTGGTTTGGGTCTCACAGGAGGCTTAGTGGATGTTGGAAATCTCTATGACTGTCTGTACGGGATGCATAAAGGTCTTGTAGACGAGAGCATCCTTGATCGCTACAGTGAGGTTCGGCGTAATGTATATCTCAACTTCGTGGACCCAGTGTCCAGCTCAAATCTACGCCGACTGTGTCAAGAGCCAGACGTGGCCATGAAGGAGGATCCTTTCTTCAAGATGGCCGTAGAATTCGGAGACAATGCGGAAGCGTGGAGAGACCTTGTCACGGTACGTGCGACGCTGGACCCCAGGAAACTTGAACTAATCGCTTATAATAGGCTCCCTCCCCACTTATGCACGATTTTACTAAAGAGTACCGGAAGCAAGAGTAAATAGTAGAATAGCCTAGTGATTACGAATTAAATGGATTATATTAAGAAAGAGATGAAGTTTTATACGAAGAGTCCCAAAACTAGTAAAGGGACGATAGAGCGGCTTAGCCGCTTTCCTTCGGCAGCACTATAATTTACATTTCACCAACCAGGGGGTTAATCGCGAAACTTGACAGCAATAGCAGAAGTGCTTACTAATTCCCAAGATACACAGAGGCCCGAGATTGCTCTTCACCGGAACATTGAGGATTAAGGAGTATGCTATGAAGTTGGGCCTTTACACTCTTGAAGCATGCTCCCTATTTGCCTGAGAGGCAAATCAAGAGACTTACGTGATGCACAAACTGGTATATGTACTGTGCCATGATCAATCGAAGGTCAAAGAGCCACAAATATTGAACCGGATAGCCCCTTATGAATGTCAATAAAGCTAGTATTAGTATAAGCGCACGATTGATACCGCATCCAAGAGCCGACTCAAGAGATATACTCGCAGTATACGGATCGGCGTGTCATCACACGCACCGGGACTAAGCTCTATCAGTACGAGCAGGATCATTACCGCGACCGAGTCACTGGGAACTTGAGGGACTCTTCCATGCCTGACTGTTTCAAACTATATACTTGTGTGAGGCTTCGCCCATGCTCATGCTTTGAGCAGCATAAATGGATTCGTTGGGCCGATGGTACGACTACGCGAATTTCGAAAATTCGAACAGATATGTCGACAAATACCTCTTATACGTGAAAGACCTCAAGGTTATAAGCATCACACTACTTGCATTGCCAACGATTATCTCACCCCCCTTGTGGTAAGTGGGTAGGCTGAGTGAGAGCAAGCAGACATTACGTACTGGAGCACAATACCACTCTTGTTTTGCTTAGTTGAATCCAAACAGCCCAGTATACTGGCGTGCACGGAAGCCTAGCAGATGTACTGAATCAGCAACGCAAGTATAAGCAAGCTGAAGAAGGGTGCTCATAAGTGCCACGCTTAAGTCAGAGCGTTCTTGGACAGGAGCATCGTGATACATCGGCAAGCATGAAGATCCATGCTGGTGTGCTGGACGATGGAGCCAATCTCGCGCAGGCTGAAACACCACATCGAAAGACGCTGGAGCTCAGAGAACGAGTACTTGGACCTACGCGTCGTGAAACATTATCATCCGCGAACCATTTGGCAAATAGGCCGGCATGGCAGATATGCACATGTGAAAGACCTCCATCGACAAAGACTGAAATCGAGGGAGAAGACTTTAGGACCTAGGAATTACAACCCCTGGACATTGACAAACAATTTAGCCGCCGTATCAAACCAGCAGTGTAGAAGCAATCAGGCAGCAAAGATGTATGGAAGCGTATTACAGCATTCCCACAGAGTTGTCAAGACAACAGGTGTTTACGATCATGAATAATTTCGCAACAGCATTGAGTGGGCAAGCCAGACACGAACAAGCAGTAGAAATACATCGACAAGTGCTAGAAATACGCATGGAAGTGCTCAGAGACGAGCATTCTAGCACGCTTATGGCCATTCAGAACCTGGCAGAGACACTCAGGCAGCAAGGCAAGCCCGAAGAAGCAAATACGTATCTAGCGGATCCGCCGCAACATAGTGAAATGTCGGAGCCTTCCTCTACAACGCAAATACTTCTCTGTTCATCAAGGTTCTGTTTTTACTGTCCCGTTGTATCGTCAAGTACCAATTCTCTGTACTCAGGCTGCCACATCTGTGCTTTGATCCATTCTTCAAGTTCGCCATCAGCGTCGATTGGCACATCCTTTGCGCCAAGGAGATTGTCCTTGGCAGCTTGCTGTATGACACCTTTGGCAATCTTCACACTAACGTCTCGCGCTGCTTCAACACCCGGACACTACGCTTTCAACGGGTCGTTCTGTTTGACAGCTGCCGCATCTCCAGCAAGTTGCGCCACCGCCGCCACAAGCATCTCATCTGTGAGCTTTTTCACTCGGCCAAGAACACAGCCATGTCCAATGCCAGGGAAGCAGACACTATTATTACACTCTCCCACTTCGTATTCCTTGCCATTGTACTCAACTGGCGGAAACGGTGAACCCGTTGCGATGAAGGCTTTACAATCTGTCCATTTGACGAGGTCCTTTGGTTGTGCTTCGTGAAGTTTTGTTGGGTTGGAGAGAAGGAAGATAATGGGTCGCTCGACGTGGTTCGCCATCTCCCGGACCGCGTCTTCAGTAAACGCACCCGGTACAGTAGAAGTTCCAGTCAAAACGTGTGGCTTGATTTTGCTGATCAGAGCTTTGAGGTCCTTGAGCTCAGACTTTGACTCTGACCATTTTGACGACGGATGCGCGAACGGCTTTGGGCGATGGAGAGCGTGTCGTCGTTGTCGAGGAGGAGGCCTTGTTTGTCGACAAGATATATTTGCTTCTTTGCCTCTTCTTAAGAGATCCCAGCGTCAGAGGCTATGGCCGATGACACCTGCTCTGCAATGCCTGTTCCCGCACTGCCTGTACCGAATGAGATGACTCTTAGATCGCCCAACTTGATGCTGCTCAGCTCGGCAGCAGCCATTATCGAGGCTAGCGTGATGCAGCCAGTGCCCTGAACGTCGTCCTTGAAGACAGAATACCATTGACGGTATCTGTCTGGGAGACGCCGTAAATAATAGACACGGAAACCCTCGCAACGTATATGGGTCTACGGAAAGAGCTTCTTTGCGGCCTCAATATATTCTTCGATAAAATCATTATTCTGCTACGCTCTAACACGTTCGTACTTATATCGAAGATACAGTTCAATGTCGAGGAACTTCTCATTGTTCGTGGCGGTCTTAAGGAGTATAGACAGGGCCCGAGCTAGGTGAATACCAGCACAGATAGTAGTAACGGTAAGCTTTACGACGCGAATAGATATTTCTCCGACACTTTAGGGTTAGGGTTAGGGTTAGGGTTAGGGTTAGGGTTAGGGTTAGGGTTAGGGTTAGGGTTAGGGTTAG
>Ga0210040_10001975_pt1 | contig 29787 bp, 25 predicted proteins | sample CryGeyCG12114_NA_FD_185462 | JGI IMG/M metagenome (GOLD analysis project Ga0210040, IMG submission 185462) | Groundwater microbial communities from aquifer - Crystal Geyser CG19_WC_8/21/14_NA (SPAdes) (version 2) | ecosystem: Environmental > Aquatic > Deep subsurface > Groundwater | place: USA...
GGGACCCGCCGCGGGAGGAGCCGGCGGAGGCCGTCCCGGGGAGCTCGGACGCCCCGCAGACGCGCGCTCGCGCCTCGGTGCCATGCTCTCGCCAGCCAGCCAGCCAGCCAGCCAGCCAGCCAGCCAGCCAGCCAGCCAGCCGGACGGACGCCCGGCGCTCGGAGGGGATGACATGGGAGCGGTCAGGGCTCCGCGTCGTGCCTGAGGCGGCCACCGCCGCCCTGGTCGCGTCCGGCCTGCTCGTGGGCGCCGTCTCGGCCGTGGTGCCCCTGCTCGCCGTGGAGGCCTTCGTCGTCGCCGTCGCGGCCACCAGCCCGGCCGGCGTGGCGGTGGCGGTCGCCCTCGCCGCGGCCGTCGGGCAGACGACCGGCAAGAGCGCGGTCTTCCTGGCCGTCCGCTCGGCCGGTCGTGCGCGGTGGTCGCGCCGCCTCCACCGGCACGCGCTGGAGGCGATGGGCCGCGCCGGGCCGGTGGCGCCGGACCGGTCGACGTCGTCGGCGTGGGCGCGAGCGGGCCGCCTCCTGCGCAGGCTCACCGCCTGGGCCGTGCTCGTCCTGTCCGGGCGGTGGGGAGCGGCCGTCGTGCTGCTGGCCGGCGTGCTCGGCGTCCCCCCGCTGCTCGTCGTCTCCGCGGCCGCAGGGGCCTCCCGGCTGCCGCTGCCGGTCTTCGTCGCCTCCTGCCTCCTGGGCCGGTCAGCGCGCCTGTGCGCGCTCGCGCTGGCGCCCGGGCTCGTCGGCGTCCTCGTACCAGGCGCCGAACCCGGCGCCTGAGCTCAGGCGCCGGGCGACCCCGCCTCCTCCTCGGCGACCGCCGCCGGGTCGTGCGAGGCCGAGCTGGCCCGGACCCGGCCGTCCCGGACCTCCTCCGCCCAGTGGCAGGCCACGACGTGGCCGGGCGCCAGCTCGCGCAGGAGTGGCACCTCGTCGTCGCACCGGGTGGCCTGCCGGAACGGGCAGCGCGTGTGGAAGCGGCACCCGGACGGCGGGTTCGCCGGGCTCGGCAGGTCGCCGGTCAGCAGGATCCGCTCGCGCGAGTCCTCGACGGCCGGGTCGGGCACGGGGATCGCCGACATCAGCGAGAGCGTGTACGGGTGCAGCGGGTTCGCGTACAGCTCGTCGCTGCCGGCCTGCTCGACGACGACGCCGAGGTACATGACCCCGACGACGTCGCTGATGTGACGCACCACGGCGAGGTCGTGGGCGATGACGAGGTAGGTCAGGCCGAGCCGGTCCTGCAGCTCCTCGAGCAGGTTCACCACCTGCGCCTGCACCGAGACGTCGAGGGCGCTGACGGGCTCGTCGGCCACGACGAGGTCGGGCGAGAGCGCCACGGCCCGGGCGATGCCGATCCGCTGGCGCTGGCCGCCGGAGAACTCGTGCGGGTAGCGCGCCGCGGCGCTCGCGGGCAGGCCCACCACCTCGAGGAGCTCCAGCACCCGCTCCCGCCAGGCCCGAGGTCCTCCTGGGACCCCGTGCGCGCGCAGCGGCTCGGTGAGGATGCTCTCCACGCTCTGGCGCGGGTCCAGGCTCGACATCGGGTCCTGGAAGACCATCTGCATGCGACGGCGCAGGGAGCGCAGCTCCCCCCGGCCCAGCGCGAGCACGTCCTGGCCGTCCAGCTCCACGCTGCCCGCCGTCGGCTCCTCCAGGCGCAGCACCGCCCGGCCGAGGGTCGACTTGCCGCAGCCGGACTCGCCGACGAGCCCGTACGTCTGACCGCGCCGCAGGTCGAGGTCGACCCCGTCGACGGCTCGGACGTGGCCCACCGTGCGGTCGAGCAGGAGGCCCTTCTTGATCGGGAAGTGCACCTGGAGCCCGCGCACGCGCAGCAGGACGTCCCCCTCCGGCCGGTCCGGTGCACCGCTCGCCGCGGCGGCGGGAGCCGGGGAGGCGCCCGCGGGCTCGCGGGCGCTCACGCGCCGGCCCCCGCCGCCACGGGCTCGGAGCCCTCGGGCAGCGCTGGGTGCGCGCAGCGCGCGAGGTGCTCGGCCGCCAGGCCCTCGTGCGCGCGCAGGGCCAGCGAGGGGTCGGCGCAGTCCCGGTCGGCGTGCGGGCAGCGGGGCGCGAAGGCGCACGCCCGCGACCACGGCAGGACGTCGCGCGGGGTGCCGGGGATCGGACGCAGCGGCTCGCCGCGCGCGGAGTCGAGCCGGGGCACCGAGGCCAGCAGCCCCTCGGTGTAGCGGTGCGCCGGGCGGCTGAAGAGCTCGCGCCGGGTCGCCGTCTCCACGACGCGCCCGGAGTACATCACCGTGACGTCGTCGCAGAGCCCCGCCACGACGCCGAGGTCGTGCGTGATGAGCAGCATGGCCGTCCCCGTCTCCGCCACGAGCTGGCGCAGCAGCTCGAGCACCTGCGCCTGGATGGTCACGTCCAGCGCCGTCGTGGGCTCGTCGGCGATGAGCAGGCGCGGCTTGCAGGCCAGGGCGATGGCGATGAGCGCGCGCTGGCGCATCCCGCCGGAGAGCTGGTGCGGGTAGTCCCGCAGGCGCCGCCGCGGGTCGGGGATGCCGACCCGGCGCAGGAGGTCCTCGGCCTCGTCCCGCGCGCCGGCGCGGTCGACGTCGGTGTGCGTGCGCAGCACCTCGGTGACCTGCGTCCCGATCGGCACCACCGGGTTGAGCGAGCTCATCGGGTCCTGGAACACCATGGCCATCTGGTCCCCGCGCAGGGCGGCCAGGCGCCTCGGCGCCATCCCGAGCAGCTCCGTCCCCGCCAGGCGCACCGAGCCGGTGGTGCGGCTGCTGCGGTGCGGCAGCAGGCCCATGACGGCGAGCGAGGTCACCGACTTGCCGCTCCCCGACTCCCCCACCAGGCCCCGGACCTCGCCCGCCCGGACGGACAGGCTGACGCCGTCGACGGCGCGCACGGGCTCCGCGCCCCGGCGGACGAACTCCACGCCCAGGTCGCGCACCTCCAGCAGGGCCGCGCCGCCCTCGGTCCGGTCGGGGCTCGTCGGGCGGGCGGTCGTCTGGGTCACGTGGCTCCCCGGGTCTGGGCCGGGAGGGTGGCTCACCGGCGGAAGGTGGGGTCGAGGGACTCGCGCAGCGCCTCGCCGAAGAGCGTGAAGCCCAGGGCGGTGACGGCGATGCAGGCGCCCGGCAGGATCGCCAGGTGCGGGTCGGTGGCCAGCCGGTCCTGGGCCCGCACGAGCATGCGGCCCCACTCCGCGACGGTCGGGTTCGGGTCGCCGAGGCCCAGGTAGGACAGGGCGGCCACCTCGATGATCGCCGTCGCCAGCGTCAGCGTCCCCTGCACGATCACGGGGCTCAGGGAGTTCGGCAGCATGTGGCTCATCACCACGCGCCGCCGCCGCAGGCCGAGCGAGGACGCCGCGAGGACGTAGTCCGAGCCCCGTTGGCCGAGCATGGACCCGCGCAGCAGCCGGGCGAAGATCGGCACCTGGGCGGCGCCGATGGCGATCATGAGCGCCGTCGCGCTGGGGCCCACCACGGCGGCGATGCTGACGGCCAGCAGCAGGCTGGGGATCGACAGCATGATGTCGACGACGCGCATGACGGCGACGTCGACCCAGCCGCCGAAGGCCCCGGCCAGCAGCCCGAGGGCAGCGCCGACGCCGAGCCCGATGACGGTCGAGACGACGCCGATGAGCAGCGACTGGCGGGCGCCGTAGACGAGCTGGGTGAACAGGTCCGAGCCGAAGGAGTCGAGCCCGAGCCGGTGCTCGTCGCTCGGGCCCGGCACGGACGACGGCGTCACCTGGTTCGCCCACTGCGCCCCGGCCGGCGCGTACGGCGCGACGAGCGGCGCCAGCACCGCGACGAGGACGAAGGCGAGCACGATGACCGCGCCGACGATGGCCGCCGGGTCGCGGCGCAGTCGGCGCCACGCGCCGCGCCACAGGCTCGTCCCGCGCTCGTCCTCGGCGACGGGCTCGAGCGCCAGCTCGGCGGGCGTGCCGGCGGGCGGGTCCGCCTCCGGGGCGCCGGGGGGCCCGCCGGCGGGCGGCAGGTGGACGCCGCTCACGAGACGCGCACCCGGGGGTCGACGAGGCCGTAGCTGATGTCGACCAGGAGGTTGACGAGCGCGTAGACGAGGGCGATGAAGAGGATGAAGCCCTGCAGCACGGGGTAGTCCAGGGTCGAGATGGAGTCGAACAGGTAGCTGCCGATGCCGTTGATGGCGAAGACGGTCTCGGTCAGCACGGCGCCGGACAGGAGCAGGCCGGTCTGCAGGCCCACCGTCGTCAGCACCGGCAGCATCGCGTTGCGCATCACGTGGCGGCGGCGCACGAGCGAGCGCGCCAGCCCCTTGGCCTCGGCCGTGCGGACGTAGTCCTGCCCGGTCACCTCCAGGACCGAGGCGCGCGTGATGCGGACGATGATCGCGAGGGGGATGGTGCCCAGCGCGAGCGCCGGCAGGACGAGGTGCACCAGCGCGTCCCACGAGGCGTCCCACTCGCGCGTCAGCAGCCCGTCGACGACGTAGAAGTTCGTCACGTGCGTGGCGTCGATGCGCGGGTCCTGGCGCCCCGCCGTCGGCAGCCAGCCCAGCTGGACGGCGAAGACGAGCTTGAGCAGGTAGGCGAGGAAGAACACGGGGATGACCGTGCCCAGCAGCGACCCGCCCACCAGGAGGCTGTCGAGGGCGCCGCCGTGGCGTCGCGCGGCCGCGTAGCCGAGCGGGATGCCGAGCAGCACCGCGACCAGCAGGGCGGCGACGGCGAGCTCGATCGTCGCGGGGAAGCGCTGCAGGAAGCTCTCGAGCACGGGCTCGCCCGTCCGCGAGGACGTGCCGAGGTCGCCGTGGAGCAGCTGGCCCAGGTAGGTGACGTACTGGACGGGCAGCGGCTGGTCGAAGCCGTAGGCCGCGGTGATCCGCTCGATCGCCGCCGGGGTGGCGCGCTCCCCCAGCAGCGTGCGCGCCGGGTCGCCCGGTAGCGCGCGCAGCCACGCGAAGAGCAGCACCGACAGGCCGAGCAGCACCGGGACGAGCAGCGCGAGGCGCCGCACGAGGAACCTCAGCACGGCCCGCCCCCGGTGCGGGCCGCGCGGACCGGCGCACCGGCCGCCCCCGCGGGGGCGGCCGGTGCGAGCAGGTCGGCGGTCAGCTGACCGTCACCCCGTTCCACACCTCGTCCTGCACGGGGCTCGTCTCGTAGCCCTCGACGTCCGGCGCGAACGCCAGCGACGGGACCGGCGAGGCGAGCGGCACGCCCGGCAGGAACTCCATGATCTGGTCGTTGATCGCCTGGTACGCCGGGCCCTGCTCGTCGGCGGTCGGGAGCTCGCGGGCCTGCGCCAGCGCCGAGAAGATCGCCGGGTCGTCGAAACCCCACTCGTTCTTCGGCGTGCCGAAGAAGACGCCGACGAAGTTGTCGGGGTCGTTGTAGTCGCCGGTCCACCCGAGCAGGTGCAGGCCGTGGTCCTCGCCGCCCTGGATGCGGTCGAGGTAGTCGGGCGACCAGGGCAGCGCGACCGGGTTCACCGTGATGCCCACGGCCTCCAGCTGGCTGCGGATCGCGACGAAGGTGTCCTCCGGGCTGGGCATGTACGGCCGCGAGACGCCCGTGGGGTACACGAAGTCGATGCTCAGCGCGCTCTGGCCCGCCTCCGCGAGGAGCTGCCGCGCCGCGTCGGGGTCGTAGTCGTAGGTCTCGACGTCGTCGGAGTACCCCGTGACGATCTCGGGCATGAACTGCGTCGCGGCGGTGGAGCCCTCCGGCATCGACTGGCTGATGACGGCGTCCTTGTCGATCGCGTGCGCGATCGCCTGCCGGACGCGCAGGTCGGCCAGCTCGGGCACGGCCTGGTTCATGCCGAGGTAGAGGACGTTGAAGGCGGGCCTCTCCTCGATCTGGAAGCCGGCGTCCTCCAGCGCCTGGACGTCACCGGGCGCCACGAGGTCGTAGCCGTCGATCTGCTCGCCCTCCAGCGCCTGACGGCGGGCGTTGCCGTCGGAGATGGTCTGGATGACCACCTCGTCCAGCTGAGCCACGTCGCCCCAGTAGTCGTCGTAGCGGGTCAGCGTGACGGACTGGCCGCGCTCCCAGCTGCCGAACTGGAAGGGGCCGGTGCCCGTGGGGTGCTCGGTGCCGTACGCGCTGAAGCGCACGTCGTCCGCGCTCCCGGAGATGTTGTCGGCGTCGTACTCCTCCATCGCGGTGGGGCTCTGCATGGAGAAGGCCGGCAGCGACAGCGAGGCGATGAAGCCGGCGAAGGGCCGCGTCAGCGTGATGACGGCGGTCTGGTCGTCCTGCGCCTCGCAGCTGTCGTAGAGGCCGCCCACGAGCTCGGGGTCCTCGCTCTCGGCGAAGCCCTGGAAGATCGAGTTGTAGTAGTAGGAGATGTTCTCGTTCTGCTGCAAGCCGGTCCAGCCGTGCCAGCGGTCGAAGTTCGCGCAGACCGCCTCGGCGTCGAAGGTCGTCCCGTCCTGGAACGTGACGTCCTCGCGCAGGTCGAACGTGTAGGTCAGGCCGTCCTCGCTCGTCTCCCACGACTCGGCGAGCAGCGGCGCCGGGTCGGGCGTGCCCGGCTCGGTGCCCACGAGGCCCTCGAACATCTGCCGCGCCACGCGGAAGGTCTCGCCGTCGCTCGCGAAGGCGGGGTCGAGCACGACCGGGTCCGAGCTCGCGGCGAAGACGAAGGTGCCGCCGCCCCCGCCCGAGCCGCCGCTCGCGCCGTCGCTCGAGCCGCCGGAGTCGCGCTCGCTCTCCGCGCACCCCGCGGTCGCCAGCAGCGCACCGGCCGCCAGCAGGGCCGCGGCCCTTCCACCGATGCTCCGCACCATGGACCTCGTCTCGTCAGTCTCCGCCCCGGCCCCTCCGGCCGGCGGCTCGGCGACGCTAACCCCCGGGCGGGGCTGACGGGGGACGACCGCCCCGTGTCGGCACGGTCACGATCGGGTGACGGCACCGTGGTCCTGGTCGCGGACCAGGGCGAGCAGGTCCCTCGGCCCCACCCCGGCGAGCGTGGGGACGACGGTCCGCCGCGGTCCTGCCGGCAGGTCGACCACGTGCGGGACCCCGAGCACCGGCACCCCGGCCGCCTCGGCCGAGGCGAGGCCCGTCGGGCTGTCCTCCACGGCCACGCAGCGGCGCGGCTCCACGCCGAGGGCGGCGGCGGCGCGCAGGTAGGGCTCGGGCGCCGGCTTGCCGTGCCGGCAGACGTCCCCCGTCACGACGACCTCGAAGACGCCCTCCGGCAGGTGCGCGAGCATCGCGTCGGCCATGGAGCGCCACGACATCGTCACGAGCCCGAGGGGCACGCCCAGCTCGGCCAGCCCGGTGAGCAGCTCGAGCGCACCGGGTCGCCAGCGGGGGTCTCGCCGCAGCTCGGCCCCCACCTGGGCGCCGAGCACCTCGATGAGCTCGCGCACGGGGAGGTCGACGCCGCCCTCGCGCCGCAGCACCTCGGCCGAGACCTCCAGCTGGTTGCCGACGAGGGCCATGGCCTGGGCGTCGGTCCACGTGCCGCCGTGGGCCTCGACGAGCGCCCGCTCCGCCGCCCACCACACCGGCTCGGTGTCGACCAGCGTGCCGTCCATGTCGAACAGGACCGCCGCGGGCAGCGCCCCGGCGCCGTCCCCCCGGGTCGCCGCGGCGGAGGTGGTCTGCTCGGCGCCCATGCCGGCGAGTCTGCCAGCCACCGGGGCGCTGCCCGAGGCCCTGGCGGCTCCACCCGTCCTGGCGCCCGCCCGACCCGGTGGCTGCCCCGACCCGGTGGCTGCGCAGTTCTGCGTAGGGGCCCACGGGCCGGCCCGGACGACGCTCGCGCCGTGCCGGTCCCCGCGCGAGCGCCCGGACGCACGAGCGCTGCGGTGCGGCGGCACGCAGCCCGTCCCCACGACGACAGCACGACGAGGAGCCCTGCCATGCGCGCGAGACGTCTTCCGCTGCTCGTCACCGCCCTCATCGCCGCCGCCGCCGCGGTCGTGGTGGCCGTGCCGGCGAGCGCAGCACCACCTCCCGGAGGCCGGTGCCTCGGTCCCTGGCGCGAGAGCACGACGCTCGAGAACCCGCAGGACCCCGGCTTCTTCGACGGGGTCGACGAGAACGGCGACGGCGTCGTCTGCGTCAAGGACTGGACCGGCCCCGACCCCGATCCCGATCCCGCCGTCGGCTTCCTCGCCGTCGACAACACCGGCCGGCACCGGAGCTGACCCGGGGTCCGCTGCACGCGCGGGCGGGAGACCGCCTGCGTCCGCGCCGCGGTCGTCGTGGCGGCTGCGGCTGCGGACGACGGGACGCCGGGCGAGCGGGGCACCCCGACCTCGTGCCGGTCGGCCTCGGCGCCGCGGACGAGCTCCACCTCCTGCCGCGACCGACTCGTGACCTGGCGGGCCCTGGTCTCGTCCGCGTCGGTGGCCTACTGTCCCGGACGCACCGCTCAACCGGTTCACCGGACGTCCGGACCGGGAGAGCGCACCCGTACCACGACGAAGGAGTCGACGTGCGCAGACGTGTCCTCGGAGCCGCCGCAGTGGCTGCATCCCTCGCGGTCGTCACCAGCTGCGGCGGTGGCGGCGGCGGCAGCAGCAGCTCCACCGACGGGGGCGGTGAGCAGACGCTGACCTACTGGGCCAGCAACCAGGGGACGAGCCTGGACAACGACGTGGAGGTCCTCCAGCCCGAGCTGGACAAGTTCGAGCAGGAGACGGGGATCACCGTCGAGCTCGAGGTCATCCCCTGGGACAGCCTCCTCAACCGCATCCTGGCCGCCACGACCTCGGGGCAGGCGCCCGACGTCCTCAACATCGGGAACACGTGGTCCGCGTCGCTGCAGGCGACCGGGGCCTTCATGCCCTTCGACGACGCGGCGTTCGAGGCCATCGGCGGGCAGGACAAGTTCCTCGAGACGAGCCTCAGCTCGACCGGCGCCGAGGGGGAGACGCCCACGTCGGTGCCGCTGTACGGGCTGGCGTACGCGCTCTACTACAACAAGCAGATGTTCGCGGACGCGGGCATCACCGAGCCACCGGCGACCTGGGACGACGTCATCGCGGCCGGCCAGCAGATCACCGACCCCGAGGCCGACCGCTGGGGCATGACGATCGCCGGCGCGAGCTACACCGAGAGCGCGCACTTCGCGTTCATCTTCGGCAAGCAGCACGGCGCCGACTTCATCGACGACCAGGGCGAGGCGAACTTCACGACGCCCGAGGCCGTGGCTGCGGTCAAGCAGTACACCGACCTGATCGCCGGGGATCAGCAGATCGTCAACCCGAGCGCCGCGCAGAACGCGACGACGAACGAAGCGGTGCAGGACTTCACGTCCGGCAGCGCCGCCATGATCATGGCGCAGAACAACGTCGAGGCCTCGTTCGCCTCCAACGGCATGGACCCGGACCAGTACGGCGTCATCCCCATCCCGCTCCTCGACCCGCTGCCCGCGGGCGGCCAGGCGGTTAACAGCCACGTCGCGGGCATCAACATGTCCATCTTCGAGGGTGCCGACACCGACGCCGCCCTGCAGTTCGTCGAGTTCATGACCAGCCCCGAGGAGCAGGTCACCCTCAACGACCAGTTCGGCTCGCTGCCCGTGGTCACCGAGGCCCAGGACGCGCCCGAGTTCTCGGACCCCAACCTCGCGGTCTACAACGAGGTCCTGGCCAACACCGCGGCGGCGCTGCCGATGATCCCGAACGAGAGCCAGTTCGAGACCACCGTGGGCAGCGCCATCGACGACCTGCTGGCCAGCGGCGCCACCGGCCAGCCGGTGACCGAGGCGGAGATCGAGACCGCCATGGAGAACGCCCAGCAGCAGATGGGCGCCGGGGGCTGATCGGCGATGCCCGTCAGCGCCCACCCGCGCGCGAAGACGGTGCCGCCCGCCTCCCCCTCTCCGACCGACCCGGAGGAGAGGGGGAGGCGGCGCCGGTCGCTGAGCCCGCGCTACCTGCCCTACCTGCTGGTCCTGCCCGCAGTCGTCTTCGAGCTGCTCGTGCACATCATCCCGATGATCGCCGGCGTGTACATGAGCACGCTGCAGCTCAACCAGTTCTTCCTGCGGAACTGGTTGGAGGCCCCCGGCGTCGGCCTGGCGAACTACCGCGTGGCGGTCGACCTCGACGGCGCGGTGGGCGACGCGCTCGTCAGGTCCTTCCTCGTCACGCTGGCCTTCGCGCTGGCCAGCGTGGTGCTGTCCTGGTTCTTCGGGATGCTCGGCGCCGTCCTGCTGCAGCGCCCGTTCCGCGGGCGGGGGCTGGTGCGCACGCTGTTCCTGATCCCCTACGCGCTGCCCATCTACGCCGGGGTCATCACCTGGAAGTTCATGCTCGAGCGGGACACCGGCATGGTCAACTCCCTGCTCGAGAGCCTGGGCCTGACGGACGGGAACACCTTCTGGCTCATCGGTGACAACGCCTTCTACAGCATCGTCGTCGTCTCGGTGTGGCGGCTGTGGCCCTTCGCGTTCCTGGCGCTGGTGGCGGGCCTGCAGTCCATCCCCGACCAGATCTACGAGGCCGCCTCGGTCGACGGCGCGGGACAGTGGAAGCAGTTCCGGCACTTCACGATGCCCATGCTGGCGCCGGTCAACCTCGTGCTCTTCCTCGTGCTCTTCCTGTGGACGTTCAACGACTTCAACGTCCCCTACATCCTGTTCTCCCAGTCGGTGCCGCCCTCGGCGGACCTGCTGTCCATCCACATCTACAACAACTCCTTCATCACCTGGAACTTCGGGCTGGGCTCGGCGATGTCCGTGCTCCTGCTCCTGTTCCTGCTCGTGGTGACGTCCGTCTACCTCGTCGTCAACCGCCGGAGGGGGGCCGTCGATGCGTGAGTCCGCGAGCTTCCGCGTCCTGCGCGTGGTGGGCCTGGGCTTCCTGGCGCTCTTCACGCTCGCACCGATCTACGTGATGGTCGTCAGCTCGCTCAAGCCGCTGGCCGACGTCCAGGGCGAGTTCACCTGGATCCCGACGACGCTCACGCTGCGGCCGTTCATCGACATCTGGTCGACGATCCCGCTGGGCCAGTACTTCCTGAACAGCACCATCGTGTCGCTGTGCGCGACGGCGGCGTCGGTGGTCCTGGCCATCTTCGCCGCCTACGCGGTCAGCCGGTACCGCTTCCGCGGACGCGGGCTCTTCCGGGTGACGGTCCTGTCCACCCAGATGTTCCCGGGCATCCTGTTCCTGCTGCCGCTCTACCTGATCTTCGTCCAGATCGGGCAGATGACCGGTTTCCCCCTCCAGGGCAGCCGGACCGGGCTCGTCCTCACCTACCTGACGTTCTCCATGCCGTTCGCGATCTGGATGATGGTGGGATACCTGGAGTCGATCCCCCGGGACCTGGACGAGGCCTCCCACGTCGACGGCGCCGGGCCCCTGAAGACGCTCTTCCTCGTCGTGCTGCCCAGCGCTGCGCCGGGCATCGCCGCCGTCTCCATCTACGCGTTCATGACGGCCTGGGGCGAGACCCTCTTCGCGTCCGTGATGACGACGACCGACAACCGCACGCTCGCGATCGGGCTGCGGGAGTACTCGACCCAGATCAACGTGTACTGGAACGAGGTGATGGCGGCCTCGATCGTCGTCAGCATCCCCGTCGTGCTCGGGTTCCTGCTGCTCCAGCGCTTCCTCGTCGCCGGCCGGACCGCCGGCGCCGTCAAGTAGCGGGCCGCGGCGGCACCTCCCGGGAGGTGCCGCCGCGGGCGCAGAGCCGCAGGTCCCTCAGGTCGCGTTGAAGTACTTCGCCTCGGGGTGGTGCACGACGAGGGCGTCCGTGGACTGCTCGGGGTGCAGCTGGAGCTCCTCGGAGAGCTCGACGCCGATCCGCTCCGGCTCCAGCAGGCGCACGAGGTCGGCCCTGCTCTCCAGGTCCGGGCACGCCGGGTAGCCGAAGGAGTAGCGCGACCCCCGGTAGCCCTGCCCGAGGACGTCGTCGAGGTCCTCGCTGTCCTCCTGCCCGAAGCCGAGCTCGGCGCGGACCCGGGCGTGCCACATCTCCGCCATCGCCTCCGTGAGCTGCACCGAGAGGCCGTGCAGCTCCAGGTACTCCCGGTAGGCGTTGCGCGCGAACAGCTCACCGGTGACCTCGGCGACCTGCGAGCCCATCGTCACGAGCTGCAGGGGCAGGACGTCGGGGCGCCCCAGCGTCCCGACCTCCGCGGCGTCGCGGAAGAAGTCCGCCAGGCACAGGCGCCGGTCGCGGCGCTGGCGCGGGAAGGAGAAGCGCAGCCGCTCGGTGCCCGGCTCGCCGCCCGTGCCGTCGCCCTCGTGGTGGGCGACGACGAGGTCCTGCCCCTCGGACCAGACCGGGAAGTAGCCGTAGACCACGGCGGCGCGGGTGATGCCCTCCGTGCGGACGCGGTCCAGCCACATCCGCAGCCGCGGGCGCCCCTCGGTCTCCACGAGCTCCTCGTAGGAGGGGCCCTCTCCCCCTCGGGCGCCGCGCAGGCCCCACTGCCCGAGGAAGGTGGCCCGCTCGTCGAGGTAGGAGGCGTACTCCGCGAGGTGCACGCCCTTGACGACGCGCGTGCCCCAGAAGGGCGGCGTCGGCACGTCGACGCCGCGGGCGACGTCGGAGCGCTGCGCGACCGGGGGCTCGCCCCCGGTCACCACGGCGGCACCGCCGGGCTCGTCCTGCCCGGTGCGTCGGCGCACCCGGCGCGGGCGCAGGGCCGGCAGGGTCTGGGCCACCGACGCGCCCGGCGTCGTGCGCGCCGCCGCGATCGCGTCCATGAGGCGCAGCCCCTCGAAGGCGTCGCGCGCGTACCGGACCTCGCCCTCGTAGAGATCGGCGAGGTCCGTCTCGACGTAGGCGCGCGTGAGCGCCGCCCCGCCGAGAATGACCGGCCAGCGGGCGGCGAGGCCCCGCTCGTTGAGCTCGGCCAGGTTCTCCTTCATGACGACGGTCGACTTCACGAGCAGCCCGCTCATGCCGATGGCGTCGGCGCCGGTCTCCTCCGCGACGCGGATGATCTCGCTGATCGGCTGCTTGATGCCGATGTTCGTCACGTCGTAGCCGTTGTTGGACAAGATGATGTCGACGAGGTTTTTGCCGATGTCGTGGACGTCGCCCTTGACGGTGGCCAGCACGATCTTGGCGCGCGCCTGGCGGGCCGTGCCGCTCGCGGCGGCCTCGGCCTCGATGTGCGGCTCGAGGTGCGCGACCGCGATCTTCATGACCTCCGCCGACTGCAGCACGAACGGCAGCTGCATCTGGCCCGACCCGAAGAGCTCGCCGACCTCCTTCATGCCGGCCAGCAGGTGGTCGTTGACGACGTCGAGGGGGCTCGTCCCCTGCGCGAGCGCCTCGTCGAGGTCGGCGTCCAGCCCCTTGCGCTCGCCGTCGACGATGCGCCGGGACAGGCGCTCCCCCAGCGGCAGCGCCATCAGCTCGGCGGCGCGGTCGGCCCGCACCGAGGCGGCGTCGACGCCCTCGAAGAGGTCGAGCACCCGCTGCAGCGGGTCGTAGGAGACCCCGCCGTCCTCGTCGTAGCGGCGCCGGTCGTGGACGAGGTCGAGCGCGGCCTCCCGCTGGTCGTCGGGGATGCTCGCCATCGGCATGATCCGGGCGGCGTGCACGATCGCCGAGTCGAGCCCCGCCTCGACCGCCTCGTGCAGGAACACCGAGTTGAGCACCGCGCGCGCCGCCGGGTTGAGCCCGAAGGAGATGTTCGACAGCCCCAGCGTCGTCTGCACCCGCGGGTGGCGGCGCTTGATCTCGCGGATGGCCGCCAGGGTCTCGACGCCGTCGCGGCGCGTCTCCTCCTGCCCCGTGGCGACCGGGAAGGTGAGCGCGTCCACGATGATGTCGGCCTCGTCCATCCCCCACGTGCCGGTGAGGTCCTCCACGAGCCGGGTGGCGATGGCCGTCTTCGTCTCGGCCGTGCGGGCCTGGCCCTGCTCGTCGATGGTCAGGGCGACGACGGCGGCGCCGTGCTCGCGCACGAGCGGCATGATCTTCGCGAAGCGGCTCGTCGGCCCGTCGCCGTCCTCGTAGTTGACGGAGTTGACGACGGCGCGCCCGCCGACGAGCTCCAGTCCCGCCTCGAGGACGGCCGGCTCCGTGGAGTCGATGACCAGGGGCAGCGTGGAGGCGGTGGCCAGGCGGCTGACGACCTCCCGGACGTTCGCGACGCCGTCGCGGCCCACGTAGTCGACGCAGACGTCGAGCAGGTGGGCGCCGTCGCGGGTCTGGCCGCGGGCGATCTCGACGCAGCGCTCCCAGTCCCCCGCGACCATGGCCTCGCGGAAGGCCTTGCTGCCGTTGGCGTTGGTGCGCTCGCCGATGGCCAGCACGCTGGCGTCCTGCGCGAACGGCACGTGCTGGTAGATGCTGGCGACGCCCGGCTCGGGGTGCGCCTGCCGAGCGGTGACCGGCCGGCCCCCGACGCGCTCGACCACCTGGCGCAGGTGCTCCGGGGTCGTCCCGCAGCAGCCGCCGACGAGCGCGAGCCCGTAGTCGCGGGTGAAGCGGTCGTGCGCGTCGGCCAGCTCGAGGGGCGAGAGGGGGTAGAACGCGCCGTCCTTGGACAGCTGGGGCAGCCCGGCGTTGGGCATGCACGTGACGGGCACGGGCGCGTGGCGGGCGAGGTGGCGCAGGTGCTCGCCCATCTCCGCCGGTCCGGTCGCGCAGTTCAGGCCGATGCCGTCCACGCCCAGGGCGGCGAGCGCCGTCAGCGCGGCGCCGATCTCGCTGCCGAGGAGCATGGTGCCCGTCGTCTCGACCGTGACCTGCACGAGCACCGGGACGTCCACGCGCGCCTCCCGCATGGCCCGACGGGCGCCCACCACGGCGGCCTTGGCCTGCAGGAGGTCCTGGACCGTCTCGACGAGCACGGCGTCGACGCCGCCGTCGAGCATCCCCAGCACCTGCTCGGCGTAGGCGTCGCGCAGGAGGGCGTAGGGCGCGTGGCCGAGGCTCGGGAGCTTCGTCCCGGGGCCCATCGAGCCGAGCACGAAGCGCTCGTGGTCGGCGGTGCTCGCGGCGTCGGCGGCCTCGCGGGCGACCCGGGCGCCGCCGGCGGCGAGCTCGCGGATGCGCGACTCGATGCCGTACTCGGCGAGGTTGGCCCAGTTGGCGCCGAAGGTGTTCGTCTCCACCAGGTCGACGCCGACGTCGAGGTAGGCCTCGTGGACCGAGCGGACCACGTCCGGGCGGGTGGCGTTGAGGACCTCGTTGCAGCCCTCGTGGCCCTCGAAGTCCTCGAGCCCCGGCGCGGCCGCCTGGAGCATGGTGCCCATCGCCCCGTCGGCCACGAGGACTCGCTCGGTCAGGGCGGCGCGCAGGCGCGCGGGACGGTCGGTCACGGGCGTCGATGCTAGGCGGCGACGTCGGGCGCCCCGGTCGTGCGCCCGTAGGGTGGACGCGCTGCTCCCGGGCCCGCACGACGGCACCCGACGACCCGTCGGCGACGGGGGGCGGCGAGGAGGAGGACGAGTGAGCGAGCAGGCGGAGCGGTCCCCCGGCGCGGTGCCGGAGCTGCGCGACCCGGTCGTCCTGGCGGCCTTCGAGGGCTGGAACGACGCGGCCGAGGCCGCGAGCGGCGCCCTGGACCACCTGGCCCGGGTCTGGGGCGAGACCCCGCTCGGCGAGCTCGACCCGGAGGAGTACCACGACTTCCAGGTGAACCGGCCGGTCACCGGTTTCGACGAGGACGGCCGCCGGCGCATCACCTGGCCGACGACCCGCCTGGCGTGGGTCCGGCCGCCCGGCTCCGAGCGCGACGTCGTGCTCGTGCACGGCATCGAGCCGTCGATGCGCTGGCGCTCCTACACCGCCGAGCTGCTCGACCGGGCCGCCGCGGTGGGCGCCCGGACGGTCGTGACGCTCGGCGCGCTGCTGGCCGACGTCCCGCACACCCGCCCCATCCCGATCACGAGCACCGGGGACGGCCCCTCGACGGAGCACCTGGCGCTGGAGCCCTCGCGCTACGAGGGCCCGACGGGGATCGTCGGGGTGGTCGCCGAGGCGGCGGCCGAGCGGGGGCTCGCGTCCATCTCCCTGTGGGCCGCGGTGCCCCACTACGTCGGCCAGTCGCCGTCCCCGAAGGCCGTCCTGGCCCTGCTGGGGCGGGTGGAGGAGGTCCTCGGCGCACCCGTCCCCCTGGAGGACCTCGCCGAGGAGGCCGAGGCCTGGGAGCGCGGGGTGGACGAGCTCGCCGGGGAGGACGAGGAGATCGGCGAGTACGTCCAGCAGCTCGAGCAGGCCAAGGACACCGCCGAGCTGCCGGAAGCGAGCGGTGAGGCCATCGCCCGCGAGTTCGAGCGCTACCTGCGCCGCCGCGGGGACGAGGGCCCCCGGAGGGGCCCGGCCGGACCGGCCTAGCCCCCGCCCGGTGCGGCGCCGCGTCCTGCGCGGGCGAGGGAGGTCTCAGTCGTCGGCGCCCGACCGGACGCCCAGCCCGACGCCGAGCAGGGACTCGACGACGTCGGCGACCAGCCCCGGTCGGGACGCCGGACCGGCCCCGCCGGCGTCCGGGTCGCCCGGCTCCTGGGCGAGCCGGGCGTCGGCCCACGCGTCGACGACGGCGAGGGCGCCGGGGGCGTCGAGGTCGTCCGCGAGGCGGCGCCGGACGCCGTCCAGCACGTGCTGCGCGTCGGGGCCCTCAGGACGGGCGACCGCGGCGCGCCACCGCGCGAGGCGCTCGCGGGCGGCCGCCAGGCCGTCGGCCGTCCAGGACCAGTCGTCGCGGTAGTGGTGCGCCAGCACGGCGAGCCGCACGGCCGCGGGGTCCTCCCCCGCCCGGCGCAGCGCGGAGACGAGGACCAGGTTGCCGCGGGACTTGCTCATCTTCTCGCCGTCGAGCGCCACCATGCCGGCGTGCGCGTACAGCTGCGCGTACGGCGCGGTGCCGGTGATCACGTGCGCGTGGGACGCGCCCATCTCGTGGTGGGGGAAGACGAGGTCCGAGCCGCCGCCCTGGACGTCGAAGCCGGGGCCGAGGTGGTCCAGCGCGATGGCGACGCACTCGATGTGCCAGCCCGGCCGTCCGGCGCCGAGGGCCTCGCCGTCCCACGCGGGCTCCCCCTCGCGGGCGGCGCGCCACAGGACCGGGTCGAGCGGGGAGCGCTTGCCGGGCGTGCCGGGGTCACCGCCGCGCTCGGCGAAGAGCTCCCGCATCGTCGCGGCGTCGTAGCCGCCGACCCCGCCGAAGCGCTCGTCGGCCGAGACGTCGAAGTAGACGTCCCCGGTGGCCGCCAGGCGGTAGGCGGCGCCGCGCCCGACGAGCTCGCGGACCGCGGCGGCCGCCAGCGGCACCGTCTCGACGGCCCCGAGGTAGACGTCCGGCGGCACGACGGACAGGGCGGTCATGTCCTCGCGGAAGAGGTCGGTCTCGCGGACCGCCAGGTCGCGCCAGTCCTCCCCGGTGGCCGCGGCGCGCTCGAGCAGCGGGTCGTCGACGTCGGTGACGTTCTGCACGTACCGGACCTCGTGCCCGGCGTCGCGCCAGGCGCGGACCAGCAGGTCGAACGCGATGTAGGTCGCCGCGTGGCCCATGTGCGTCGCGTCGTAGGGCGTGATGCCGCAGACGTACAGGCGGGCGACCGGGCCCGGCGCCGTCGCGCGGGGGCTGCGGGAGGCGCTGTCGTGCAGGGAGACGGGCCCCCCCGTGCCCGGCAGCTGCGGCAGGTGCGGGGAGGACCACGACTTCACGGGGCGACCCTAGCCGCCGCCGCGGGGAGCCCCGGCCGCCCCGGAACCCCCGGCCCCCCAGCACCTGGACCGGCGAGCCGGCCCGGGCGCCCCGGGCGGGGGCCCAGCAGACCGGCGCGGGAAGGAGGGCCCCAGAAGACGGGCCCCAGAAGACGGGCCTCAGAAGACGGGCCTCAGAAGACGGGCCTCAGAAGACGGGCCTCAGAAGACGGGCCTCAGAAGACGGGCCTCAGAGGACGGGCCTCAGAAGACGGGCCAGGGCACGGCGCTGCGGTGCTCGGGCGGCTGCGGCATCACCGCACCGCGCAGCAGGCGGTCCACGCGGGTCCGCAGGGCGCGCACCTCGCGCGCGGTGAGCAGCGGGCGCAGCGCCTCCTCGAGGCCTCCGCGCAGGGCGGTGCGGAGGCGCTCGAGGGCCTCGAGCTCGGCGTCCGGCAGCGGCTCTCCGGCCCATCCCCACAGGACCGTGCGCAGCTTGCCCTCCGCGTGCAGCACGAGGCCGTGGTCGATGCCGTGGACGGGCGCCGGACCTCCCCGCGCGGCCGAGGCGGGGTCCGCGGCGTCCGGCCGGCCGAGCAGCAGGTGGCCGGCCTTGCGGTCCGCGTTGTTCGCGACCACGTCGAAGACGGCGACGGACAGCAGCCGCGGGTCGTCGGCGTGGGCGAGCGTGACCGGCTCGCCGTAGGGGCCCCACGCGTCCAGGACCCCGCGCCACCCGGGCGGGACGCCCCCCTGCGGGACGACGTCGACCAGTCCCGCGCCGGGCTCGCCCAGCAGGTGCTCGTCGTCGAGGACGTCCTCCTCGGGCGGGTCCGCCCCGGGGTCCTCGCCCTCGGAGGGGGCGCGGCCACCGGCGTCGACCACGCCGGCGGCCGCGGCCTCCTCGTCCACGGGGGCGTCGCGGGGCGGGTGCACCCACCGCTGCACGGAGCCCGGGCCGAGGGGGCCGTCGCGCAGGACGGTCGTCGGGACGACGCCCCACCCCGCGGCGCGCGAGACGAGGGAGGCCGCCACCTCGCGGCCCGCGAGCGTGCCGTCGGGGAAGTCGTGCAGCGGCCTCTCGCCGCGGACGGGCTTGTAGACGCAGCGCACGGCCGCCCTCCCCGCGCGGCACGTGGCGAGCAGCGTCACGTTGGACGAGCCCGAGATGCGCCCGACGACCTCCAGCTCACCGGTGGCGAGCAGCTCGGCGAGCGACCCGCCGTCCGGGGGGACGCCGCCGGAGCCCGCGGGAGCGGGGGCGCCGCTCCCCTCGCCGGTCAGCGGCGGTACCCGTTGGCACGGGGGCAGATGTGCCCCTCGGGGTCCAGCGGACCCGAGCAGAAGGGGCACGGCGGCCGGCCGGCCGCCACCAGCGCGCTCGCGCGCTGGGCGAAGCCGCGGGCGCTGGCACCGGTGAGGGCCACCCGCAGGACCGAGCGCGCGTCGGGCTCCGGGCCGTCCCCGAGGCCCTCGGCCGGGGCGTCCTCCTCCTCGACGGAGAAGCACTCGATGACGACGACGCCGCGGTCGCCGTCCCACTGCAGGCTCATCGTGCCGACCCGGAACTCCTCCTCGATCGGGGTGTCCAGCGGGTCGGTGTCCCCCGCGCCGACCGGGGTGACCGCCGGCACGGGCGCCTCGCCGCCGCTGCGCCGCACGACCTCGTCGAGCAGCTCCTCGACCTTCTCGGCGAGCGTCGCGACCTGCTGCTTCTCCAGGGCCACGGAGACGACGACGGGCACGGGGCCCGTGCCGCGCGCCCGCGCCTGGAGGAAGAAGGTCCGCGAGCCCGCCTGGCCGACGGTGCCGGCGACGAAGCGGTCCGGCGGGTCGTAGTCGAAGACCTGCGGAGCCATGCCCCCGACACTACCCAGCGCTCGGGGGGAGCACCGCGCGGCTCAGCGGCCCGCGCCCCCGCCGACGGCCGCGTCGGAGGAGGCGGGCGCCCGGCGGCGCCGTCGTGCCGGGGGCGCCAGGGAGGACAGGTCGCCGCCGGTGTCGTTGGTGCGCACGACGAAGGGGCGCAGCGTCGTGTAGCGCACCACCGAGACGGACGCCGGGTCGACCACGATGCGCTGGAAGGTGTCCAGGTGCTGGCCCAGGGCGTCGGCGAGGACCGCCTTGATGACGTCGCCGTGCGAGACGGCCACCCACACCGCGTCCTCGCCGTGCTCGGCGGCGACCGCGGCGTCGTGCTCGCGCACGGCCGCCACGGCCCGCGCCTGGACGTCGCGCAGGGACTCCCCGCCCGGGAACTGGGCGGCGCTGGGGTGGCCCTGGACGACCTTCCAGTGCGGCTCCTTCGCCAGCTCGCGCAGGCCGCGGCCGGTCCAGTCCCCGTAGTCGCACTCGAGCAGGCGGGGGTCCTCGACGAGCTCCGGGCGCGGCCGCCGGGTCGTTCCGCCGGCGGCGAGCAGCGCCCGGGCGGTGGCGACCGTGCGCTCCAGGGGGCTGGCGACGACGGCGGCCAGGGGCACGGGGGCGAGCCGCTGCGCGAGGGCGGCCGCCTGCGCGGCGCCGGTCTCGTCGAGGCCCACGCCGGGAGTGCGCCCGGCCAGGACGCCCGAGGCGTTGGCCGCGGTGCGCCCGTGTCGGACGAGCAGGAGGGTCGCCACGGGCGCCACCATAGGCGCCGCCCCCGGCGCTCCCGCTGCGCCGAGGCCCACCGCGCCGCCCCGTCCCGCACCGCACCGCCCCGCCCCGCCCCGGCGCCGCCGGCTCGCGGCGGCGCCCCCTCCCGCGCGACCGCGCGCGGGAGACCGACCCCGCACGTCCCGGAGGACCTGATGAGCGCGACCCTGCGCACCTGCGACAGCACCGGTCTGGAGGAGATCGCCGGGACCGGCTCGGGGGGCGCCGGCACCCCCCGCGAGGCCGAGGAGGCGCTGGCCCGCACGCGGGAGGCCGGCCGGGGCTTCGTGTGGGTGCACCTGCCGGACCCGCACGAGGGCGACCTCCAGGGCTACCAGGACGCGCTGGCCCTGCACCCCCTCGCGGTCGAGGACCTCGAGGTGGGGCGCCAGCGCCCCAAGCTGGAGGTGTACGCGGGCGAGCACGGCGGCTCGCTGCTGCTGAGCGCCCGTCCGACGAGCTACGACGACAGCCGCTCCGCCGTCGAGACCGGGGAGGTGCTGGTCGTCCTCGGCGACCGATGGGTCCTCACGGTCTCGCGCGGCGACGACGGCGTCATCGAGCGCGCCCGCGAGCGGCTCGGCACCGAGGGGCTCGGGCTGGGCGCCGTCTCCGTCGTGCACGCGGTCCTGGACGTCGTCGTCGACGCCTACGTGGCGATCGCCGCCGAGCTCGAGGAGGACGTGAGCCAGCTCGAGCAGGAGGTGTTCAGCCCCGACGCGCGCGGCGCCGGGACCACCGCCCGCGTGTACGAGCTCAAGCGCGAGGCCCTGGAGCTGCTGCGGGCGGCCCGCCCGCTGGTCGAGCCGGCGCGGCGCCTCTGGCAGGCCGAGCTCGACCTCGTCCCCGAGGAGGCCCGGGTCTTCCTGCGCGACATCGCCGACCACGCCCTCCAGGCGGCGGAGTCGGCCGAGGCCACCGACCGCCAGCTCGGCGACGTCCACAGCGCGCACCTGGCCGAGGTCGGGCTGCAGCAGAACGACGACGCCCGGCGCATCTCGGCGTGGGCGGCGCTCGCGGCTGTGCCGACGCTCGTGGCCGGCATCTACGGGATGAACTTCGCCGTCATGCCCGAGCTGGCCTGGCGCTACGGGTACCCGGTCACCCTGCTGGTGATGCTCGGCATCTGCGTCGCGCTGTACCGCGCCTTCAAGCGCTCGGGCTGGCTCTAGCGACCGGCACTGCCTCCTCGCGAGAGCAGCAGGAGCGCCACGGGGGGCGTCAGCGGTTGGTCGTGCCGCGCCCGGACTGCAGCGTCGGGGCCAGGAGCCGGTCCGCGAGGGCCCCGGTGGCGAGGGCGTAGACGGTCTTGTGCAGGACGTCGACCACCCTCTCCTGCCGGGGCCAGGTGCGCGGCGGCGCTCCGACGCCGGTGGCGTTCTCCAGGGTCTGGTCGGTGCACAGGCGGGCGAGGGCGTGGACGAGGGAGGCTCGCGGCCCGCGCAGGCCCGTCACCGCCCAGACGCCGCGGAGCGCGCCCAGTGCGGCCCCCGTGCCGTAGTGCATGGCGAGGTTCCACCCGAGAGGTCGGTCGCCGTCCCCGGGGCGCCGGCCGAGCAGGGTGAGGAGAGTGCGGGCGGGCACGTAGGAGCCCGGCCGGTGCGTGAGCGCCTGCTCGACCTTCTCCCCGGCCGTCATGACCACCACCCCGAGCAGGCCCGCGCCCGCGCCCGTCCCCGCTGCCCTGACCAGCTGCGCTCCGCGTGAACGGGTTCCGGGCACGGGGGCCTCCTCGTCTCGGGCCCGGCCGGACGCCGCGCCGCCGCCCCACCGTGGCACCGCGAGGGCGCCCGCGCTCCCGGAGGCGCTCGCCCCCGGTGAGCCCGGGGCCGGCTAGGCCGGGCTCGCCTCCACCGCGCCGGTGACCAGGAGGACCACGAGGACGGCGGCGAGCGCCAGTCGGTAGAGCACGAAGGGCCGGAAGGTGTGGGTGCTGATGTAGCGCAGCAGCCAGGCGATGACGGCGAGGCCGACGACGAAGGAGACGGCGGTGGCGAGGACCGTGGGACCCCAGGACACCGACGCGCTCCCGCCCTCGCCCAGCTCGGACGCGAGCTGGAAGCCGCCGGAGGCGACGACCGCGGGGATGGCCAGCAGGAACGCGTAGCGCGCCGCCGCCTCGCGGCGGTACCCCAGCAGCAGCCCGGCGGTGATGGTGCCGCCCGAGCGGGAGACGCCGGGGACGAGCGCGAGCGCCTGGGCGAGCCCGTAGAGGACGCCGTCGCGCACGGACAGGTCGGACAGGTCCTGGCGCGTGCTGGCGCGCGCGTCGGCCACGCCGAGGAGGACCCCGAACAGCGCCAGCATCGCCGCGGTGAGCCACAGGCTGCGCAGCTGCGTCTCGATGGCGTCCTGGAACACGAGCCCCAGCACGCCGATCGGGAGCGAGCCGAGGAGGACGAGCCAGCCCATCCGGGCGTCCGGGTCGTCCCGCGGCACCCGCCCGACGAGGGACAGCGCCCACTGCCGGACGATCCGGACGATGTCCCGCCAGAAGTAGACGACCACGGCGGCCTCGGTGCCGAGCTGGATGATCGCGGTGAAGGCCGCCCCGGGGTCGCGGCCGTCGAAGAGCAGCTGGCCGACGATGCTCACGTGCGCGCTCGACGAGATCGGGAGGAACTCCGTGAGCCCCTGCACCAGACCGAGGACGAGCGCCTCGACCCACCCCATCAGGTCCCCGTCCCGCTGGCGTCGAGGGCCTCGGCGACCGCGCGCAGCACGTCGGCGCGCTCGGCCTCGGTGCGCCCGGCGGGCAGCACCGACAGGGTCGTCACGCCCGCCTTCGCGTAGGCGACCAGGCGGTCGCGCACCGCCGCGGGGGGGCCGACGAGGCTGGTCGCCTCGAGCAGGCCCCGGGGGATCGCTGCCGCCGCCTCGCGGTGGCGGCGCTCGAGGTACAGCTCCTGCACGAGTGCGGCCTCCGTCTCGTAGCCCAGCCGGACGGCCAGGTCGTGGTAGAAGTTCTGCTCCCGGCTGCCCATGCCGCCCACGTAGAGCGCCAGGCGGGCTCGCAGGCCGTCGAGGCGGCCGGCCTCGTCGTCCTCGGCGGCGGAGGGGCCGGCGGAGGGCGCGGCCGCGACGGAGGCGACGACGTCGAGGGGCACGGCGGGGTCGACCGCGCGGGCGCGCCCGGCGCGCAGGTGGGACAGGCTCTCCCCCAGGTGCTCCGGGGAGACCAGGATGCCGAGCCACCCGTCGGCGATCTCCCCCGCGAGCTCGAGGTTCCGGGGCCCGACGGCGGCGAGGTAGATCGGCACCTCCGCCCGCAGCGGCCGGAGCGACAGGCGCAGCGCACGCCCGGGCCCGTCCGGGAGCGGCAGCCGGAGGTGGCGGCCGTCGTAGTGGACCTCCTCGCGGCGCAGGGCCATCCGCACCACGTCGACGTGCTCGCGGGTGCGGCGCAGCGGCTCGGCGAAGCGCACCCCGTGCCAGCCCTCGGAGACCTGCGGTCCTGAGACCCCCAGCCCCAGTCGGAAGCGCCCTGCGGACAGGGCGTCCAGCGAGGCCGCCGTCATCGCCGTCATGGCGGCGCTGCGGGCGGGCACCTGCAGCACCGCGCTCCCCACGTCGATCCTCGAGGTGGTCGCCGCGACGCAGGAGAGCACGGTGACCGCGTCGCCGCCGTAGGCCTCGGACGCCCACGCGACGGAGTAGCCGAGCCGCTCGGCCTCCTGGGCCATGCGGACGGGCGCCCACGCGTCCTCGGTGGCGTCCGCCGGTCCGCGCGCCCGGTCTCCCGGGCCCCGGACGCCCGGTCCCTGCCCGAGGTCGACGCCCAGCTGCACGGCGCCGACAGTAGCGACCCCCCGACCTGCTCCCGCGGTGCCGCTCCCCCGGCGCCGCGCTCCTCTGGCGCCGCGCGCGCCCGCGCCGCCGCCGCCGACGCGGGCGGAGCGGCGCCGGCGGACGTCCCCGAGCGCGGCGTCCGGAGCCCAGGGGCTGCGGCAGCGGTGGTTACGCTCGGCCCCCATGGAGACCCGGCGCGTCGGACGGTCCGGCCTGCGCGTCTCCCGGTTGGGGCTCGGGACCCTGACGTGGGGCCGCGACACCGACGAGCACGAGGCGTCCGACCAGCTGCGGGCCTTCGCCGACGCCGGTGGGACCCTGGTCAGCTCCGCGGCCTCGGAGGCGGGCGAGGCCGAGGAGCTCCTGGGGTCGCTCCTGGACGACGTCGTCGCGCGCCGCGACGTGGTGCTCGCCCTGCGCGTGGGCGCTCGGGGCCCGGGGCGGGCGCGACGCACCGACGGCTCGCGGCGCTCGGTGCTCGCCGACCTCGACGCCTCCCTGGCGCGGCTGCGCACCGACCACGTCGACCTGCTGCTGCTGGACGGCCACGGCGGGTCCGACGCGGCGCCGGTGGAGGAGTCGCTGTCCGCGCTCGAGGACGCCCAGCGCTCGGGACGCGCGCGCTACGCGGGTCTGGCCGAGCACGGCGCCTGGCAGGCGGCCCGGGCGGCCGCGCTGGCCGCGACGCCGCTGGTGGCCGTCGAGGTGGAGCACTCCCTCGTGGCCCGCTGGGCCGACGTCGACCTGCGCGAGGCGGCCGGGGCCGCCGGGCTGGGGCTGCTCGCGCGGAGCCCGCTGGGCGGCGGCGTGCTCACGGGCAAGTACCGCCACGCGCTGCCGGCGGACTCCCGCGCCGCCTCGCCGCACCTGGTGCACGTCGTGGAGCCGCACCTCGACCCCCTCGCCCGCGGCGTCGTCGAGGCGGTCTGCACCGCCGCCGACGGGCTGGAGCGCTCCCCGCTCGAGGTCGCCCTCGCCTGGGCGGCCGACCGCCCCGGGGTGGCGAGCGCCGTCACCGGCGCCCGCACGGCCGCGCAGCTCCGCGCGGCCCTCACGGGCGAGGACCTGCGACTGCCCGCGCAGATCCGCGCGGCCCTCGACGAGGTCTCGACCGGCCGGACCGCCGTGGGCCGCCCCGCCGCACCCGGGTAGTCGCGGCCCGCGGGGAGCGCCGCGCCGCAGGGCTCCGGGCTCTCGGTCAGAGGCGGGGTCGGGTGTCGTCCTGGTCCTCGTCGGAGCCCTCGTCCTCGTCGTCGGAGTCGTCGTCCTCGGACTCGTCGTCCTCGGACTCGTCGTCCTCGGACTCGTCGTCCTGGTCGTCGTCCTCGTCGTCGTCCTCGGAGTCCTCGTCGAGGTCGTCGTCCTCGTCGTCGTCCTCGTCGGAGTCGTCGAAGAGGACGAAGGGGGTGACCTCGTCGTAGACGTCGTAGAGGGCCTCGTCGTAGGTCTCGAAGGCGTCCGAGAGGGACTGGTAGGCGTCCTTGACCACGGGGTCGGTCTCGGAGCGCCGGCGTCGGACGGCGTCGAGGTGCGCCTCGAGCGCCCCGACGAGTCGTGCCAGGGCCGCGCGGGGCTCGGTGCTCATGGGAGGACCGTAGCCGCGCAGCCGGGTGCGCGGGAACGGCTGGGCCCGGTGCCGGCGACCCGCTCCGCGAGCTCCCGCGGCGGCGGTGCGGCCCGGCTCCACGGCCGGCGGTGGGGCGGCGGGGCGAGGAGTCCGGCCGGGGTCCGGGCCCGGCGCCGTCCCCTCGCACCGGGGCGGCGCCGTGGCACCATGGGCGGCGATGGACGCGAGCCGACGCACCCCCCGGGGCGGGGACCAGCCCTCCGAGCGGCCCACGCACGAGGCTCCCGACCGCCGCGAGCGCGCGTCGGGTCCCGAGAGGCTGCGGGCCTCCTCCTACGAGTACCGCGAGGTGGTCCTGCCCCGGGGCACCTCCCGCGGCCAGGCCCGCGCCCTCCTCACCGAGGAGGCCGAGTACGGCAAGTGGGAGCTGGCGGGCGTGCGCCTGTACATGGGCGGTCTTCGCCGGGTCGTCCTGCGCCGCCGCATCATCCGCATGCAGCGCACGGCCTGAGGGCCGCAGCCTGCCGCGCCTCGCCGTCGACGCCACGACGGTGCTGCGGCTGCTCGAGGAGGGGCGCGCTCCGACGCAGCCCCTCGTCGGCACGGCCGCGCTGCGCTCGCAGGTGCTGGACCTCCTGCTCGTCGCCCTCCGCGACGGCCGCCTGTCCGAGGACGGAGCGCTCGCCGCGCACGAGGACCTCACGGCGTGCGCGTGCGCCTCCTGGGCGACCGGGTGTCGCGCCGCACGGCGTGGCGGCTGGCGACGGAGCACGTCTGGTCGACGGCGGGTGCCGAGGTGGTCGCCGTCGTGCGGCTGCAGGCGGACGCCCTCGTCACCGTCGACCGCCGGTTGGCTGCCGCAGCGCAGGGCGTGGTGCGGCTCGCGCCCTTCGACGCCCTGACCACGCCGGACGCCCTGACCACGCCGGACGCCCTGACCACGCCGGACGCCTGACCGCGCCGGACGCCCGAGGTGGCCTCCCGACCGGTGGCGGGACCGGCCGGCGGGAGGGCCTCAGCAGGTGCGCAGCAGCCGGTCGAGCACGCGCGTGCCGAAGCGCAGGGCCTCGGTGGGGACCCGCTCGTCCACGCCGTGGAACATCCCGGCGAAGTCCAGCTCGGGCGGCAGCTGCAGAGGGGCGAAGCCGAAGCCGCGGATGCCCAGTCGCGCCAGCGCCTTGTTGTCGGTCCCGCCGGACAGGCAGTAGGGCAGCACCCGGGCGCCGGGGTCCTCGGCCAGCAGCGCGGCGACCATGGCGTCGGGCAGCGAGCCCTCGAGGTCGGTCTCCAGCGCCGTGTCCTGGTGGACCACCTCGACGTCGACGCCCGGGCCGGCGAGCTCGCGCACGACCTCCAGGACGTGCTCGCCCTGGCCGGGCAGCGTGCGGCAGTCGACGAGCGCCGTGGCGGTGCCGGGGATGACGTTGTGCTTGTAGCCGGCCTCGAGCTGGGTGGGGTTGGAGGTGTTGCGCAGCGTGGCGCCCACCCAGTTCGCCGTCGTGCCGAGGACGGCGGTGAGCGCGCCGAAGTCCTCCGGGTCGAGGGGCTCCCCGGTGATGTCCTGGACGCCCTCGAGGAAGGCCCGGACGGTCGGGCGCAGCTCCAGCGGCCAGCGGTGGGCGCCGATCCTCGCGACCGCCCCCGCGAGCCGGGTCACGGCGTTGTCGTCGTTGACCTGGCTGCCGTGGCCGGCCCTCCCGTGGGCGACGAGCCGGATCCACGCGATGCCCTTCTCGGCCGTCTGCAGCAGGTAGCAGCGCTGTCCCGCCACGTCGAGGGAGAAGCCGCCCACCTCGCTGATGGCCTCGGTGGCGCCCTCGAAGAGGTCGGGGCGGGTCTCGACGAGGAAGCTCGCGCCCTTGGCGCTCCCCGCCTCCTCGTCGGCGGTGAAGGCCACGACCAGGTCGCGCGGGGGCCTGCGCCCCTCGCGCGTCATCTGCCGGACGACGGACAGGATCATCGCGTCCATGCCCTTCATGTCCACGGCGCCGCGGCCCCACAGGCAGCCGTCGCGGACCTCGCCCGCGAACGGGTCGACGGTCCAGTCCGCGGCGCGCGCGGGCACGACGTCGAGGTGCCCGTGGACGACCAGCGCGTCGCGGCCGCGGTCCTCCCCCGGGATGCGCAGGACGACGCTCGCGCGTCCGGGGTCGCTCTCGAGGAGCTCGGACGACAGGCCGACCTCCTCGAGCAGGCCCACGACGTGCTCGGCCGCGGCCCGCTCCCCCGGGCCGCTGCCGTCGCCGTAGTTGGAGGTGTCGATCCGGATGAGGTCCCGCGCGATCTCGACGACCTCGTCCGCGGCCGGGGGGACGCTCGCGGGAGGGTGAGCGGGCGCGGTCTGGTCCGTCGTGTCGGGCATGCCTCGCACGCTACCCGCGGTGCCGCGACCCTCCCCCGGCGTCGCCGCGGACGGGGCCGCCGGCACCCTGGTCGCACCCCCGTGCGGGGTCGGGAGCGGGCCCCGGCGCGTGGTAGTTTTCCTCCGCTCGCGGCGCTCCGGTGCCGCACGGCACCTGTCCGGGTGGCGGAATGGCAGACGCGCTAGCTTGAGGTGCTAGTGCCCTTTATCGGGCGTGGGGGTTCAAGTCCCCCTCCGGACACCAGCAGACGGGCCGCCCCCTCCGGGGGCGGCCCGTTCGTCGTCCCGGCCGCTGCCACCCGCGCCCGAGGGCGGCGGCTCAGCCCTCGCCCGGCGAGACCCGGTCGAGGCGGCCGCCGGGCACGCCGACGAGGGCGACGAGCGCGCCGACCGCGAGCAGCCCGGCGCAGACGAGCATCGCCGCGCGGAAGGCGGGGGTGAGCAGGGCCGGGTCCACGTAGGCGTCTCCCGTGAGCCCGACGAGCGCGGGCAGCGCGGCGACGGCGAGGAGCCCGGCGGAGCGCGCCACGGCGTTGTTGACGCCGCTGGCCGTGCCCGACAGGGCGTCCGGCGCCGCGGCGAGCACCGTGGCGGTCAGCGGGGCCACCGTGATGACGAGCCCCGAGCCGAGCAGCAGGACCCCTGGCAGCACGTCGACCGGGTAGGTGTCGCCCGGACCGACGCCCGCGAGCAGGGCCACACCCGCCGCGCCGACGAGGGGGCCGACGACGAGCGGCAGCCGGGGTCCGGTGCGGACGGCCGCCGCGCCCGAGCGGCCGGACAGCAGCAGCATGAGCAGCGTGGAGGGCGCCATCGACGCGCCCGCCGCGAGCGCGCTCCACCCGAGGGAGACCTGCAGCTGCAGGACCAGGAGCAGCATCACGCCGCCCAGCGCGGCGTAGACGGCGAACGTGCCCGTGTTGACGGCCGTGAAGACCCGCGAGGCGAACAGCGCCGGCGGGACGACGGGGAAGGCGGTGCGGCGCTCCCGCACGACGAACGCCGTCAGCCCCGTGACGCCGACGGCGCCGGCGACGAGCGACCCGGCCCCCCAGCCGCCGGCGGGGCCGGCCACGAGCGCGTACGTCAGCCCGCCGAGCCCCACGGCGCTGGCGAGCGCGCCCGGCACGTCCAGCGACGGCGCCCGCTGGGGCGAGCGCGACTCCGGCACGTGGCGGAGGCCGAGGACGACGACGGCCGCGGCCATCGGCAGGTTGAGCAGGAAGACCGCTCGCCAGTCCCAGGCCACCAGCCACCCGCCGAGGACGGGCCCGGCGGCACCGGCGACGCCGGTCAGGCCCGACCACGTGCCGATGGCCCGGGCGCGGTCCTGCGGGGCGAAGCTCGCCTGGAGGACCGCGAGCCCGCCGGGGGTCAGGAGCGCACCCCCGACGCCCTGGACGGCGCGCGCGGCGACGAGCACGGGCACGGTGGGCGCCAGGGCGCAGGCGGCGGAGGCGAGCGCGAAGGCGACCGCGCCCACGAGCAGCACCCGCCGGCGTCCGTACCGGTCCCCCAGCGAGCCCCCGAGGAGGATGAGGGACGACAGCGTGAGCAGGTAGGCCGTGACCGTCCACTGCAGCCCGGCGACGTCGGCGCCCAGGTCGCGCCCGATGCTCGGCAGCGCGACGTTGACCACCGTGCCGTCGAGGAAGGCCATGCCCGAGCCGAGCACCAGCACGAGGAGCACGGCCCGCCCCTGGGCGGTGCCGGTCCGCAGGCCGCCCGCCGGCGCCTCGGCGGGTGACCGACGGCCCCGATCGCCCCGGCCGAGCGACGAGCGGTGCGCGGTGCGGTGGTGGCCGTGCTCGTGGTGGCCGTGCTCGTGGTGGCCGTGCTCGTGGTGGCCGTGCTCGTGGTGGCCGTGCTCGTGGTGGCCGTGCTCGTGGTGGTG
>Ga0210040_10001976_pt1 | contig 29783 bp, 22 predicted proteins | sample CryGeyCG12114_NA_FD_185462 | JGI IMG/M metagenome (GOLD analysis project Ga0210040, IMG submission 185462) | Groundwater microbial communities from aquifer - Crystal Geyser CG19_WC_8/21/14_NA (SPAdes) (version 2) | ecosystem: Environmental > Aquatic > Deep subsurface > Groundwater | place: USA...
AACAGAGTGGATTACCTAGCTTTATTCAGTAACTCGAGTTTAAGTTCTGTCTTAAGCAAAGTTGTAACTTCAAAAAATCTTAGTGAATACAAAATGGGCATTTGAGTTGGACTATAGCGCATAGTTTGAACTTAAATCTCTTAGTGAATCCGCACCCAGGTCATAATGTCATGTTCACGTTAGTTTGCAGTCGTTCCTCGTTAGTTAGTTATAGTGCAGCGGTATTTGTTTTTCATTTCCTGCGCACCACTGGCGAAAATGTTTAGGCAATATAGGACGCTGTGTAAGTGGTAAACAAAGGAACCCAAGGAGTGTAGGGCAGGGTAAGAGTTCATTTTGTTATAGAAAATTACTAACCCCATCAAATAAGTCTCGTTTGTGACCATATATTATATTAATTAAGAGATACGTCCGAAATTTTTAACTGTAATAAAGGTCATTCACTTCATTCGTGCTATCCATCCACGCAAAATGCTTAAGCCAACATTATTTCACACTTTTACAGTACGTATATTTCATCTACCGTACCCTAATGATCTTTTTTCCCGAATCATCATACATAATGGTTGAGCAAGTCATAAATGCTACTTGGCATACTGATGGGCATATTATCTAAGGATGGTGGATGTACGAAAATCGACTTGACAATTAGTCAGCAATTAGTGAACTAAGAAAGATGATGCTTATTTTTATTTATTGCATTAGTAACCTTTGTTGGTGACAGATCACAATTTTAACCCGAAAAGAAGAAAATCAGTACTACTTGTCGTGAGAACATCAGCCAAAGCTGCCTCCGTGTTATTTTTTTACGACGACTTGTCAATTTTTTCTTATTCACCGTTCTGGATTTATTTGGCGTGATGCCCTGCTATCACGACCACCCATCAATAGTATATAGCTAAATTCAAGCACGTCTCAGGACTCAGGACGTCAGGACATGTAAAATTAGTAAATCACATTCATAAACCTTGTAAGTCGTATGTGAAGTTCACTTAATGACGGTATGGGAGTAAAAAATGAATTCCAATTCCGTGTTACCCTGGATACTCTAGTTAGCTGGCCACAAACTTGCTGTGTCGTGTATACAAAAGTAGTGGCACTCTCACTTTCATTCCTATTCCTTTTTAACCGTAGAATTAAAAATATATTTAACACAATAATTTAATTTCCAACAACATTTTACAATACGATCAATAATTAGCCTCGTGTCCACTATACATTCAAGGTAGCTTTCTGTCTTAAATTTTTTTTCAGTATTAATGTACTCCTTGTATGCTACAAGGAGTCAAGGTATGAGTCAAATTACGAGTTCTGGGTTGTAAAAAATGAAATTGAAATTAATTTGTATAGATCCACCGTCCATATTGAGCTACCATTGCAATTTCCTTCAGTATCGCTTTGCTACTGAAACACCACAGTAAACAATGCCTTTTGGGTACGATTCCATAGAAGTTCCTCAAAATCTCATCCTTGAGCTTGCAGTACGAGTTGTCCTAATCACATTTTTCCTGTAATTGTAAATCACAATACACTACATGTAACATCTCCTAGCAGTTGCACAATGTGTTTTTTTTTCTTGTGATATTATAGGATCTCGGAGAATTTGACTCCATTTTGGAGAGTCATTCAACCTGAAGAACATTGGCTCTACAAATACCCTCATTCAGCCTCTTACGTTCCAACTTCAACTCTTTATGTGAGCACCGTTGTTTCACGCCTGTTCCCACCTGTAATACTCCTTTTCTTCCACATTTTCCTAATTCCTAGTCGTTTCTCGTATATAGTTAAAACTTATCCATGTAGTTGTTGCTAGTAGTACACCATGCACCCACATCTTCGGTTTGTGACTTGTGCTTTATGATTTGTGGCGTAACTTTGCAATTATGCGGAAAACGAAATAACAGCAAGAAAATCTACACTTCCTCCTCTAGTTCTCTTTTTGTTTATTTTGTTGACCAAGTAATAATATGGCTTCATTGGTGGGTTGTCATGTTCAGGTGTATTCTGTAACTTTGCATGTTTTTGGTTTCAAAGAGTGTGATTATTTTGAGTGCCCTTGCGGTCGTTCTTCTCGTGTACTATATCAAACGGGATGATGGGGAAGCAGCTCTAGCCTTGTATGTTCCCACCTTGGCATTACCTTTGACTGGGGTCATCACAAATGTAATTAAAGTAGCTGTAGGTATGTATCAACCAGCCTTTTTATTTCCTGATTTTTTAAGAAAAGTACAGATTTTTTAGAAATAGTATTGCCCAAAAATGACATTGCTTGAATTCTATTTAATCATTGTGTGTAGGAAGACCACGTCCCGATTATTTTGATAGATGTTATCCAGGCGTCAAACAATTTAATGCGCTCCTTCCATGTACTGGAGATGAAGAGTCTGTGTTGGATGGAAGGAAAAGTTTTCCAAGTGGACATTCCTCAAGTATGTGCTACAGGATATTTATATATTATGAAAAAACTGCCTCCTAATGTGTATTGCAGGGTCGAATCAATATTATTATTATTTATTTAAGTATTTCTAGGGTTACTGATTTTAATATTTTCCGTTTCAGTGAGTTTTTGTGTCATGACTTTTATCTCATTGTATTTGGCTGGACAATTTGGGATATTCCTGCCCAGGGGACGAGGGAAGAGCTGGAGATTGTTACTAACGCTCATGCCTCTCATGCTTGCACTTCTTATTGCTATAAGCCGTACCTGTGATTATCATCATCATTGGCAAGGTACACTAGCTATACAACTGAAAAAGTTTCCTGATTTAATAATTCGTGCCTCTGTTAAGCTTATTATTAGTTGTAAAATATTGAAGTGTTATTACAAATCAGTTATGTAATATAAATTATTAAGAAAATGTAAGTCTTAAATTCATTCAAATTTTGCATGAATTTACTGGCAAACTGACTTATGTAAGTAAGGTTGTAATCGTTAAGGGTCTTTGGTAACTTAGTTGATTAATTTTTTGTTTTCTACAAATTATTTCCTGTTTGTAGATATTTTTGTCGGGTCCTTAATTGGCGCTACAGTGTCATATACGGTGTATCATCAATACTTCCCCAGCGTTTTTGATTGCGAAATCGACGACTCTTACTCACGCTATGTAGCTTCAAGATCATCACTTAGTGGTAATAACAATCATCGAAGCAACATTTCAGTCACAGATGGATCTAGATCCAGGCAACATATTTCCTCTGATTCCAACTACCGCAGTGGTTTCGGTGGCCTTACAAGAATTGCTTAGTATTCAAACAATTCTAGTCTTTCAGTCCAAGAAAGCACAAAGACATGCCAATTATAAGTGTAGATGTGCGAAACACACTATGCGCCTACATAATCTTCATTTTAGTTCGTCCAGCACTCTTGCATTTTATTCTAGTCATTCCAAATTCTCTGTTCAGTGGTATTTAAGATTGTATAAATGTCTTATCTCTTATGATAAGCAAATGGCAACTACGGAATCAACGCAACGAAAAATAAATAAGTGAATCACTCTGATAAAATATTTGCATTATCTTGTTACACTCTTGCAATTTATTTAAAGTTGCATTTTATTCCTTGCTGTCCACGTGTTCCTAATGAAACTCTTAACTATTTATTAGAAAAAGACCTAAATACCAAGGTAGAGGAAAGTAGGCGAAGGAAAATAATTTCTCCGCGGCCATTTACCTACTGGTTATGAGCACTTGCTAATTCAACCAATAAGGACTCAAATGATCCCTAATACATTGCACACAATTGTATCATGCACATCATACAGCAGTAAGCGGGGTTTTTCCACACTCGAAATGTACAATTAAAAATAAAACAAAACAATATTTAAAAAGTTCGCATCATATGGTGAATGCACTCATTAAACAATTGGAAAGTTGCAATTTTGTTGTGAAAGAAAATGAAGCCGAAATATGCCAATACAGCAACACACGATTCCATTGACTTTATTCAGAAAGAAAAAAGTATTTTCAAACAGAAATTCTACATATCATGTCCATTAAAATATGGCTTCACAAACATGCTTGCTCAACACTGACTTTAATCAGTAAGTTAGTTATAGAGAGGTGTATTAAGTGATTATTACATCTTATTGAAATGGGATTGACGAAAGAGAGAGAGTTTCTGGGGCTAAAGACACCCCTCTCCACGTGTGGGTCTTCAATTGTGTTTTAATTTTTTGACCAAAAGAAATTTAAAGTGGTATCAAAGTTTTCAAACAGTGCTCATGCTATAAATAAACAATGTTGTTGACAGAACACAGCACTGTTTACTTGTTTTCAACGTCAACTTACTAGCTGGCTAAGTGGTTAGGTTATACTGTACAGTTGATGATAAACTTACGCTCACATCTTACATCTGTGTTATTGAAATGGAATGCAAACATAACAATACTAATCTGCTTGCATAACTTTTGTGGTTGTTGATCTACACACATTCTACGTGATATGATAAACATGTTATAATTCATAGATATAGCTCTCATGTTGAGTAAAACAGCTGTGACCAAAGTTAACTTTCAAATCGACAATTAAAATCACCTTCAAACTTGTAAATTCTGCTCTTTTGCAACCTATGGGGTTTACCATGGAATCTGATATTATGTATGCACACACTACACTTCACAGGCTATGAAAATGCTAAATAATTATAAGAATAACAATTGTAGCTACGCACTTTATGAAATACAAAGGAAGTATATATGTCAAACTTTCGGTTATAGCGTGTAGTGTATGTGTTGGAAAAAAACATTTTTAGAGAGCAAATTCAATGAACAATGAAAATAATAAGTACAGTGACATGGACATTTATAAACTTACACGACAATAGTACTCACAGTTTATACTGACAGTGACACAAAAGTCAACATGCTGCTGGTATAGATTGAAATATTTTGAAACCATTACACGATTCTTTACAATTATATGCTGGATACAAAAATCAAATGCTGATTTTCTCATTATAACTAACTAAACTGACTAATTGTTTGGAGACATTATTAACATTATGAATAATCATAATCCTTTGATCAATGAACAGTTTTTCTGGGTAAAAGTATTAACACAAAATAATACGTTTTGATTCATGAACTTGATTTTTTTGAGGATGTATCTGAAGAGTGAAGACAGTGAACCTTTTACATACTAGTATTTTCATTGGTGGAGCTTTCTTTGTCGTATTCCTCTTCAGAAAGAGATCGCCGTTTCCTCTCAAAATATTTGGCCTTCAAATGCTGCAACCAAAAGATATCAAGTTTAAAACAAATTTAATACAACGTGTGACCCAACAAAAGTTAAAATTGTGCGGAAATACTTTGGTTTTGGTGTGCCAACATTTTATGTTCAGTATATATGCAGCCAAAACCAACTAGCTGAAAGCTATAGGCCGGAAAAGTTTAAAATTCAATCGTTTATTTGACCGCAGTTGAACATATTTATATGATCAAATCAGTTAACTATGCCACAATGTCGCCCACCTTACTACTTTTTTTAATCTATGTTTATACACCATTGAATGTATATTCCAAAATAGTTTAAAATGGAACCACTTTACTGTCATTGATTTCACACATAAGTCACAAACATGCAAAGCAGGACACCAAAAGTGAAAATAAAACTTTGGCAATGAATTGTAAAATAAAATCACCCTTGGACTTTTTCCTGTAGTCCTGGCTTGCAGAGCTTCCCACAATCGAGCATCTGCTAAAATATCACGTGCAATGTCATCAACTGGCATTTCATCAGATTGATCCATAGAAGACTGAGGGTCAAAGTCCCTCAGTGTTGCCAGTATGCTTCGTTTCCTCCCGCAACCTGTATAGTTTACCATTGTCACACAAATCATTAAAACAGTATAAAAAGTTACGAAAAAAGCAGCAGTCCAGCAAAACTCATCATGGTTAAGCAAACACGAGTTGTAATTAAACCGTCTAAAAAGGTATATGAGCAGAGTATAAACAAAAATGCATAAAAGTAGCAGGCAATGTTAATGAATAAAAAAATTAGAATTGTGACGCACCTGTGAATGCGTTACAGAAAGTTCGCTTGACAAGCTTTCCTCTGAAAAAATCTAAGTCCTCATCTCTATTGGCGACAAGACTCTGTGGGCGAAACAGAATACACAAGTTGGACTTTTCACATAAACATATATGTACAACCAAGTCCAGGACAAACACGCTCCGTATGTATTATGCTATGTACAAATATGCTGTAATAACTTTGCCAAGAGTGGTAGTATAGTTAGAAACCCGTTAAACTCCTCATGATGTAAACTGTGAACTATCGAGTTGTCAACAAGCAAAATTATTCATTTCTCATATGGACTGAAAGTTGGAATAATTATTTCAAGGGAAATCAGAGTGGTTAACATTTTTTGTTTCACATTGACAGGCACACTAATTAGTTTTCAACTCCCTTGCACGATGTTGTGTTATGTGTGAGCCCACCATGTATTTATAGCCCAAAGGGACGTAAACTTTCAAATCTGGAATGAATAACAGATTTTACAAGCTACAGTCGAACAAGGTTGACATTTATTCAGCTCCAAGCCCTAATGTGGCATAGCTTGTGTGTACCACACATGTACTTTAAATACATTTTTCGACTTTCTCTATCCGAATACTGAACAACCAACTAATTTAAGTAACTAATGAAAGCTTCTTTAAGTTTCCTCTGTCAGCACACTAATTAACCGTGTAGTTGTGTCTTCCCCCAAAGTTCCTGTAATCATGAGGAGCATTTATCATGTAACTCACAGAGTGGGAAGTAACTTTCACTTTTCTCGCATCAGACTCATTGGACATTTTTTCTATTACTCCTTTCATTACAGGGCTGGCGGGCGAGAGTTGTATATTATCTCATTTACAAAATAAACAATTTTGTCCTATGTATGTGCTCTAGCAGTCTTGTGCAGCAATTGTAATCACTTTAAGTACTAGTGCACAATAGGCCTTATAGGTTCATGATTTGATAAATATACAGGAGAAAGAGACGTTTGAGATCCCTGTCTGAACATGAGTGAGAGTAAAATCTGTGGCATAGAATTGAAAGCTAATTTTTTTCCCTTTCAAGTACCTTTGTCTTCAAAATCGAGTATTTTAAGAGTTACTGCATTTTTTATTAGCAACAGGATAGCTTGGTTTCGTACTGCACATTCTAAATTCAAGCTCATGTTAGCTCGTTAAGGTAATTGTGGCTCCGGATGCATTTGAGGCGCATGTAATGTTTTGTGTTTCCGTGCGTGGCATGTATATCAGTCTGTTGGTACGATTCACCTTTTTTTTGGCAATAGTATCCTTTTGGCATTAGAAACCCTAGCATACTTTTTGCACACAGCAAAAATGATTACTATTGAGTCTGTTGTGAGTTAGAAAACGACCCCAAACAATGAAAGTGAGTGATTTTTGTTTCACTTGGAGTCCAACTGTGCACTTAAGTGAATATTTGATACTTTTAGCATGCAGGGTTGATTCCCCTTTCACGTAGCATAGATTAATTGAAGGCAATGTCCTATCATAACCTCTTTTAATGTCTCACCATTTTGTTGACCCGGCTGGCTCCACACACAATCATGGTGCTAAAAAATATAACGCAGGTCCACACGGCGTAATTCCTTTGAGTTTGCATTTTCATCTTCATGCAGGCTAGGGTGAATCTCTGAAATTAAAAGGGGCATTACAGAAACATTTGATGAAGTATGGTTATATCCGCAATTTCTATTTTGCCATACTATTTTTTGTCATTACATTGTAGGTGATCAAATGGAATGCAAGATATTATGTGATATTGTGCTATCACCACTTGTAGTTGGACCTTGCATAACTTGATTCTCTATGTGAAGCTCAAATCATAATGCAATCAATAAGTTCTAGTTCGAGGAGATCCAATCATAAGAATGGATGAATTAGTTTTTCTTACCTATGTAAAGCTAACAAGATGATTATTTTTTTATAGCAAACAATTAATCTCCAGAAATACAAGATTGTGTATAAGCAGCAAAGTCGCAACCGTAATTAAACAAAACAGACAGCTACAGATGGTTTGAATCCATAATCAATGCGCTTATAGCTATTCAAGCTGGATTTCTTATTACTATGTGTATTGGGTACACTTGTTGAGACTGAAGGACACAGTTCTGAGCAAACAATAGTATCTGCGTTTGTAATTAAACTTTTGTAATCACTGAGACCAAATCCATGTCCGTAAACATGACACAGTCTTCTGAAGACACAATTTTTACTTTTACGCGTTTTTTATTCGCACATTTGACATTAATAATTAATTCACATGTGACTTCAGGATTTAAATTGTAGTTATGATAAGTATTATAAGCATGAAAGTCAGTGAAAGAAATACTGATAGCCTAGTGTTTTAGAAAACAGGATTAAAAAAATGTGTTTGGAAAGTTGAATTTTTTCAGCAAAGGAAAAAAGAACCATCTGAATGCAGTTGTTCACTTACTTTCATTTCGAAAATGAAAGTTGGGTGAATTGCACACACATTCACTCTTCTCTCAATTTGACTGAAATTATGGGGAAATATGAGAATATGTATAGACGATCCGGAAAAAGGAGGTAAATTTTTCCTGTCCTGTGTGTGATAAATTTGTGTAGTAGGATAGGATAAAATTTACCTCCTTTTTGCGGACAAGGTATAAGTATTAATTTAAGTAAAAGTTAGTAATATAAAGCAACAGCATGTAGTTTAGAATGAGAATTTAAGCAGTACGAGAGTGAATTTTTTTCGTCTAGCTTGGTTATCTAATGCTTGAAAAAGTATATAAATAAACGGATCAAGTTTATCAGAAAAGTACAATGCAATTCATCGGTTCAAATTATTTATGCAAGCAATTTATGTGCAGGCTTTATATTTTATGGCACCTATCTATCAACTACAGCATATATTTTGTTCCTGCAATAGTGAATTCCTTTATCGTGTTGATAATGTGATCTTTTATGGTTCATAACAGCAATCACATCGCCACAATTATATTTATGTGTTTTATCGCATATAATAATCGTACGTTGGCTTTGTAGAATTGAATACAAATCTTGTTAAGCCCCATAATTAATTGATATGTCTGCTTACAATTTTATAATCCACTCCTTTGTATCTGGATTCGCAACACATCTCATAAAACTTGTTTCAGCAATCTCGTTTTAGACTGGATTAAACTATATAATTGCACCATTGTTGAAAAATCAATGCATACCTATATATTGAAAAACCCCCGTTTTAAACACCTTTAAAAAAAAGTGAAAGTCTTACCTAACCGGGCTAGTCCTAAGACGTGAAAAGTTGAGAACAATATAAGTCCACGATAAATTGTCTAAATCAAGAATGGGATCCCTTCAATACATTGAACAAAGAAAATGTTGAGCAGTGCAGGGCAGAGGGTGTCAAATTTCACCACCGATAGGGTTGAGATGATGTGGAAACGAAAAGAGACAACTTGAGCTACTCGGGACTCTGGCTTCACTGATTTACAAGAGCACGGGAATAAAGCATCCAGTTTATATAGGAAGATCTGACTCCGGGTTGGCTCAGAGGGATGTCCTATATTTCGTCACGTAACATAGTTTGTACGTAGACTGCTCCTACGCTGTCCCCTAACAATCGTCATTAGCATCAGGAATGTACCATTAGATAGTGAAAGTGGCTGAACAAGGAATTCTTGTCAACCCAGATTTGGTTCGGACTAACTAAGCGTGTGTGGATGGTGTTTGTTGCGCATAAAGCGCAACAAATTAGTTGAAAATCGCATACGTATAGTTGGACGAAAATGTTTGTTCATCATAGAAGCCAAGTACTAATGTTAGCCAACAATTAATGTGCATGTGTGTATATTGATGTCAGCTTCTGTGGTCTGACTATGACTGATTCATTTTCTAATCTCCATGTTTTTCTCCAGTTGATGTGAGTGAGCAGTTGACACCCACGGCCTTGGCAAAATTTTTCAATCAGTCCCCGTGGCGAATACAGCCATGTTGGCTCCATACAGATGACTGCAGATTCCCAGGACTCGGGAAGTTAGAGGCTAATGAGGTTTTTTGTGTGTCCAAATCCCAGGAGTTAGTAGATAACAGAGGTTCTGTTTCTGTGGATCATCAATTTGCCCCATTTAAAGCAAATCTAATTGCTTTCCTTGGAAAGCTATAGTTGGTTGTGTGCAGTTAAAATGGAATGATTATCTTTTTCTCACGCATGATAGAATATTCTGAGAACGATTAATCTGTAATTCTAGTGCATTGCATAAGATGATAATTGTATTTTGATAAGAGCATTCCAGTTTTTTTATGCAATTTGAATCGGTGTCATATCTTCGGAAAATATCAGCAATATCGTGAATAGTACTGTAGAACACATTATTTAACAACTGTTTGTGTCCGTTGATTAACGTACGAGTAAAAGCGCCAATATCTGTAAATTGCAGTATAAAGCACATTTACTTTTACTCTAAAATAATTATGCGGAACAAGCTTTAAAATGTCCTTACTGAATGCCGCATGCAGAAAACACCAAATAAAAAATTCATTCATTGACGTCCAGCATTCACGCCATGAAAAATATTTTATTTTTTCATTGAAAGGTAAACTATTTAAATGGCAAACTGGCATTAATATTTTTTCAAATTTGAAAATGTTATTGAGCTTGAGCCCAGTAACCATTAATTTTAAGGAATCCAATTATATTATATTACTTTGAAGCTATAAATTTACCAAACTCCGAATTCGAATAAAGTTCATTTTTGATTCTAGCGACCAATTTAAAACTTAATATTCAACAGCTTCTAAAAATGGTTTTTATAATTGGAGTTCCCTGAGATTGTTTTATAATTAGAGCTCCCTGAGATTATGTTTTTAATTTTTTGGTGAGTTTTACATGTTTCGGTAAATGTAGTATGCGGTATGGGTATGGTACAAACTAACTAAACTGATTAAAATACTACGTGTCGTGCTGGTATGGACGACAATGAGGGCACTTTTTGTAATCGGTGTGTTCTGTATGCGGTCAGTTTCAGGTTGAAGTTTTAATGCGGTGAGTTTTGATTTCTATGATTGCATGTTGGGATATCAATATTTCGCATAATTTGTGATGCTATAAAATTGTATTGCAAAGAAAATGAGGATTGCGCCTTGCAAAATAAATTACATTTTTGTTTTATACTTTATCTCCAAATACAACTTTATTGCATGTCATAATCATAGCTCAACGTTTTAGGATCCGTCAGTCAAAAAAATGTGCCCAATTCCATTTTTGCGACCACTAGAGCTTTAAATAGCAACAAGTGTGATGAGCAATATTGATTGACATATGCATATGCAAACGCAACAGCTTATTGACTGACTAATCTCATAAATGTGATTCATAAAAACAACCCAGTTCATCTATTTTGTTGGGCTTATTTGTTTTATAGTATACGGAAAATCGTTAAAATATGTAGGTACCGAACTTTGCTCCTTACCAGGTCGAAATCTTGTCCCAAACAATGCATATACATGTTATGCATGCAATAAATATTAGATTCAAAAGACCGAAAAATATAATGCTTACTAAACACAATAACAACTTTTGGTACCACGTTCAAAATTAAAGTAAATTTTCATGAACGTGCATAGTGGACCTGAATTAAAGCCACCATTTTTTTCAAATGGCTTGTACTATACGCAAAATACGGAATGTTAAACTTATTCCGATGTAGTAGTGCGTTAAAACAGGTCAACAGAGGCCAGGTGATAGCTGCCGTGACAAACAGTTGATAGAGTGAAAGTTTCGACAGGAAATCATGATAGCAGCCCAAAATTAGTAGTCTTATTCATCATGTGGTCGTGTTATCAATAGGAAATGCTAAAATTTTTGTCCAATATTTGGAAATTCGGTCGAGGCTTACCACAGCCCAAATAAAAACGTGACTCTTTCGAATATCGATGGATTGGTTTGGAACAATTTTTCACGCAGTCATGAGGATACATAATGCTAATAACGGAAACTTTCTCAAAGCATTTGGCTAATAATTATGCATTTCATTTTATTAAAAATGCATTTAATGAAACTTGTTAAATTTCGTAACACTAACACACATTTGGAAAATAATTTTCCCGTAAAGCATGTCCAATTTGTGTAAAAGTCATAATAGCCAGTGTGTAGTTTATGTCAATTTTTAGACCTGCTAAACACACAACATCACATGAATGAAACACGGAAGGCTAGGTACATATTTTTCATTTGCAGTTTTGCAGTTCTGTAGGAAATTACAGATGCTCTCATGAATGAGCCAGCAAAATTGTATTTACTATGCACTAGCTATGATTTGAGTTTAACTTGTTAAAGGGTGACAGTCTTGTGCTATATACGTGATTTGTTTGTGCTATACATTTACATAATGACTTTTATCTCCCGGTTTGTTAAAATCCTTCTTTGTTATCTCCACATTTATTTGATTCGACTCACTAAAGCTTTAAAAAGATTATTTACTTTAAAGATTAGTTGTTCACATATATAGTTACACACCTAGAAGTAGTTAATGCGATCGTAAAGCTTATCCATAAATGAAGATTCTTTACTTTTCACTTTCCAGAAGCTAATTGTTGAAAAAAGTATCCAATATCCCCAATTTTATAGGGTATGCATAAAAGCTGTATGAAAAGTGCCATCTCAACATGGTTCACCAACCTTGCTCAAAAGAAAAAGGTAGATTTGTCAACTCCACAGTAACGTTCTCTACTGAGCAAGTTGAAAACTATCTAGAAAGGTGCTTTGAAAATAGCTGGCTCGAGTGTCAGTCCACAGAATTAGAAAGAAATAATATTTTAATGTCATATGATTTCTCCAGACCAGTACCAGATATCATTGCTCAGCTGACAACTCACTGACTATACATGTGCAGTCTGTCGCTCACTCACAATGCATTAGCCCAATAAAGCTGAGGCCTGCAAAAAACCGCAACCATCGGTCGGATCATAAATAACATTGCATAAACTCATAATGAAATGTACGCAGTTGGTTGAGAAAAATAAGCAATGGACCAGCAGACGGTTTTGCGCATTCCATTTATCAATAATATGTGATGAATCCAAATGCTGAGTTTGCAAAATTCAGCGTCTTCCATAGATTTCCAAGCCTCGATAATTATAATCTAACAAGTGGAAAATACATGTTGACATTACAATTTTGCCTCAAGCATGCAAGCTCTAAGGAACTGATAGCTTAGATAGTAACTTGTTTTTTGAATTACCAAACCATAGGGTCAAAATCGATTGGGTCTACAGACCATACGGTCAATTTTACTGAGTCTTGGACGACTTGGTCGTGACATTAAATACGTTTGGGTCTATTTATTATACAGCTTACAAAATGTTGATAATGATTCTTGAACTTCATTAAAATATGTAAAATAGGTATAATAGATAAGGGTTTACAGGGTCAACCTTTTATTTAGGATTGTGGTCATTCACTGTTAGTTCGCGTTTCATCATGGCATCATATCTGACTACTCAGAGAGGAAAACGCTTGCTAAAATTTGAAAATTATTATTACACCTTTCATTACACTAAAAATATTACCGAGTATTGGCGCTGTAGACTTAGATCATGTTGTGGAAGAGTGAAAATTGAAAGTGAAATTGTTATGGTCATGAAAGAGCATGTGTCTATTATATTACTATTATAAAATTTCAGTATGACTAAATTCAATATAATCATGACCAGATGTAAATAAATAAATGAAATTATCGCAAAACACATTTTTTTAGCTGCATAAAAAATAGACCCAAACGTATTTCATGTCACGACCAAGTCGTCCAAGACCCAGTAAAATTGACCGTATGGTCTGTAGACCCAATCGATTTTGACCCTATGGTTTGGTCACCTGTTTTTTGAGCTCATGCTATTCCTCTTTATAATTCACGACGAGAATTCAAATAGTTATATTTGTGTAATCCAGATTTTTCTATCACAGTGTAATACACTGTTCATATCACAAACAATTAAAATGCTCGTGCCATCATTCCTTAATGTCAGTTCATGGCAAATATTCTGACCCGGTGATTTCATTAGGAGCATATTATTTATAATGCACATGTTCTTGCTCTGCAACCCATGCCCCACACTGAAGTGTGATGTGTGATATGAAATTGTTGGATACTTCTTCTCTTTTTGGTTACTTACTTTTAGTTAGTACATCTAAAAGTGCACAATAATCTTCGACACTTGAGAATCCGTACTCAACTTGAGCTTGAGCTCAAAATGCTACACCATTTCGATTACAAGCAACATCAAAAGCCAAATAATACAGCTAAATAGCATGTACTAAGTACTAGCTTTGTAGTGTTTGCAGTAAAGTAACCATACTAAAATGGTACAGTGAATAAGTGTACTTTTATTGTTTAATTTCCGGCAGCAGTTAGTAGTATAGTAACATACAAATGCCATAAGCACTTTACTAGGGAAGCATAAGGTTAGTTGGTTGCTGGTATGGTTAACCAAGTGACTTGTGCAAAGTCAAAGCTTTCATATAATATATAGCGGAAATTTTTTTCTCAAAGGTTTCAGTTCTCTATAGCCCCTCTCTCATCTATTGCGTTTTATTTTGGTGAGCATGCGGTGTTGCCACATTGGAAGTTTCCAGAAGCGTGCATTTATTCTACTGGAATCTGCAGAAGTGAGAGCCACTACTTCACTATTTCATCAGCATTTTCCGGTCCTCTTGTTGCATAGTTGTATGTAATCAGACATGCTTATTTATAACATGATCCCAGGTAGGCTGACCACTGCGTGATCATTTGTTGTCTACAAACAAATGAAATGCAAATGAACATCCTTATCTTAACTGCTGAATTCATTCAGATTCACCGTCGGATTTATAGGTTATTTTCACACTATTTTATGAAATCTCATGTATATTTACCCCGCTATTAGCTTGGACCACGAGTAGCACTAAATTTTGCAATCTATCTGGGATGCCATATGGACAGGGTACCAAGGAAGCCATAACCATGTTCTAATTCTAAATAGCTACTTCTGATAGCCAATCTAATGCTAACTCGGCGATATTCATCAGTTCTCCATCGTTCCACCCGTATACCTAGAAAGTAAAAACAGCGAAAAAATCACCTCGACACCGAAAAACAGCGAAAGGAAATAATATCGAAACTTCGTTCTAACTGGGAAAATTCTACTAAATAAAAAGGTCTATTCAAATAATGCATGATCTATTTACTTCTAATCGACAACTACGACGCGACAAGGCTTCGCCCGATATGTAGGAGCTCCGCCCATGCTGGAGGAATATTTCTAATCTGGCCGAGGGGGGTGTGGGGGGAGTGGGGAAGGCTTTTCGAGCACAGGCCGGAGTGTAGAAGGGAGCTGGGAAGGCCTTGGGTTCGCCGAAGGCGATTTCCGGCGGGCCTTCCCAGGTTCCTTCAAACGGGGGGTTGTGTGAAGCAAAAGTCTTTTCAGCGTCCCCCTACGATTCGTTGGTAGAAAACTTTTACAGTAGACTTCGAGATACTTAGTTTCCATGGATTTTTGTTTCGCTGTTATTATTTTCGCTGTTTTTACTTTCGCTGTTTTTACTTTCGCTGTTTTTCGTTTCGCTTAGAAACCATTCTATGTTTATTGGTTGAGGCGTTCTCCATATGCGTGCAAGTAAATACAAGGAAACATGTATGCACTTGAACCTCTTTTTGCTGGTTGTTATTACACACATTTATCGCAAAATAGTGCGTAGTTTGTGTGTGTGTGAGAAGGCAGACTGTAAAAGTGTAACATGGTTTTCAGCATGTCATGATGTTTTCACATAGTTCGGCAGCCCAACAACAGCATGTATGGGAATAAGTAACCTGATATGTCAGCAGATTTGGTATTCCGACTGCTAAGACATGTATGGTCCTGCAGACTAAATTCACGATTTAGTGTGCCATTAAATTTTTCAAAACAATATGATACACATAATTAATATTGACTTAAAGCAGCTTATTATGAACTTCTCGTTAGCTTTAATATCATGCAATATGCTTCAATATAATTGTAAAGCAATGCTTGTCTCACTGCATTAAGAAAGTATAATATTTTCCCTCAATTGACAATTCAGTAAATTAGTTTTCGATAGTTTGTGTTTTCGTGTATACCTTGTCCGCAAAAAGGAGGTAAATTTTATCCTATCCTACTACACAAATTTATCACACACAGGACAGGAAAAATTTACCTCCTTTTTCCGGATAGTCTATATTTTTACATCTTTTTTTGCTGTTGAGCTCTATCTGAAGCTAAAGTCAAAAGAAAAGAAAACTATTGTTAGTGCATGCTTAAATACGTATGCATATCATATCGTGGGTATAGTCTTGGCATTTTCAGCTAGCATGCGATAACATGGGAGAGTCATATGCATTTGTGTGTATTTGACGTACTAGCTGAAAATGCCCAGACCATACATGCTACCATGAAATGGAATTTTAACTGCGCAAGAGAGTTTAATAACATATAACTAACTAGCAGTTTGAGAACACTGGGTCCTTACTCGACATTTCGACGCACCCGAAATGCGAATAATTTTAGTTAATCAATACCAATTAAAACTCCATCTTCACGGCTTGAACCTCGCCTTACAAATACAATATTCTTTCACTCTCAACACTAATTCATTAAACGAACAGCAGTGGGGTAAATGGGAAACACATTTTGTCCAAATATACTATCATTCATACACACGGGCTGTTTATTTACAACATCTGCAAAAGTCAACTCAGACTTACCACAAAAAATGCATTGATGCGTATAAAAAACATACACATAACATTAAAATAATTATTTGCACACAAAAAGAATTTCCCAACCGGCCAACTATCTATTATAAAATACTCTTCGCCATTTCAAATGTCGTCTAATTAATTATCTATAATCCCTTGACATCTTCAGTTGCACGCATAACCAAACCCTACACACTAAGACCGACCTCATCTTACTAACTGTCTCACCGTTCCGGAAAATTCCAGATTGACCCGTAGGCCCGTGAATGGTCTCTCTCTCTAGAATATTCTCCGGCTTGCTTGAACGGATCATAAAACGGAAAAAAATGATGCCAGTCAGTCAGTCAGTAGATAGATAGATACTTAATAGTTAGTTACCATTCCCATTTAGTTTTGCAGACTCTCTGGGGTCTAACCCTATGCATATGCGTCGTAGAATTTTACAATGCTGCAGTACAAATGTACCAAACTAACCAGCAATATATATGTTAATAGTAAAGTGAGCACATCAAAGTTAGTTCATGTACTTTTTACATATACACATTGGCTATGCCTAGTCGTGTCTAAAAATGTGTAGAACTGCCGATATATGTATATGCAGTCGGCAGTGTGCAGCAGTAGTAGTGTAGTGGTACGTTAGTAAGCTGAAAGTCCCATCTTTCGTACATTTGGAGTATGTACTAAAGGACTGTGTGCTTTTGGATTGGGCTTGGCTGTTGTTTGATAACAAAAGGTGAGCTTGGCAACAAGGGAAGGAGTTGTGGGAGAGTCTCGTACGAGAGTCGGAGCCAATGATGTTGGAGGAACTTTGTTGACAAACAAGAATACTGGGGATGTGATCGGGGGGAAACGGTAGGGATGGCCGTACACCTCTCCTGCTCCTGTTCTCTCTCTCTTTCTCTGGGTCTCCAAAGACGTTCGCAACTGGATAAACATTACCATAGTGCATTTGGATCTCGCTTTGTTGAGACGTATTTTTGTCAGTATGCTGCTCTGATTGTGTCAGTATAAATATATTAATAAATTACACTATTGTTACTTTGGTCTACACAGTGCTATTTCCTTTTCTTTAAAGAGTCCATTGTAATTGTATGTTACTGGTGATATAATTGTCATCAGCACAAAAGTTAGTAGAAATCGTTTATGCTGCCATTGTCTGGTGGTGTGTGGAACAAATAATCATCTTCCAATAATAGATAGTAGCAGTTGTCTTGTTATTTCGGTCCAATTAATTTGCATGTCGGATTTTATTTGAAAAAGAATATATATTTTGTTACTTACTAACTGGCTCTGCTGACATACAGAGACTATTGAGTGCGTGAGAGAAAAAAGGGGTGACAATTTCCAATTCAGTTTTTAGCAGTGTTAAATTCCTGCGAGGCCAAGTCACGTACGCATTGCCAATTTTTTTTTTGGCGTGAAAACCAAAGAGTCTATTACCTGGTTAGTTCCTGTTTACTAGGACTTGTGTATTTTACTACAATTTTCTCCAGTTCAACTCTGCATGGGATTACTATCTAGGTAAGGACTTTGGAAATTATTGTTACTTTACTTACTAACTATTTACGGCAACCAAGCTGCTGGATATTTATCATTATAGTTCTATTGAACTGCGTTAATTAACCACGCACTATTTGCTTTTAAAATCTTCACGACTTATTAAAAAAAATCATTTCAAGTTACCAACAAAGATATATGATTCTGTTTACTTGGGTCTGTTTATTAGGGCTCCGTTGTTACTAGGGTATATAAGAATGAATGCTGTGGAGGCTGACATAGGAAAGTACTGTGTCGTGTGTAGTCGTAGTGTACGCTGTATGCCTATGGCCTATGATCCATTTCCAGAATGTTGTATATTGTTCTACACCACAACATAAGGACTTTGTTAGGGAAAAAAGTTGTTTGTTTGCTTGTATGCTACGTGCAGTAACGTTGCGGTTCAATTCTGTAGTCTCTTTGTTCCTCAGTTGGGTTGGATAATTTATTTGTATTTTATTCCTCAAATCTTTCTTGTTTTTATCACTCGTTTCATTTGACTTGTTTCTTTAATCTGGAATCCAGTCAGATTTGTTGGCATATTTGCGTTTAATGGTTGGTCGGCTCCGTAGAAATATAATATCAAAGTGGTGAACCATCAAATAGTGTTAGTGGTTAGCTGTTTTTATGGTCACTCCCGATCGTCAAACGTAAGTAATTTGGCAAACAAGATTCACTTTTGTTTTTGGTTATTAGTAGGAATTTTTAAATATAGTTTTGTGGTTTGTTTGTTGTGAGATAAGACTGGAAACTTTGGAACGTAGTTTCTTTGATATGGAAATTTTATAGCATAACAAGCCGTGAATTCGACTGGAGCAGTCAGATTCTATTCAGTTTACCGGCATATTGGTCCTTATAAATTTTTCCCACTGTAATTAATAACGCGGAAAGATTCATAACTTCCTTTTTGGCAGGGCACAAAACTTATCCTGAGATGAATGCGCATGCGCAGAAATAGCTATTGTTTGCAACTGATGAACTATTTACTTTAAATAGACTCAAAATGGAAATGCTGACTATCCTAATTGTTGGCAACTTTGACCTTTTGCAGGATTTTGGCTGAATACAGCTTCCAAATCTGTAAAATTCAGTGACCAATCAAGTGGGCCAATCGAGTTGTCGTTCGGAATATTTTCTCAGTGAATATACCTTCAACTTTGAATTCCTTCTCTGTTGCAATATCATTGCAATCATCCAACATCACATTAATGACTCCAATTGTCAAGAGCTGAAACAGCATCATCGCTTCGTAATTTATTCCTTTTAAATGAGTGAATCTCATTCCTGCACAAACCGTTTGGTTTCAAATGCAAATGCCTGGCAGCTGAACTTATAGCATTTCTTCTGCTGTGAACCGACACGTCACGTCAGTCTGGCCGTACCTAGTGAACCACCGAATGAGCACATCCATCTGATCGTCTGATCTTCCTCGTGCAGTTTCCCGTACCTGATTGTAGTGGGCACCTTGGGAACGGACTATCATCATAATTTCGAACTTGAATTCTCCGGCGAATTCCATCTTTTTGTCACAATTTAGTACATACAAACGTATATGTTGATATCGTTTATATGTATTCACAAATGAAACTCCATCTTCGAAATCACTTGTAAAGTATATATTTTGAGACTGAACCTGGCTGCCTGTGCTTTTGTGGCAGTATTTGACGGTTAGCCACAGGAAAATTTTGTGTCCTCTTGCTCCTGTTACTCATTCAGAGGATTTGTGATAAATTGATGCAAATTATTAGCAACTCCTCATAGTCAGAAGTACAAGATTTTAAGGTAAGCTTTTTCTTTCTTGCTGTCTAGTATACAGATTAGTATTTATATAGATTTAGTTTGCCCATTTAAGTTTCTGAAAAAAATGGTATGAGAATTATGTTGAGAATGCATCGATCTTGAAAGTCAATGCTGCTGTCTCTTAACTAAACTTCCACCAAAACGGTCTTTTGTGGATCAATTACTTGACGCTATCATTCACGCTATTTTATTAATCTATACAGAGGGTGTGAAATACCAACTTCGCCAAGTTCTTTGAATTCTAAGAAGCTTAAAAGCAATAAGTCTGATAAAGCCATGGAAAACGGTGTGAAGTTTGCAAACATGAACGGCTCCGCGTCTGCTGATCTGGAGAGTCTGGAAAAACCGATGACCAACGGACATGTGAATGGGGAAGTCAACGGTACTGGAGATGATTTGAAGCTGGTTGAGAAGAGTGTGAAGGAAAATTTTGCTCCAGGAGACCGAATAAAACGTAAAGCTAAACGATTGACCAAATTATTGGCCAAGGATGTGGCTATTGCAGGACAGACGGCTATGAATACCCCTCGTCATCTTAAGAATTTTCGAAAACCTAGGAATGGTTTTGGACGAGGTCTTCCAAAGAAAGGTGCGCATTATTTTAGTTTATGCTATAAAAATCCCTTTGTTCGTTTGTATTTGAGCGATTTCGAGTCTCACGTTGGCCACATGGCCTGTAGTAATGTAAAATGGCAACTACTTCTTTAGGCATTACAAACTAAATCTGCTGTCATTGCATGAGAAAATATTTGTAGGCACAGCATATTATCTGATTGTATTCATTGTTTTAGCCAAATCCCCTTCACTTTTACTATTTAAAACATAAAAATCAAGGTGTCAAGTGCGAAACATAGTCATGAAAGTAAGGCCGGCACATTATTCACTGTGTATACTCCGCTAATGGAGTGTAAATTCATTTTAATTTAGATAGTCATAAAGCCTACTATTTAGTTAGTGAGTTCTATATCTATAGATATAAATCCCTAATGAAATAACAAGTGACACTATAAGTAATTTAATAGCAAGGTGTATTTGTTGATGGTTTCATAATTTTGACGGTTCCATGCATCCACTCTTCATGTCATTTCCTGAGCATATATGTATGCTCAAATTATCATAGCTGGCCACGCATTATGGTGAACTAACTAACTCGGAATCTACGAAATGCATCTAATACCACCTTCGCTACATCTTATCTATGAACGCAGAAGATGTGAATGCAATTAAGTTAGGGTGGTGATGGTGAGCATAAATAGCAAAACCAAAGTTGCCGGAGGTGTAGACTATCCGAGAATGCAGTCAGTCAAGTCATCCTACTACACTCATGCAACTCATGCTTCGTAAACACACACACCATAGGAAATGTATGCTGTATGAAACACACTACTAGGGTAGTGTATTAATGTATATATGCCTGCTGTGTATGCATCAACAACTAGCTCTCTGTTGCTAACTGCGAATTCGTCCTTCGACATCCTTGCTTTGCCCTTGAAACAGAACGTGAGCCAGTGGTGTATATCATCGATCGGTCTTATAGTATGAGTGAGGGAGAAACTACTTGTTCACTACTCCATGCTCACGTAGCCCAGCCGATGTGCCGCAGGTATTGTCAACTTAAACATGCGAATCACTCATAACTAACAAACATATGAAGTTAGAGTTAGAGACCGGTGTGCTGACAAGATCATAGCCCTTAATATTTTATCATAAAATGGGATGTCTGTAAGCAAGCATCACATCAACAGCATTAGTTAGTTAAAGTTAGCAATCCATTCAAAGGTATATGAAAGTCAAACAAACTGCTTGTCGTTAGGCTTACTGCGGCATCGGGTGTCCTGTCATAAATGGAGCATATGACATGAATTTGTGTTTAAGATTTCTTTTGTCAATATCGAAAGAGTTGTACGGATCTAGGACTGAAAATTAAATGAGCTAGGGTTATTTGTTTTGGTATCCTTTGTTGCAATTGGTGTGTAGTCATTGTTTTTGACATTTGGACTGTGTACATGCTACTGAGGCTGTCATGTAAGGGTTTTGGAGATGAGATATGCTGCATGAGTTATTGTAGGAAATGAGAGAGATTTCAAATGGCTTCACTTACATTCAATTTACTTCATTCAATACTTCAATTTATAGATCGGGTTTCCTTGTTTTTGTTGCTATGACATTTTGGAGGTATTGAGACGTTGTTGATCAGTTGGGAAGCATTCGGGATTCTGGTCATTCGTAGAAAAGTTTCATGGCGTGAAGACGTGCACTTTTAGCTGTGGCTATTTAATTTATTGAATCGTACTTTGTAGAGTATTATTGCTATTTGGTCATAATTACGTGACTTCAAATTAAATATGGGTGCTTGCTTGGCAGGTGGAGCTGGTGGTAAAGGTACATGGGGAATGTACGGCTCAGAACTTAGCTCTGCAGAGTCAGCATTGGATTATAAAGATCCTAACTATGATCCTGAATCTTTGGATAATGGTGACATTCATCTTGCTACTATTATTCCAGAGATGAGCGACGAAGATATCCAGGTTAGTCGGCTAAGAATTAGTATTTAATAGGGGTACACCCGAAGCCGTGTAAAGTCGTACATTTCTACGTGCGTAAATCTCCCAGCCAATCAGAGCAAACTTCCAACTTCTCCTTACTGATCTGATTGGCTGGGAGATTTACGCACGTAGAAATGTACGACTTTACACGGCATCGGGTGTACCCTTAATAACATCAGTTAGTTAGTTTGCTGATGATTGTAAGTAAATATTGGAAGGTTGCTTTACATTCCCATTTAAATCGTATATACAAGAATTTGCATTCTGTATTCTCGTAGAAAAATGTGGACAGTGTGATTTTGGAATACTTTGAACATGGCGACACTGGTGAAGTTCATGCTGCATTGGAAGAGATGAACATAAAAGACAAAAAGTATATGGTAAGTCCGGTCTCAATAGTCATTGCTTGTAAAAAATAGAAAGAATAAAGAAACATTGTTATTTTTATTTCATATTGCCCACATTATCTGAAAGCTCGCTAATAGTGATGATGAATATTGCGCATATGCAGGTGATCGTTGTTGCTATTGAGGCAGCCATGGATCATAAGCCGTCTCACCGTGAAATGACTTCTATTTTGATCTCAGACTTGATGGATGAGGCAGTTTCCTCTGAAGACATTGTCAAAGGTACAATTAATGTTGTTATCAATTTGTTTTCGTGTTATTAAATACGTGATAGTGCATGTGTTTGTGATCTCTGGGAATATCCAATTTTAGACTTAATCTGTATTCTTAATATCGTATTTGAACAGCTGTGATTTTTTCTCTGAATTTCAGCTTTTGAGACTCTGTTGAGCAATCTTCCGGACTTGATTTTGGACACCCCAGATGCTACTACTATTTTGGGAAATTTCATTGCAAGGGCTGCTGCTGACGACTGCATCTTGGTTGATACGGTTCATGATTGGAAGCAGAATGCTCCCAACGACCGAGCTCTGTAAGTTACATGCTGGTTTTTATCATATGTATATGAATATGTGGAAGCGCTATGATTTTCTGACGCTTTTGATGATGAAAAACTATTCATATTCGTTCAGTCCAAACCAATTACTAATTTCTTTTAAATTTCAATTCTCAGTGCTGCAGTGACCCATGCTGAAGCTTTACTGGTTGACAAAGTTGGAATGCTCCGACTGAACAACATCTGGGGAGTTGGAGGTGGAGCTCAGCCTGTGAAAGCACTCACTCGTCAGATTTATATGCTTTTGCAAGAGTTTCTCTCTTCGAATGATGCTACTGAAGCAGATCGTTGTGTGAGAGAATTGGAGGTGCCCCATTTCCATCATGAACTTGTGTATGAGGTATGTCATGTCGAGTGCAACTCTTTATTGGCGTATCTGACTGATAGCGATTTGAGTTGGACAACATCTTTCATAGATTTTATTACAATGGCATCCATTTTTTGAAATTCTAGGCAATTGTTATGGCTATGGAGTATATGTCTGAAGCGAAGGAAGATGCCATGTGCCGCCTTCTCAAGTCTCTCTTCAACTCTTGTGTGATTACTCCAGAGCAAATGAATCGGGTAAGTTACATTATCTGATAGTTTAGCTTCATCGTAAGTTTTTATGCATATTGCGTTTTGCGTTTATTGTTCTATTCTTTGGTTTTATGCACTGATATTTTATTATGTGTAGCAGGTTTTTGATGCTTGTTCTTTAATTGTCATGGTTGTATATTTTCAGGGATTTCTCAGGGTGTTTGACGATCTTCCAGATATCTGTCTGGATGTTCCGGCTGTTTATTCATTGATTGATCGGTTCGTCTCGAAAGCAAACCGTTATGGTGTCGTTACTGATGAAATTGTGCGAAACGTCCCTACTCGGTCAGTTGAATTTTTCATTTTGAAGTAACTAGGATGTGAACCGTTTGATTTAGAAGCAAGTAAATTTTATATTTTTGGTTGTTTATTTGTGATTTCAGTGGAAGGAAACGGTTCGTTTCTGAAGGAGATGGTGGCAAAGTGAAGGAGGAGAAAATTCCCATCTAAATTACCTCCTGTTGTGTCACTAACGATTGAATACCTGGGATTAGACTGGTTTTGCATGTAGGAAATGGAAAGAAATGGTTGCTTGTATCATGAACGTCTATTAGAAAACAAAATCATTCTTTAGACACTTTAATCGCTAAACATTATATAGCTTTTTATTGGAATCAAAATATATATGTACTCTAAAAAAAGAAAAATATTAAATGGGTTTTCAATTTACCAGTTTCTTCCTTAGTAACATTTCAATAGGCTTGTCAACGAAAAGAAACATTGGAAACTTGTTAAGTAGAAGTATTTTTTCGATTTTAATTGCATCAGATGGCATTAAGCTTCGATTTTGTGCGTAATAAGTATATAGAGCTCACTTGGATTTGTTAATTTTGTAGGATTCATATCTTTTACGAGTATATAGATTGTTGTTATGAAACGGTAGATAGACAAATAGTTAATTAGCCGATTTCATGTCAGTTTATGTGGGGTGGGAGGCGAGATTATATATTTACAACTGTTTTGCTGTCGTAGGACTAAATACTTTATACACACACGTTGGAATGAAAATTAACCATTCTGATGGGTTTTCAAAAGGACGTAAAATGCAATTAGTTTCACTTTGAAATCGCGTTGAGCGTTGACAGTCAAATATGCTCCTCAATTATTTAATCATACATAATTCCTAGAAGATATGGAATTTTTCTCTTCAGTTGGAATTTTTGACCTACAGGACAGCAAGCTTGGAAGTTAACTTTGGGTTGTAGTAGTTAGATATTTGTTAGAGAATTAAAACCTAATTAGAGTTTTCTGAAAAAAATTCTTTTTTTCTTAAAGCCACCGTGTTAAGCTTGCTAGCTCATTAAAAATATATATTTATATGCCACATTAAAAAGAATGGTCGTAATTCCTGTTAGATGGGCAGTGTTTTTTGTCGTGTGTTGCGTTTTTCTTCTATTGTGCATGAAGGGGTCGAGAAAAACTACTGACTTTGGACGCAGTAGATAAGAATAAAAGCTTTATACCTCATGTTATTGTGGCTGGACAAGAAATGATGTATCAAACGTCCAACTAGCAGGATGAATTTCATTATATGTACTTTTCTAAATGTAATCCTCTTGTAGAAGTTTTTCTATTTTATACCTTGATCCCTCGTAGGATTTGATTAAATATGTCAAGGTATGGAGTGGGAGAAATGTAATATCAAGCTACCATATGAGGACAACGTTTTTTTAAGCTTAAAATCGGGGAAAATATAGTTAAAGCACTTTACATATGTATTGATGAGCACGGACACGGGGGCGATACATTCATTTGTACCATGAACTCCTTACATGCTTGATTATATGATGGATTTTTACCGAAGAGTAGTAATTTTTTGTAGCATATATGCATTCATGATCGTACTTATCTCCCATGATTTTTGTGAACTTGAATGTAATTAGGGTAAAAAAATCTTTCTTTTTTGAACAAGAATGAGAAGACTGATAGAAAAGAGTGTTTGAAGGTCTTCAAATCAACACCAAAACTAGGAGAGTGTGTGAAAGTACGTATACATGTACTGTGTGAAGTTCATCAGAATGTGTATTTAAATCCTGTAACAAACATAGTTCGATTAGAAAACTTTCACTTTGCTCATACTTACTATATTATCATTATTACTATATATTACGACTGCTAATTATTATTGTCATCATTTGTAAAGCCCCAGAAATGTAAAATGTGTGGGAAATGATATGTGTACGATGGAAATTGAATGTTACAAGTTTACAAGCATGGTTATTAAGTTGCAATGAAATGAAACTTACCGTTGATAGTCATTATTATGTGCTCGATTTCCTATGCTTATTACGTATTGATCATGAAGACGATGAAAAAAGGTAGTTTAGCTAGAGACTACAATATTATGACATTATCAAGAAACATGAAACAAGCCACTTTTTGTGTGATCTGTTAATGAATGGCTCAGTAAACGAGTGGATATTAACTGGAACAACAACCCTTTTTTTGTTCGAGATTTTTTTGCATCATAAAAAACTCATGAAGATAATGGATCATGTTTGGATGGGATCACTATCCAAAATGTTTCATTTCGCTAGTTGAACTTGAATAGTTCACAGTTTCATAGTTAAAACAAATAACGAAGTGCTGTCCCGAAGTTTTTGTATAAGCATTGGAACATGATATTACGTGCTCCGAGCTCCGGATGATTATGTTTACATTACGGAAATAACAGAGATAATCACATTCGTCATTTCTTGAAAGGAATTGAATACAAGTGCAGTTTATTTATGAATTGCTTGACGCTCTCCTATGGAAATAAATAGAACAACAACTAATGAGAAGAATGAGCCATCCTTGGAAGGTCATTGCAATCTATCTCCTTTTGCATACACAACCTGATCTATAAGTTTACACATCACTTCAAACCAAATGTTTTGCTGGATAGTATATAGTAACTCTAATTTAATATAGTACATATATACAATTTTCAATACTCAAGTCATGCAAACAAAAAAGTCAAATAATTGGCTACTCATGGTGTTCTAGATAAAATTCACAGTAAGTTATTTCAAGAAATACACCGTTGAATTGGCCTTGATGTCTTCTTAAGCTCTCCGAAGAATTTTAACTTCAGTGAAGTGAAGTTGAGGGTTCTATTTTTGACGGTACAACTCACAAAGCAAAAACAAGCCAACTGATCGGGTGCTCCAAAGGAATTCACAAACAAATAATTTCGTTTTCAATACCGGATCTTGTAACAGTGCTTTATTCATAAACTGCATATCTGTATATACTATTTAGTTTTGATTCACACAGTGACTTTCCAAGGAAATCTGACGTGGTAGGCTGTAGATGGACAGACAGGTTGGAACAACAAAGGAGGTCATTTACATAATTAAGCCTACTTCTTGCCCGTCATCTCTTTAATAAGATAATTTCCCATCTGCGCCGGGCTCTTGGACACGATAACCCCAGCCTTCATGCACACAAAAAATATAGTTCAGTGTCTCAATATAAAGATTATCAAATTGCTAACTACTAACTACCCTGCACATTGAAAACAAAGTTACAAACTTACCTCTTCTAAAGCTTTGATTTTATCCTGTGCACCGCCACGACCGCCTGAGATGATGGCACCAGCATGACCCATCCGTCTACCCGGTGGGGCTGTTAGTCCGGCAATAAACGAAACTACCGGTTTTCGGTTAGGACCCTATGAGAAAATGAAAAACATATCCTAATTTTTTGTATGTTTTAGTAAGTCAAAGAATAGATATTCATACACTTACTGAATTATGTTCTTTCAAGTAATCAGCAGCTTGTTCTTCAGCACTACCACCAATTTCACCAATCATGATTAAACCTTTAGTTTCAGGATCATTTAGAAATACTTCGAGACAATCGATAAAATTAGTTCCGTTGAAGGGATCTCCTCCAATTCCTACGCAAAGGGTCTGTCCAAGCCCAACTTGAGTAGTCTGATGAACAGCTTCGTAAGTCAGGGTGCCGGATCGAGATACAATTCCTACACAACCCTTTTGATGAATATGACCAGGCATGATGCCAATTTTGCACTAAAAAATACAAACAGAGGAATTAATCCAAGAATCCAAGTACATTTAGACACATACTGGTATAGCAGCTTCAGTTTTTGCAATTATGCGCATGTGATTAAAAAATTACCTTTTCAGGAGCAATTATACCAGGGCAGTTTGGTCCCACGAGTCTAGACTTACTTTGCCTAGAAAGACGATGCTTTACTGCAACCATATCATGTTGAGGTATTCCTTCAGTAATACAAACAATGAGAGGCATCTCAACATCCATGGCTTCCATAATAGCTTTGGCAGCTCCAGGAGGAGGAACATAAATGACAGTCGCCGTAGCACCGGTCTTCTCACGAGCCTAGATATCATTTATAAAATCATCATAGAATCATTTATTAAAAGAAGATGAAGTAAGTTCATTAAGAAACAACATGCCTACCTCTGCGACAGTTTTGAAAACAGGAAGGCCTAAATGCTCTTGTCCACCTTTAGACGGCGAAACTCCGCCGACCATTTTCGTGCCATATTCGATTGCTTGCTTGCTACATGTTAAAAATAAAAATAGAGTAAATTCGTATGCTTCCAGTGTGCCTCGGTAGAAGGAACAAGAATAAAATACCTGTGGAAAGTACCCTGCTTTCCAGTAAAGCCTTGACAAATAACTTTAGTGTCTTTGGTTAACGCAAGATTTCCTCTCGTGGCTGAATAGCACGACCTGGAGGTTGTCCGCAGATGGGAAAAGGAGTCTGGAATACATATGCGAGAATTCATTCAATAATTAACGTAAAAAATTTATAATGATGAAAACTAGAATTCCTAAGCATACTCGTCACTCGTATAATTTTTTAATGCTCAGTATACACAAACGAACAAAAAATACCTTACTTAATGGAATAGTTATTCTTCTGAAACAGCTAGCCATTTTGATATTTTAAGTGATTTTCTTCGACGTGACGAGAAAAATAGGCCGATTGAGCACCTAGAATTGCAAGAAAAACCTTACTATTAGCGAATTAGCATTACTTATAAAACATTGACACAATGAACGTTAGTTAAGCAAGCGAACTAAGAACTGCGTTCAGTCCAGCATCGAGTGGAACAGAAAGTCGGCTTGCCTGAACTAATGAAAGTAGTAGATTTATTTTTAAATAATTTTGAATCAGAAAGATCAATATTCAGATACATGCAGCAAATGTGTTCATAATGAATTGAGTTACTATAAAAGCGAATACTGGAAAATCCATTAGTTTGAAATTGAATGTTTGTTGCCAAGGTGACGGCAATTTTAAATTACAAGCCAAATGTAAGCAAGACATCAAAATATAATTGGTTTGTCAGACTAGGGCAAGCTCAACTCAACTGTCGAGTTTATTAATATTGTCATTTGACCATTTGAATGCTTAAAATTCGAAAAGGCCAAAGGTTCATTTTTTTTTAAGTATGCTGCAAAAATATTACCTAAATATACCAATAATTGTATGTGTATCTCTTTTGCTAACTTCTAATTGGGACATATTCTAGAAGTTGTCCGGAAAATAAAAAAGACACCCACACCCGCACCCACACCCACACCAAAACGACAAAAAACAGGTAAAGTCAAAACACCCCCACACCCACACCCACACCAAAAACCCA
>Ga0210040_10001977_pt1 | contig 29779 bp, 28 predicted proteins | sample CryGeyCG12114_NA_FD_185462 | JGI IMG/M metagenome (GOLD analysis project Ga0210040, IMG submission 185462) | Groundwater microbial communities from aquifer - Crystal Geyser CG19_WC_8/21/14_NA (SPAdes) (version 2) | ecosystem: Environmental > Aquatic > Deep subsurface > Groundwater | place: USA...
TTCACCGAGATCGGACGGATGGGGAGGGTCGGCTTCAAATTCGAGCGCTGGCTCGGCACGATCCTGCTGCAGAAAAGTCTCAAGTGATGTTCGAGCTCCATCACCTGAGCGCTCAGGAGCAGTGGGACTGGATCCAGCGCGGCGATGTGTCGCCGACCGAACTCGTCGAGCACTACCTGCGGCGCATCGAACGCATCAACCCTGAGATCGGCGCGCTCGCGCGGGTCGACGCCGACGCGGCCCTGGACAGGGCGGGGGCTATCGCGCAGAGCACTCCCCGTACCGCAGAGCTCTTCGGCGTGCCGCTCGCCGAAAAGGAACTCAACCGGCGCGCAGGCTTTCCCTGGAGTGGGGGATCACGCGCGTTCGTGGGGACGGTCGCAGATCAGACCGATGAAATCGTCCGTGTGCTCGACGACGCAGGCGCGATCAGCCTCGGCACGACTACGGCTCCCGAATTCGGTATGCCGTCGTACACCGAGCCGCTCGGGCGCCCGCCGGTCCGCAACCCATACGACACGACGCTCGGTGCCGGCGGATCGAGCGGGGGAGCGGCGGCGGCGGTCGCGGCAGGTCTGCTGCCGTTCGCGCCGGGATCCGACGGCGGAGGCTCGATCCGCATCCCCGCCGCGGCGACAGGACTCGTCGGCCTCAAACCGAGCCGCGGCCTCATCCCCGCCACCAATCACTCGCTCGGCGGCCTCGTCGTCAACGGCCCCATCGCCCGCACGGTGGGGGATGCGGCGATGCTGCTCGACGCGATGACCGCGCGCCGGAACGGCGGGATCGACTTCGCATCGACGTTGCGTGCACCGGACCCCGGTCGACTGCTCGGCGAAGCGGTGCGCGGCGAAGGCCGCTTCCAGATCGGGGTGTCCACCTGGTCGCCGTGGCAGAACGACTACGACATCGTCCTCGAGCCTGCAGCACGGACGGCACTCGATCAGGCGATCGAATTGCTCGTTTCGAGAGGCCACGGCGTCGATGACGTCGCCGACCCCGTGACCGGTGAGTATGCGTCGGCGTTCCGCGCCGTCTGGCAGGCGGGAGCCGCCGCCATCCCGCTGAGCGACAGTCAGCTCAACCTCGTCGAGCCGCTGACCTCCTGGCTCATCGGTCAGGGCCGCGACCTCCCGGTTCAGCGGCTCGTGGAAGCTCTCGCCTTCCTCGCCGAGTTCGAACGGGGCGTCATCCGCACCTGGTTCTCACGCGAGGGATCGGGGGTCGACGCCGTGCTCATGCCGGCCCTCGCGATGACGCCGCGACCGATCGGTTGGTACGACGTCGACGATGGCGAGCGCAACTTCGCCCAGCAGGTGCAGTACACGCCGTACACCTCGTTCGTGAATGTCACCGGCCTACCCGCGATCACTCTGCCGGTAGCGGTGACGGAAGCGGGACTGCCGATGGGGGTACAGCTCATCGGTCGCCCAGGCGGTGAGGCGGCGCTGGTTTCGCTCGGCCGCCAGCTGGAGCGAGCCGTCGACTGGCAGCGCAGGCACCCACCTCAATGGTGAAGGGGTTGCCCCCTGCCGAAGCGTAAGTAAGATTAGGCTGTGCTAACTTCCGAACGCGTTCGCCCGTCATACCGGCCCTATCGCGTTCACGTGCGCAGGATTCGGCCACTGGGCCACACCTTCGTCCGCGTCACTTTCTCAGGGCTCGACCTCGACGTCTTCGGCACCGACGGGCTCGACCAGCGGGTCAAACTGGTTCTCCCGCTGCCGGGCAATCGGTTCACCGACTTCGGGATCGACGACGAACAAGCCCACGTCGACGGCACGTGGTACGTGAAGTGGCGCAGCTTCGCCGATCACGACCGCAATCCCATTCGTACCTACACCGTCCGCGCTGTTCGCCCTGAGGAGCGCGAGGTCGATGTCGACTTCGTCTGCCACGGCGACACGGGCCCCGCGTCGGCGTGGGTGTCGCGCGCGAAAGTGGGCGACCCGCTCGTCATCATCGGTCCCGACTCGCGCAGCCCGCTGTCGCGTGAAGGAATCGTTTTCGATCCCGGGGCGGCGCGCAAGCTGCTTTTCGCGGGTGACGAGACGGCTGTTCCCGCGATCTCAGCGATGCTGGAGTCGCTTGCTCCAGGGGTCGAAGCGCACGCCGTGCTCGAGGTGCCGCATCCCGACGACATTCTCGACCTGGCCGTCGGAGCGAATGTCAGCATCGACTGGCTCGCCCGAGGCGACGCCGACTTCGGCTCGCTGCTGGTCCCCGCCGTCCGCGACTGGTACATCGGCCACGCCGAGACCGCCGCGCGTGCAGCGGAACTCGACGATATCGAACTCGATGTCGACGCTGCTGCCGTGCTCTGGGACACCCCGACCGAAGCCCCCGTCGACGAGCTGTACGCCTGGATCGCCGGTGAGTCCGACATGATCAAGACCGTCCGCCGTTACCTCGTCCGCGACTGCGGAATCGACCGCCGACAGGTCGCCTTCATGGGGTACTGGCGACGCGGCAAGTCCGAAGGCAGCTGAGTTCAGGGACGCGAGCGCCGACGCTGCCCGACGCGCTCCTCGCTGGCCCGCCAGAGCGCCGCAGCGGTCGTACGGTCTTCCGCCTGCGGTGAGGTTGCGCCGTTCGGGCGGAGCCTGTCGAAGTATGTGCCGCTCGGAGCTCCGACGTCGGGGGTCGCCGCCAGCCGGATGAGCGGCTCGGCGCCCTCTTCCGCGCTGATGCCGTAGTGGCCGCCCGTGAGGAAAGAGACGGCACTCATGGCCCAGTTGCCCGACCCGAAGTTCGAGCGCACGAGCCCGGGATGGAACGAGTAGGCCGATACTCCGGACCCTTCGATCCGCCGCGCTAGCTCTTTGATGAACAGGATGTTCGCGAGCTTGGCGTTACCGTACGCAGGCCAGCCGCCGAGCCACGGCCCGCGCTGGTTGTCGAGGTCGTCGATCTTGAGTCGCCCCGATCGAGCAGCAAGACTCGCGGTCTGAACGACTCGGACGCTTCCGGCGGGCGCATCGGCCGCCGTCTTCTTCATCCGATCGAGCAGCAGGTCGGTGAGCAGGAACCCCGCGAGGTGCGACTCTTGGAACGTCCGCTCGTTGCGGTCCGCAGTGTAGGCACGCTTCGACTGGATGGCGCCGGCGTTGTCGGCGAGCACATGGATGCTGGGGTAGCGCGCGAGAAGCTGATCGGCGAGCGACCGGACATCGTCGAGCTTGCCGAAGTCGGCGACGAAGCTTTCGGCGCCGAGCTCGTCGGCGACTCGGCCGGTGCGCTCCGGGTTGCGGCCGACGACAGCCACCTCTGCTCCGAGCGCTGACAGGACTCGGGCTGCGGCAGCGCCGATGCCACTACTCGCGCCCGTGATGATCACGGTCCGGCCGACCATCCCGGTCGGGGGAGCGAGCTCGGGGGTCTCAGAGCGTGGAGTCATCGTCACTTTCCGGGTTCTCGGGTGTCAGGGCGGTGGTCGCCGACCCGGTCGCGGCATGGCGGGCGCGCGGGCGAGACTTCTTCGGCTTGTAGCCGCCGTCTTCGAGCCCGGCTTCGATCTCGAACCGGTTCTTCGTCGGATCCGTTCCGGCGAGCGCGTACAGCAGCGGCATCCAGAAGCCATACTTTCGCCACTGCTCGAGGTGAACTTTCTCGTGGCGGATCACGTCGTCGCCGTCGTTGTCACGGGTCAGGTAGACGCGCCCGACGGTGGTGCCGCCGCGGCGGAAAGCCCACTCGGGAAGCCCGGTCAAGACGATGAGTTCGCCTTCACGGCGAATGCGTCCCTTGCTGAGCGGCAGGCCGAAGATGAGCGCGACCAGAGTCGCGTATTCGAAACCGACGGCGCGCATCCAGCCGCGCGGGAAGAACTGGGTCACAGCGGGTGCGTTCCTCGCATCGCGGACGCGGGAAATGAGATCGCTCATGATCGGGGCCTCCCATAGCTTTCGAGTAGACGCAGCCAGACTTCACTGATCGTCGGGTACGAGGGCACAGCGTGCCAGAGCCGGCTCACCGGAACCTGACCGACGACCGCGATCGTCGCTGAGTGCAGCAGGTCAGCCACGTCTTGGCCGACGAACGTGGCGCCCAGCACGATGTCGCGTTCCTCGTCGATGACGAGACGGGCGCGGCCTTCATAGCCGTCCGCCTGCAGACTCGCGCCGGCGATGGAACCGATCTCGTAGTCGACACTGCGGACGTGGTGGCCTGCGTTCTGCGCAGCCTTCTCGGTCAAGCCGACCGATGCGACTTCGGGGTCGGTGAAGGTGACCTGCGGGACGGCTCCATGGTCGGCGGTTGCGACGTGCGCACCCCACGGCGCGTCGTCGACGGGCTTGCCCAGGGCGCGCGCTGCGATGACTTCGCCTGCGGCTCTCGCCTGATACTTGCCCTGGTGAGTCAAGAGCGCGCGGTGGTTGACGTCTCCCGCGGCGTAGAGCCACTGCTCATCGCTGTTGGTGTCGGCATCGACGAGAAGAGTGTCGTCGACGCTCAACCAGTCGCCGTCGGTCAAGCCCACCGAGGCGAGCCCGAGGTCGTCGGTTCGCGGCGTGCGACCGGTGGCGACCAGCACCTCGGCGGCGATGACCCTCGATCCATCGTCGAGCTCGAGCACGACATCGCCCTGCTCGTTTCGTCGCACTGCCGTGGGGGAGACACCGAGGCGAAGGGTCGCCCCATCCTTTTCGAGTTGAGTCCCGACGAGCTCGCCCGCGAACGGCTCCATAGGGCCGAGCAGTCCGCTTCGCGCGATCACGGTGACGGCGCTGCCGAGACCGGTGAATGCGGTCGCCATCTCAGCTGCGACAACTCCACCGCCGATGATGGCGAGAGAGGTGGGGATCTCGGTGACGGCTGTGGCCTCGCGACTCGTCCACGGTGAGACATCTGCGAGACCCGGAATGTCGGGAAGGAGAGCCGCAGAGCCGGTCGCGATCGCGACAGCCGCGTTGGCGGTGAGTTCGACGACGCCATCGTCGGTCGTCACCTCGACGGTGCGCACGCCGGTCACGCGCCCGTACCCACGGACGAGGTCGATTCCCGCTGATTCGAGCCATTCGACCTGGCTCGCGTCCCGGTATTCACTGACGAACGAGTCGCGGCGGCGGAGGACGGCGGCGACGTCGATTTCGCCGGTCACCGCTTCTTGTGCGCCTCCGACTCGATCCGCGGCTTTCTTCGCATGCACCGATCGGAGCAGCGCTTTCGAAGGCATACAGGCCCAGTACGAGCATTCGCCGCCGACCAGTTCGCTCTCGATGATGACGGTGGAAAGGCCGCCTTTCGTCGCGTAGTCGGCGATGTTCTCGCCGACCGGGCCGGCGCCGATGACGATGAGGTCGTAATTCGTGCTCATGAAACTCCTTGGCGAATCAGCGGCCGAGATACTCGGGTTCGGTCCTGGTGAGAAAAGCTTTCATCCCGATGGCGGCGTCCTCGGTGGCAGCAAGTCGCCGTAATTCGGGCATGAGGCCGTCGATCGCTGCGCCGTCGCCCGCGAGCTCGGCGATCCGCGCATTCGCGAGAGTCGCCGCGACTGCGAGCGGCGCTTGTGCCGCGATGCGCTCGGCGATCGCGATCGCACGCGCGAGCTGCTCGCCGTGCGGCACCACCTCTTGCACGAGGCCGATCCGGTGCGCTTCGGTGGCATCGAACAGATCGCCGGTGAGCATCCAACGCATCGCGTTGCCCCACCCGACTGTGCGGGGGAAGCGGACCGTCGCGCCGCCGAACGGAAGGATCGCGCGGCTCACCTCGATCTGACCGAATCGGGTCGAATCCGCCGCGACGGTGATGTCGCTGGCGAGGATCAGCTCGACCCCGAGTGTGAGGCAGGACCCTTGCACCGCCATGACGACTGGTTTCGACCGGGTGGCGCCGCGTAGCCCCCAAGGGTCGATGCCGCCTTCCACGAGATCGAGCCCGTCGGCCGAACTCATCCGGGGAGCGATGTCGCCGAGGTGGTCGAGACCGCCCGTGAAGTGATCGCCCACGCCGTGCACAACGGCGACGCGTGCGGTGTCGTCCCGCTCGAATGCGCCGTACGCCGCCGCCAGTTCGCGAAGCATCGCCACATCGGCGGCATTGCGCTTCTCCGGGCGAGAAAGACCGATGAGGAACACATGGCCGCGACGCTCGACGACGATGCGGGAAGCGTCCGCGCTAGTCATTCCCGCAGGATACTCCGCGCCAACCGAGTGCAGGCGGTGCGAAGCCTGAAGGTCGTACTTCGCCTGACGTCAACGCCTAGCGGTCAACGCCTAGCGGTCAGCGCTTGGCGGTGATCGCCGACAGGATCCGCAGAATGCTCGGTAGGTCGTCGTCGGCGGCTGCGGGGGACTCGGGTGCGAATCCCGCGATACTCGCGCCGATCAGGGGCGCCTGGTCGCGCACCGAACCGATGATGTCGAGCACAGTGTCGAGGCTCAGGCCGAACGGTATCGGCGAACCCACGCCGTTCATCTCGGCAGGATCGAGGACATCCAGGTCGAGGTGCAGGTAGACACCTGAAGCGCCTGTCGCGGCGATCGCCTGCGTCACCGTTTCCGCAGTCGCGGAGTCCGCTGACAGGAAGCGGATGGTGGAGGCTTCGAGGAAGGCGACCTCAGGGTCATCGAGAGCGCGAACTCCGGCGAGGACGACGCGATCCTCACGAAGGGTGGTGGTGGGGGCGGCGAGCTCGGTGCCGTCGCCGAGCAGCGTGCGAAGGACCATTCCACCGAACGCGGAACTCGTCGAGGACTCCGGCGTATTCAAGTCCCCATGCGCATCGAGCCACAGCACGCAGAGATCAGGATTCAGCTCGAGCGCGTGGCCGAGCGCCCCCAACTCGACGCCACAATCGCCTCCGATGACGAGCGGTGTTTCGCCCAGGCCGAGGCTCGCAAGAGTCTGCGCGAGTCGATCGCGGACGGTGAGAATCGACGACAGCCGGTTCACCCCGGTTCCGAGTGCACCACCGGCTCCGGAGGGCACTTCGACGTCGATCGTTCGCGATGAGGGCAGATCACCGCGGATCGCTTCGGCGCCGTCGATGAGCCGCATCGCCCGGCTGGAGCCAGAGCCCTGCCACTGCGGGGCAACCACGAACCGCCATGCCATGCGACTCAGTATCCGCTATCGGATCGACGCACGAGAGCCACTCGCTCGGCGGGTGATCAGCGGACGGCCGAGGCGACAGCGTCGACGATGTCGGTGTCGCCACCGACCAATTCGAAGGTCCGACCGATCGTGCCGGGCTCGTCGAGCACCGCGACAACGGTTGCGGCGACATCGTCGCGAGAGATCTCCGCGCGCTCGACCTTTTCGGCGAATTGAATCCGGCCTGTGCCCTCATCCGAAGTCAGACCCCCCGGGCGGAGGATCGTCCAGTCGAGGTCGGTTGCGCGGAGACTCGTGTCGGCGTCGCGCTTCGCCTCGACGTAGGCGCGCCACTGCTCGTCGGTGTCGTCCGGGAGATCAGCGTCGACCCCGATGGCCGAGATCTGGACAAAACGGCGGACGCCGGCTTTCTGCGCCGCTTCGGCGGAGAGCACTGAACCGCCGAGGTCGACGGTCTGCTTGCGCTCTACGCCGGAGTTAGGTCCGGCGCCAGCGCTGAAGACGACAGCGTCGCAGCCGCGGAACGCTTCGGCCAGCTCATCGGCGGTCGCAGATTCGATGTCGACGATCGCGGGCTCTGCGCCGAGCCGGACGATGTCCTCGCCATGCTCTGGGTTGCGGATGATTCCGACGCCCTCGTTCCCGCGATCGTAGATCTCCCGCAGAATGCGCTGTCCGACCTGACCGTGTGCACCGACCACTGCAATTCGACTCATGAAGCCATTCTGTGCCCCGTCCCTGACCATCGCGTGCTCGCTGGCCGTCGCCCTGTTCGGCGCGGTCGCTGCACAGCCGCCCGATGGTACGTTTCGGGACGTGAGCCGGATCGCCGCGGTCGCCACCGCACTTCCTCCATATCGGTATGCCCAGGCCGAGATCACCGACATGCTCGCGCCCCTGATCACAAGCGACCCGTCGAAACAGGCTGTCATGCGGCGCCTGCACGAGGCCAGCAAGGTCGACACCCGGCACCTCGTGATGCCGCTCGAGCAGTACCGCGAGGCCATCACATTCACGCAGTCGAACGACCGGTTCATCGGGCATGCGACCGACCTCGCGGAGGAAGCGACCCGACGTGCGCTCGACCGCGCGGGCATCCGCCCGGAGGAGGTCGACCTCGTCATCTTCACCTCGGTCACCGGCGTTTCGGCGCCGTCGATCGATGCGCTTCTCGTGCCACGGCTCGGGCTTCGCACTGACGTCAAACGGGTGCCGATGTTCGGCCTCGGCTGCGTGGGCGGAGCTGCAGGGATCGGCCGACTTCACGACTATCTGCTCGGACATCCCGACGCGGTCGCCGTTCTGGTGTCTGTCGAGCTGTGCTCGCTGACGGTGCAGCGCGACGACGATTCGATGGCGAATCTCGTGGCGAGCGGACTGTTCGGCGACGGTGCCGCAGCCGTCGTCGCGGTGGGCGCGCGGCGAGCCGAAAGCCTGGAAGGTCCCGACATCCTCGACAGCCGAAGCGCGCTCTATCCCGACAGTGGGCACGTGCTCGGGTTCACGCCGGGCACGACGGGGTTCCGAATCATCCTGACCGGCGGGGTCGCCGATGTCGTCGACGCGCATTTTCCTCGCGACGTCGTCGAGTTCCTAGGCGACAACGGTCTCGATCTGTCCGCCGTCAGTCAGTTCTTCGCCCACCCGGGCGGCCCCCGAGTGCTGGAATCGTTCGCGCGCGCACTCGAAGTTTCGGACAGCGCTCTCGAGGCGAGCTGGCGGTCGATGGCTGCCGTCGGAAACCTGTCCTCATCGTCTGTTCTGCACGTGCTCGCCGAGGCGCTGGAGCGCGGAGGTCAACAGCCAGGCGACAGCGGGCTGCTTTTCGCTCTCGGTCCGGGACTCAGTGCAGAACTGGTGCTCTTGCGCTGGCCGGAGATGGCAGCAGGAAAGGTCGCCGCGTGAGTGTGATCTGGTATGCCGTTCTCCTTGTCGTGACCGGTGTCGAGCGTCTCATCGAACTCGTGATCTCGACGCGCAACGCGAAGTGGGCGTTCGAGCGCGGGGGTGTCGAATACGGCAAGCGGCACTTCCCGTGGATGGTGGCGCTGCACACTCTCTTGATCGTGGCGTGCTTCGTCGAGGTCGTCGCGTTCGACCGGCCGTTCATCCCGCTGCTCGGCTGGACGATGCTCGCGCTGACGCTCCTCGCCCAGGCGCTCCGGTATTGGTGCATCACCACGCTCGGGCACCAATGGAACACCCGCGTCATCGTCGTCCCCGGCATGTCGCTTGTCAGCCGCGGACCGTACCGGTTGATGTCGCACCCCAACTACGTGGTCGTGGCCCTTGAGGGCATCGCCCTGCCGCTAGTGCATTCGGCTTGGATCACGGCGATCGCGTTCACAGTGCTGAACGCCGTCCTGCTGCTCGGCTTCCGGATTCCGGTCGAGAACCGCGCCCTCGCGGCCGCGGCGCCGACTCGGTAGCGCCATGGCGGATCGCCGCCGCGACCTGCTCGTCGTAGGAGGCGGACCTGTCGGCCTCTATACCGCGATCCGGGCTCGGCTCGCCGGGCTCGATGTCGCTGTGATCGAGCAGCGCGAGGGCGTTCTCGACAAAGCATGCGGCGAAGGGCTGATGCCGGAAGCTGTCCGGTTGCTCGACGAGGTCGGGGTGCGCCCGGAGGGAATGCCGATCCGCGGCTTCCGATACACCGACGGTCGACGCGCTGCTGAGCACCGGTTCCGGGGGCAGCCCGGGCGTGGGGTGCGTCGAACGGTGCTGCACGAAGCGCTTGCGCACCGAGCCCATGAGCTCGCTGTTCCGGTGTTGAGGGTGCGGGCGCAAGCGCTTCAGCAGACAGGTGATGGTGTCGAGGCGGCGGGAATCACGGCGCGGTATGTCGTGGGCGCCGACGGCCTCCACTCGCGAGTCGCGCGGGAAGTCGGGCTGACACGAGCGGCTTCGAGAGGCCCGAAACGTTACGGACTACGCCAGCACTTTGCGGTGGAACCGTGGAGCGACCTCGTCGAAGTGCACTGGGGGAGCGCCGTCGAGGCGTATGTGACACCTGTCGCTCACGACACGGTCGGCGTCGCGATGCTCGGTCCGCGCGGTGCCGATTTCGACGCCGCGGTGGCCGCCATCCCGGATCTGCGCGAGCGGCTGCGGGGGGCCGAACCGGTGAGTTCGTTACGCGGCGCGGGGCCCTTCGGCCAGCGAACCAAGGCGCGTGTCACTGGGCACGTTCTCCTGGTGGGCGATTCCTCCGGCTACGTCGATGCGCTCACTGGTGAAGGACTTCGTCTCGGATTCGCCCAGGCGGCGGCCGCTGTCGACGCGGTGACCGCCGACGATCCGCAGGCGTACGAACGCGACTGGCGCGAGATCAATCGTAATTTCCGACGCATCACCCGATCGCTCGTTCTGCTCGCGGCCTCTCCGGCGCGCCCCGTCATCGTTCCGCTGGCGGCACGCAAGCCGAAACTGTTCTCAGCTGTCGTCGACCGGTTGGTTCGCTGATGACCGGGGACACTCGGCGTTCAGCCCCGGTATGAAGGGGTTTTCCCGCCTCGGCGAGGAGTTCGGCGGGCGTCGACGTGGGACGGGGGCGTGAACCAGGGGACGCCGTCCTCAAGATGGAGTAACCAGCCGTCTTCGTCGTAGCGTCGGTGATGGAAATGGCAAAGCAGGACCCCGTTGTCGATGTCTGTCCGTCGAGACTTGACCCACGGTTCGATGTGCGCCGCGTCGCACCAGCGGGGTGGCGATTCGCATCCTGGCCAGACACAACCGCCGTCCCGCGCGGCCATCGCGCGGCGCTGGGCGGTCGTGAAGAATCGGGATGTCGCGCCCAATTGGAGTGGCTGCATCTGGCCGTCGAAGATGTAGCCGACGACATCTGCGCAGGAAACCACTCGCTGCGCAGTCTGTGCCGAAACGGGAACCTCGATGCCTTCGAACCAGGCAGTGCCGGTGCCTGTTGTCAGGGTTTCGAGGGGTACGTGGATGACGGCCGTGGTGTCGACGCCGCCGATCTCTCCGTCGTCGTGGCGCAGACTGTCGCGGACGAGTTCGATGAGAGCATCGTGACGTTTCTGCGACCATGAACGCTCGTCGGCGCGGGCCGGATCGATCAAAGGAACCTCATCGTCGCCTTCGATGACGGATTGGAACCGAACCTGACGGCGAGGCGCCGTGCGCGCGTCGAGCGCGGCGTCGAGATATGCGCCGCCTTCGGCATCGGTGTTGATGACGTATTGGACGGTGCCGTCGTCGAGCACGCGCTTGCGGATGCCGCGCCGAGCGCGAATGGCGGACTCGCGTGGTGCGACGCCGTCGGGATCGAACCGGTCGGGGAGCATCCGGCAGACATCCTGCAGAGTTTTCGCCGACCAATCCGCGGCGCCTTCGACGAGGAAGCGCTCGGCGCCGCTGAGCTCGTGAGCCGTGGCCTGCGGCTCGATTTTCAGGAGAGCGGTGAGGACGGTGCGCGATTGACGCGCGGTCAAGCTTCCTGCCGAGACGGCATCGGCGAGCACGGGAAAGAAGGTGGGGAGCACCTCGCCGGTCAGGCCCTCGCGAGGGGATAGCGCAAGACCGAGCGAACAGTGCAGAGAAGTGTCGGTCTCGTGCAGGCCGGAGCGGGCGGCGAGTAGCGCGGCGGCGCTCTTCTCGCCGGAGCGGCGCGCGAGTGAATCGGGCAGGCCGCTCTCGCTTCGCCTTGCGACCTCACCCGAGACCGCGACAACCGCTGCTTCGGCGAGTTTGAGGACAGCGGCGGCGTGCTGGTGGAAGTCGAGAAGATCGGTGTCAGTCGACGCCATCAACGATTCGACGAGGGAGCGAGCGGATCCGGCAGCCAAGGTCGAGGCGTGGCTCGACAACAGTGCAGCGTGCTCCGCGAGAAGCTCTGCCGTCGTGTTGTCGCCTGCCATGTTCGAACTCTGCCAGTAGCCACCGACATCGCCCTTACTCGCAGGGCCCGGATGTCGGCGGTGCGGGGGACAATGGGCGAGTGATACGGGCGGCGGGGCGATGAGCGTCAAAGGCGGCCAAGGGCAGCGGCAGGTCTCCGGTGACACCGACAGCGACAGCGCCACGATCCTGCACATCGATATGGACGCCTTCTTCGCGAGCGTCGAACTCCTCGACCGCCCGGACCTGCGTGGGCAGCCCGTCATCATCGCCGGAGAGTCAGGCCGATCGGTCGTCACTTCGGCGACCTACGAAGCGCGCAAGTTCGGTGTCCGATCGGCGATGCCGGTTGGCCAGGCCAAACGCCTGTGTCCGAAGGCGATCGTCCTGCCACCCCACGGCGCCAAGTACAAGCACTATTCCCGCGTCGTCATGTCGATGTTCCGCGACGTCACACCGCTCGTCGAACCCCTGAGCATCGACGAGGCCTTCCTCGACATCGCGGGCGCCCGTCGGCTGCTCGGAAGCCCGCTCGAGATCGCGCGCGCCATCCGCCGGCGGGTGAGTGACGAGACGGGCCTGACCTGCTCGATCGGGGCAGCGTCGACGAAGTTCATCGCAAAACTCGCGTCAACGAGATCGAAGCCCGACGGCCTGCTCGTCATCCCGCACGAGCACACCCTCGCCTTTCTCCACCCTCTCCCGGTGGCGTCGCTCTGGGGTGTCGGCAAGACGACGGCCGAGTCGCTCGCGAAACGGGGCATCACAACCGTCGCAGAGCTGTCCGCCACACCGCTCGACGTGCTTCAGCAGTGGGTCGGAGCCGCAGCCGGCGCGAAACTCCACGACCTCTCGTGGGCGCGTGACCCCAGAGCGGTGAACCCCAACGGTGTGGAAAAGAGCATCGGACACGAGAACACCTTCGGAACCGACGTCGGTGATTTCGACGTCATGAAACGTGAGCTCCTCGACCAGGCTGAACGGGTCGCCGTGCGGCTGCGGAAAGGCGGTTTCAAGAGCCGAACCATTGCGCTCAAGCTCCGTTTCGCCGACTTCACGACCATCACGCGGTCACGCACTCTTCCCGAGGCGACGGACACCGGCCGACGCATCTACGAGCAGGCGGTCGAATTGCTTCGCGAGGTCGACTTCCGTGGACGTCGGGTGCGGCTGCTCGGAGTCCGCGCCGAGCAGCTCACCGACGGTGACGTGCCGACCGATTTCGCGCTGTGGGGCGACGACGAAAGCGACGGCTGGCGTGATGCCGAAGGAGTGATGGATGCAGCCTCCGCACGTTTCGGGCTCGGCGCGATCCGCCCTGCCGCGCTGCTCGGCAAAGGCCAGCGGGCATACGACACGAAACCTCCCGAGCGGCAGGGCTTCGAGCACTGAAGGGCCAGGCCGTTCCGCTCAAGCCACCGCGGCAGCGCGTCGAGTGCTCGTGCGACGGTGCGCCTTCAGCCCGGTGGCGACCGCATCCCAAACGAGGATCACGATCGCAGTAGCGGCGATGATGGTGCCGACCGGGGCCGTCGTGGAGGATTCGCCGATCAAAGACAGCCCTTCGCCGGTGGCGACCTCCGACCACGAGAGCGCGTCGAAAAAGCCGAGGTTCAACAGTCGACCGGTCGACGCGAGAATGACGACGGGAACCGCGAATGCCAGGTCGAGTAGCACCTTCAGCCCGGCGGTCCAGTACTCCCAGCCCCCGCGCCTGTACACGAGCACGCTCAGCGGGATACCCGTGGCGAGCACCACGAGAAGTAGCGGGATCCAGAACCGCCACAGATCTGGCGCAAGCAGTGGCACGGTCGCGGCGCCCCGCTCAGAAACGGCGATGGGGGCGAACTGCTGCCAGAAGAACGCTGCGATGAACAGCACGGTGAAGACGATCGAGCCGACCATCTCGTTGAAGGCTTTCGTGCGCTCGATCTTCGGCAGCATGTCGACATTCCAGCTTCCGACGGGAGTCCTCCGTGAGCTCGGGGTGCGTTCGAGTACCGCGAAGACGAAGGTCGTCCAGAATGCGACGTGCAGGGCCGCCGTGGCCGCCGTGCTCATAGCGCTCGCGAAGGCGTGAGGCAGCCATGCGGCATCACCGGCGGAGGTCAACGAGTGCGCGATGAACGCTGCGGCCGCGGTGAGAGGGACGATGATCGACAGCAGCAGGATCAGCAGCCGCCGCCAGGCTAAAAAGTTAGCGGGGCCGATCAGGTACAGAGGCCGGTCGGCGTACGACGCCGCAAGACGTGCCGGGTCGCCGAGATCCGCCAGGACGGCACGTTCGGCGAGTTCAGGATCGGAGCCCAGGTCTGTCTGAGCGTCGATCGCGTCCGCGATAGAGGCACGCAGTTCGCGGTCGACATCGGCGCGCTGGGTCTCGGGAACGCCGGTCAACGTCGCGGCGACATAGCGGTCGGTCAGTGTGGTCACGGGAGTGGTCCTTCATCCAGAGCGTCGAGCGACGCGGAAAGGGAGCGCCAGTCGGCGAGAAGAGTGCGCAGGAGAGCTGCGCCATCGTCGCTCGTTCGGTAGAACTTGCGCGGGCGTGACTCGTCGGTGTTCCACTCGCTGACGAGCAGCCCCTGTTTCTCGAGGCGGCGCAGCAGCGGATAGAGCGTGTTGGCGTCGACGGCGAAGCCGAGCCGACCCAGCGTTTCGAGGAGGCCGTAGCCGTACCCGGGACGCTCGAGAACCGCGAGGCAGGCGACGACCACGGTGCCGCGGCGAAGCTCCTGAAGGTGCCCGGCAAGCACTTGATCGTCGATCATGTGTCACACCATAGTGTGTGTCACACACCATACACAAGGTTGGTTCCGGTGCGCGCTAGGCGCGTGACGCCGCTACCAGGACGGGTTACGGGCGACCGAGCGAACGGTACCGCCAGCCGGCGGCTCGCCAGCGGACCGGGTCGAGACAGTTCCTACCATCGACGATCACCTTCTCGGCGACGAGCGGCGCAAGAGCGTCGGGATCGAGCTCTCGGTACTGCTTCCACTCGGTCAGCACCATGACCGCGTCCGCACCCTCTACCGCTTCCTCGACGGTCTCGACGAAATCGAGTTCGGGGAAGCGGCGCCTCGAGTTATCGATCGCGTACGGGTCGGTCGCGGTGACGAGCGCACCCTGCAGTTGCAGTTGAGCCGACACACTGAGTGCAGGGGAGTCGCGCACGTCGTCCGAGTCGGGCTTGAACGCGAGCCCGAGGACGGCGATGCGTTTGCCGAGGAGCGTGTCACCGCATACCTCGCGAGCGAGATCGACAGCTCGGCTCCGGCGACGCATGTTGATGGAATCGACCTCGCGGAGGAAGGTCAGCGCTTGGTCGGCACCCAGCTCGCCCGCTCGGGCCATGAATGCCCGGATGTCTTTCGGCAGGCAGCCGCCGCCGAAACCGAGACCGGCGTTCAAGAAGCGCCGGCCGATCCGCTCGTCGAAGCCGAGAGCGTCGGCCAGCTGCGTCACATCGGCGCCGGATGCCTCGCACACCTCGGCCATCGCGTTGATGAACGAGATCTTCGTCGCCAGGAAAGCGTTGGCCGACACTTTGACGAGTTCTGCTGTCTGATAGTCGGTCCGCATGCGAGGAGTACCGGTGCTGAGAGCCGCGGCATAGATTTCGTCGAGCAGTGCGGTTGCCCGGTCGCCTGCCTCGCCACCGGGGACTCCGTAGACGAAGCGGTCTGGGGAAAGCGTGTCCTGTACGGCGAAACCCTCGCGGAGGAACTCGGGGTTCCAGGCGAGGACGGCATCAGGAGCCGCATCGGCGATACGTGAGGCGAGCCCGCGGGCCGTGCCGACCGGAACGGTCGACTTGCCGACCACGAGGGCATCGTCGCGAAGGTGGGGGAGAAGTGCGTCGACGCTCGCGTCGACATAGCGGAGGTCAGCCGCGTTCTCGCCGTGCTTCTGCGGTGTCCCCACAGCGATGAAGTGCACCTGGGCATCGGCGGCAGCGGCGACGTCCGTTGAGAAGCTGAGCCTGCCGCTGGCGAGTTCCTTCTGCAGCAGTTCTTCGAGACCCGGCTCGTAGAACGACGGCTTCCCCTCGCGGAGAGTCGCGATCTTGCGGTGGTCGACATCGATGCCGACCACCTGATGACCGAGGGAGCTCATGGAGGCGGCGTGGACAGCGCCGAGATAGCCGCAACCGATTACCGAGATGTGCACACCGTCATTGTGACGGTTCCCGGTGAACGGATGCGACCGGCGTCGCTGCCGACTCGCGACTACTGCTTTGCGGTGTCGACGATCGCGCCGCTGAACGGAGGCAGCTGGAGCCCGTCGGCCGAGTCCGCTCCGGGGTCGGTTGCAAGCAGGATCGTTCCATCGAGTTGCAGACTCACAACGACATCTGAGAGGTTCACGGCGACGCTGACAGCTCCACGCTGCACGACGAGCCACCGCTCGGTCTCGTCGAACTCGACCGAGACGGCACCGAAGCGGGGATCGGTGAGTTCCGGCCGCTCACGGCGCAAGCCGATGAGCCGCTGATAGAGCCGGAACATGCGCTGATGCGAAGTGTCGTCGCCCTCGAGCTCAGACCAGTCGAGCTTCGACCGGGTGAAGGTCTCGGGGTCTTGAGGGTCGGGCACGACCGCGGGGTCCCAACCCATGCGTTCGAACTCGGCGATGCGGCCCTTAGCGGTCGCCTCCCCGAGCTCAGGCTCGGGGTGTGAGGTGAAGAACTGCCACGGTGTGCTCGCCGCCCACTCCTCGCCCATGAACAGCATGGGAGTCGACGGCGCCGTCAGCATGATGAGGGCGGCGAGCGCGAGCCGATTCTCGTCGAGCGTGGCGGTGAGCCGGTCACCGATAGCCCGGTTGCCGATCTGGTCGTGGTCCTGCGCGAAGGTGACCAGTCGCCAGGCGGGAGTCAGCTCGCGGTCGATCGGTCGCCCATGAGTCCGGCCGCGGAAAGTCGAGAACTCTCGGGCATGGAAGAAGCCGGCTTCGATCACCGAAGCGAGAGCTCCGATGGAGTTGAAGTCCTCGTAGTATCCGGTGGTCTCGCCGGTGAGGTTGACGTGTAGCGCGTGATGGAAGTCGTCGCTCCACTGAGCATCCATCCCGAATCCGTGCGCTTCGCGGGAACGGATCATGCGCGGATCGTTGAGGTCGCTTTCGGCGATGAGCGTCAGCGGGCGTCCGACGTGCGCCGAGAGTGCGGCCACCTCTTCGGACATCTCCTCGAGCAGGTGGACAGCCCGGTGATCGACCAGCGCGTGCACCGCATCGAGTCGAAGCCCGTCGACGTGATAGTCGCCCAGCCACATGAGGAGGTTGTCGAGGATGTAACGGCGGACGATGTCCGAGCCTTCACCGTCGAGGTTGACAGACGATCCCCACGTGTTGGAGCTCGCCTCGTGCAGGTACGGGCCGTACTCGGGCAGGTAGTTGCCGCTCGGACCGAGGTGGTTGTAGACGACGTCCTGGATCACCGCGAGTCCGCGGGAGTGGCAGGCGTCGACGAAACGCTGATACGCCTCGGGTCCGCCGTAGGTCTCCTGCACGGTGTACCAGAGCACACCGTCGTAACCCCAGTTGTGGGTGCCGTTGAAGCCGTTGACCGGAAGCACCTCGACGTGCGTGATGCCCAGCTCAACGAGGTGGTCGAGGCGGTCGATCGCCGAGTCGAGTGTGCCCTCGGGGGTGAAGGTGCCGATGTGCATCTCGTAGATCACGCCGCCGGGAAGCTGTCGGCCGGTCCAGGCGCTGTCCTGCCACTGGTAGGCGGACGGGTCGAAGACCTGGCTGAGGCCGTGCACGCCATCGGGCTGGCGACGTGAACGGGGGTCGGGCCGTGGAGTCTCAGCGTCACCGATCAGGTATCCGTAGTCGCTGCCTTCGGCCTCGACCGCCCACCAGCCATCGGCCTCGGGCAGCATCGGTCGACGCTGTCCATCGATCTGAAGCGTCATCGAGGGCGCCTTGGGTGCCCAAACGCGGAATTCGGTCACGGTTTTCCTCCGTCTTCGATGAGCAGTGCAGTCGGATAGTCCGCGAAGACTTCCGCGAGCCTCAGCTCGCCGCCCTGGTAGCGCCGACCGGTGACGAGGTCGACGTGAGGCGACGAGCCGACCTCGACGGTCGTGGTACCCCAACCGCCGCGCTCGGCGAGTCCGATCGGAAGCCGGGTTGCGAGCGTGATTGCGCCGCCTCGGTCGAAACCGATGAAATGCGCGGCCGCGTCGCCCTTCGCGGAAAGTGGGGTATAGGTCTCGAACAGCTCGGGCCGGTCGCGGCGCAGGCGAAGCGCGGTGGCGGTGACGAGGAGCTTCGCAGCACCCGTCTCGTCCACCGCTGGTCGTGCTCCCGCGTCGATCTCCTCGAGGAGCCGTCGGCGCTCGTCGAAGTCGACGAACCGGCGGTTGTCGGGGTCGACGAGTGAGGTCTCCCACAGCTCGCTGCCCTGGTAGACGTCGGGAACACCGGGAGCGGTCAGCTGGACGGCCTTAGCGGAGAGCGAGTTCGACCAGCCCGGCTCAGCGAGCCGGGTGATGAGGCGGTCGAGGATGGCCGCGACTTCCGTGTCGTCGAAGGCTGCGTCGACGAGCGCGTGCATCCGCTTCTCGAAGTCTTCGTTCGGAGCCGTCCAGGTCGTGGAGTCACCCGCCTCACGAGACGCCTTCTCGACATACGCGTGCAGTCGCTCACGGCTTGCGGGCCACGACCCGATGATCGCCTGCCAGATGAGGTTCTCAAGGGGCCCGTCACCAAGGGGGGCGAGCCGCCGGAGTTCGGTCAGAGCGGAAGCCCATTCGTCGGGGATCTCGGAGAGCACATCGATGCGTGCGCGGACATCCTCGCCGCGTTTGGTGTCGTGGGTCGAGAGCGCGGTCATCGACGCCGGCGTGTTCTCGTGTCTGCGTGCCGCGCGCTCGTGGAACTCGTCCGGGTGGATCGCGAACTCGGACGGATCGGCGCCGACCTCGGTGAGGCTCGTGAGCCGGGTGTAGCGGTAGAACGCCGTGTCTTCGACTCCCTTCGCCATCACCATTCCGGAGGTCTGCTGGAAACGCTGCGCCGCCGCGTTCTCGGGGTCGCTGAGCACGGGGAGGAGGGCGTCGATCGTTTCGGCGAGTTCTGGACGATGCCGCTTCGCCAAGTCGGCAGCCTCGTGCAGGTGCTCCACGCCGAAGGGAAGGTATGAGCGGTAGACGGGGAAGCAGGTGAGCAGTTCGCCGATGGCGTCGGCGACCTCGTCGTCGTGCCGGTCGAGCGAGTCAGCCGCCGTGCGGTCCAGCCGAAGGACCTCTGAGTGCAGGATTCCGTCGGCGATCGAACGCTTGGTGTCGTGGATGAGGTCGTGCCAGCCGAGAGGCGCACCCCGGAGCTCGGTGTCGAGCGCGTCGAGTCGAGCTTCGCCCGCCGGGTCGATGAGCACCCGGTCGATGTCGGCGAGCGCGTCGTAGCCGGTCGTGCCCGCGGTCTTCCACTCGGATGGCATGACCTCGGGGCCTTCGAGGATCTTCTCGACGAGGACGTAGGTCCCGTCGGTGGCTCCAGCGAGGTCGTCGAGATAGCCGCCCGGATCGAGCAGACCGTCCGGGTGGTCGACTCGCAGCCCGTCGGCGATGCCCTCGCGAACCCAGCGGATGATCTCGGAGTGCGACTCCTCGAACACCTGTGGGAGCTCGACGCGGATCGCGGCGAGCGTGTTCACCGCGAAGAACCGGCGGTAGTTGAGGTCGTAATCGGCGCGACGCCAGTCGACGAGCTCGTAGTTCTGCCGGGCATGCACCGCAACGGGGTCGTCGCCGGTCGAAGCCGTGCCGGTAGCAACGGGGAAGCGGTGGTCGTAGTACCGGAGCTCGAACTCGGACGACGAACCCTCTACGAGTTCGAGGGCCGGGAGGTCGTCTCCGCTACCCAGAACCGGGATGCGCAGCTTACCGTTACCGAAATCCCAGTCGATGTCGAACGCATCGGCATAGCGGGATTCGCGACCCTTCTCAAGCACGTCCCACCACCACGACATCGACGCCGGAGTCGCGACTCCGACATGGTTCGGGACGATGTCGATCAGCACCCCGAGACCTGCGTCATGTGCGGCTTTCGCCGCGCGCTCGAGTGCCGCGCCGCCGCCTCGAACAGGGTCGACGTGCGAGTGGTCGACGACGTCGTAGCCGTGATCTGATCCCGCTTCGGCCTCGAGCAGAGGCGAGAGGTAGATCCAGTCGGCGCCGAGCGACTTCACGTAGTCGACGAGAGAAGCGACCTGGTCGAGGTCGAATGACTCCCGGACCTGGATCCGGTAGGTGGAAACGGGGGTTTTCATGTTCAAGTTCCTGACGGTCACTCGTTGGATGACTGAGCGGTCGCAGGGATCACAGTGATCGACTCGGTCTGGCCCGCGCTCTGCGCCAGCGAGGCCGCGACGGAGTGGTCGGGTTCCGTTTCGACCTCGGTATGCGCGCGGAGGACGACGAGGGAGCGTGACTCGATGGTGAGCGAGGAGTTCGCCTTCAACGCCCCACTGTCCGCGAGGGCGCCGGCAGTGTCGACGACGACGTCCCAGCTCGGGTCGAAGCCCTTCGGCAGAGTGAATTCGACAGGCTCGGCGTCGGCGTTGAAGTAGACGAGGAAGTCGTCGTCGACGAGTTCCTGTCCCCGCGAATCGCGCTGGTGGACACCCTGGCCGTTGAGGAAGACACCGACCGAACGGGCGTAGCTCGTGTCCCAGTCGGCGGGCTTCATCTCTTTGCCGTCGGTGCCGAGCCACAGGATGTCTGGCGCAGGTGCGCCTTCTTCGCGCTCCACCGGGCGGCCGTCGAAGAACCGGCTTCGCCTGAAGATGGGGTGCTCGCGACGTAGACGCGAGATCGCTGCCGTGAACTCGATCAGCGGCTCGTCCGCACGATCCCAGTGCACCCAGCTGATCTCGCTGTCCTGCGCATAGGTGTTGTTGTTTCCGCCCTGGCTGCGTCCGAGCTCATCGCCGTGCAGGATCATCGGTACGCCCTGCGAAAGCAGGAGAGTGGCGAGGAAGTTGCGCTGCTGGCGCGCTCGGATCGTGAGGACCTCTGGATCGTCCGTCGGGCCTTCGACTCCGGAGTTCCACGAACGGTTGTGCGATTCGCCGTCGTTGTTGTCCTCGCCATTGGCGTCGTTGTGCTTCTCGTTGTAGGCGACGAGGTCGTGGATCGTGAAGCCGTCGTGCGCGGTGACGAAGTTGATCGAGGCGACGGGCCAGCGGCCGTTTCCCTCGTACAGGTCGGCGGATCCGGTGAGCCGGGCCGCGAACTCGCCGAGGGTCGACGGCTCACCCCGCCAGAAGTCACGCACGGTGTCGCGGTACTTGCCGTTCCACTCGGTCCATTGCGGCGGGAAGTTGCCCACCTGGTAGCCACCGGGACCGACGTCCCAGGGCTCGGCGATCAACTTGACCTGGGACACCACCGGATCCTGCTGCACGAGCTCGAAGAAGGTCGAGAGGCGGTCGACGTCGTAGAACTCGCGTGCGAGAGCCGAGGCGAGGTCGAAGCGGAAACCGTCGACGCGCATCTCGGTCACCCAATAGCGGAGGCTGTCCATGATCAGCTGCAGCGAGTGCGGGTGGCGGACGTTCAACGTGTTGCCGGTGCCGGTGTAGTCCATGTAGTAGCGCTGATCGTCTTCGACGAGGCGGTAGTAGGCCTCGTTGTCGATGCCTTTGAAGCTCAGCGTCGGGCCCATGTGGTTGCCCTCCGCGGTGTGGTTGTAGACCACGTCGAGGATGACCTCGATACCCGCGGCGTGCATGGCGCGAACCATGCCCTTGAACTCCTGCACCTGCTGGCCCAGTTCACCCGTCGATGAGTACTCGTTGTGCGGGGCGAAGAAGCCGATGGTGTTGTAACCCCAGTAGTTGCGCAGGCCCTTCTCCATGAGAGTGGAGTCCTGCACGAACTGGTGGACGGGCATGAGCTCGATCGCCGTGATCCCGAGCTTCTGCAGGTGCTCGATGATCGACGGGTGCGAGAGGCCGGCGTAGGTGCCGCGCTGCTCTTCGGGAATGTCCGGATGCAACTCGGTGAGGCCCTTCACGTGGGCCTCGTAGATCACGGACTCGGAGTACGGGGTCTTCGGGTGTCGGTCGCCCGCCCAGTCGAAGAACGGGTTGATGACGACCGAGTGCATGATGTGCGCGGCCGAATCTTCGTCGTTGCGTGAATCCGGGTCACCGAAATTGTAGGAGAAGAGCGCTTGGTTCCAGTCGTATGCGCCGCACGTCGCTTTCGCGTACGGGTCGAGGAGGACCTTGTTCGCGTTGAACCGCTTGCCCTCCGACGGGTTGTATTCGCCGTGCACGCGGTAGCCATAGCGCTGCCCTGGCTGCACCTGAGGGAGGTAGGCGTGCCAGACATACGCGTCGACATCCTGCACGTCGACACGCGTCTCGGTGCCGTCCTCCTCGAAAAGGCACAGCTCTACCCGTTCGGCTCCTTCGCTGAAAAGGGCGAAGTTCGTGCCACTTCCATCGAATGTCGCTCCGAGCGGGTAGGCGCTTCCGGGCCAGGCTTCCATGGGTCCTCCGAGGGGTCCAGACGTGGTCTAAGCAAATCCTTCACACGATGTCAGATCGAGCCTGGGAAGTGTCCAGGGCGCTCCCAGTGAATCGTCATCCCGGGGGCTTTCTCAGGCAGTTGGCGGACTGCGCTAGCCGAACGACAAAGGGGCGCTCGCCTCGGGTAATGTCGAAGCCGTACACGGGAGTCCGGTGAGCCGGGCTGAGAGGAAGCTTCTCCAAGCTTCGACCGTCGAACCTGATCTGGGTAATGCCAGCGCAGGGAGGCATCTTTCTATCCCGTGCCCTTCATGTCATCTCACTGAAAGGGGCACGATTTTCGTGACCGCAACACACTCATCCACCGGTACCCACCCCGTGACGAGCAACAACCTGCGCTGGCGGGTGGTCGACATCGTCACCGCGAGCGTCATCGGCGTCGCGCTCGGACTCGTCTTCATCCTCTGGAACATCGCGGGCTCGCCACTCCGCGATGCGCTCGGGGCCGTCGCGCCGGGCCTCAGCGCGCTCCTTGCCGGCGTATGGCTGATTCCGGCCGTGCTCGGTGCCCTCATCGTCCGCAAGCCCGGCGCGGCCATCTACACAGAGACACTCGCGGCGACAGTGTCGGTGCTCATCGTTCCCAACGAGTGGGGATGGTGGACGATCGAGGCCGGAGTCGTGCAGGGCCTCGGCGCGGAGATCATCTTCGCGATCGCTCTCTACCGCCATTGGAACCTTGTCGTCGCCCTTCTCGCCGGTATGGCCGCGGGCCTCGCCATGGCCGTCAACGACCTCGTCGTCTGGTACGCCGGAGCGCTTACTCCCACATTCGCGATCATCTACACCGTCAGCTCGCTCGTGACGGGAGCGCTCGCCGGGCTGATCGCATGGCTACTGCTGCGCGCTCTGGCGCGAACCGGCGCCCTGTCCCGCTTCGCCGCCGGACGCGAGCAGAGCGAACTCGTCTGAGCGGGACCGATCGCATGCGCACGTCGGCACCCGCCGGCGTGCGCATCGACGTGCGCGGGTGGGGGTGGCGGCACGCCTCGCGTCGGGCATTCGCGGTCCGGGACATCGACCTCGTCATCGAGCCCGGAGAGCGCGTCCTTCTGCTCGGCGCGTCCGGAGCCGGGAAATCGACGCTGTTGCACGGGATGGCCGGCCTTCTCGGTGGCGGGGACGAAGGCGAGGAAGTCGGCGAGATCCTGCTGGACGGCCAGGCATCTGCTCTCGCTCGTGACCGAGTCGGACTGGTGCTTCAGGACCCCGAGACGCAGGCTGTACTCGCCCGCGTCGGTGACGACGTCGCTTTCGGAATGGAGAACCTCGGGGTCCCTCCGGCCGAAATCGCACGCTCCGTCCGACCGGCGCTCGACGCGGTCGGACTCGATGTCCCGCTCGACCGGTCGACGTCAGCGCTTTCGGGTGGGCAGAAGCAGCGGCTTGCGCTCGCGGGTGTGCTGGCGATGCAGCCGGGGCTACTGCTTCTCGACGAGCCGACGGCGAGCCTCGATCCGACAGGCGTCATCGAGATGCGGGACGCTGTCACGCGGACTCTGGGGGAGCGGACGCTCGTGATCATCGAGCACCGGGTTTCGACCTGGTGGCCCGTCGTGTCGCGCGTCGTCGTCCTCGGGCCCGACGGCGTTCTCGCCGACGGCGATCCCGATGAGGTCCTTTCGGCTCATCGCGAGCGCCTCGACGCCGCAGGGATCTGGCTTCCCACGCCTCAGCATGACGGGTCGAAGGCGTCGATAGCCCACGCGGGTAGGGCGCTCCTCACCGGCACGGCACTCGGAGTCGGGCGCGGACCGGACCCCGTCGCTGTGGATATCGACTTCGCCCTGCACGAGGGACGAGCGCTCGCTGTGACAGGACCGAACGGAGCAGGCAAGTCCACGTTGGCGTTGACGGCGGCGGGACTGATCGCTGCGCGCGGCGGCGAGCTGACCGCGGAACCGGCGCTGCGCGGAGCCCTCTGCGCGGTCCCGCGCCGGTGGCGTTCGCGCGACCTGCTCACGCGAATCGGCACCGTCTTCCAAAGCCCGGAACACCAGTTCCTCACCGCGACGGTGAGGAACGAGCTGGAGCTCGGACCTCGCGCATTGCGCCTCGAACAGGGCGAGGTCGCTCGCATCGCCGATCAGTTGCTCGAACGGCTCGGTCTTGCACACCTCGAGCGGGCGCATCCGTTCTCGCTCTCGGGTGGCGAGAAGCGGCGACTCTCTGTCGCAACCGTGCTCGCGACGTCGCCGTCCGTCCTCGTCCTCGATGAACCCACCTTCGGGCAGGACGCCCGCACATGGCGCGAACTCGTCGCTCTTCTGCGCGAGCAACTCGCCGAGGGACGAAGCATCCTCGCGGTCACCCATGACCGAGAGGTGGTCGACTCGCTCTGCGATGACGAGCTCGTGCTCACTCGTGCGAGGGATGTGAATCGGTGACGCTTCTCGAGCCCGCGCGGGGCGACCGGCTCGTGCACCGGATCAACCCGGTCGCGAAGATCGCAGCTTCCGCAGCTATCGCCGCAGCTCTGCTGCTCACCATCGATCCGGTATCGGCGTCGACCGCGCTCGTCCTCGAGCTCCTGCTCGTGCCGTTCGCCGGTGTTCCGTGGAGATCGCTCATGCTTCGGGTCTCGCCGCTGCTTGTGGCCGCTCCGCTCACCGGTGTCACGATCGCCCTCTACGGACCGGTTTCCGGCGAGGTCTACGGCGGCTTCCTCCTCGCCACGATCAGCGAGGGCTCTCTGGCTCTCGCACTCTCCGCCGTTTTGCGTGTGCTCGCGATCGGGCTTCCAGCAGTCTTACTCATCGCCACCGTCGATTCGACCGACCTGGCCGACGGACTCGCCCAGACATGGCGGCTCCCGGCCCGCTTCGTCCTCGGCGGGCTGGCCGGGCTCCGGCTGGTCGGTCTACTCGCCGACGACTGGCGGAGCCTCGTGATGGCGCGGCGCGCGCGCGGAGTCGCCGATGTCGGAGGGGTGCTCGGGCGAGTGCGCTTCTTCAGCGGCGTCGCCTTCGCTCTGCTCGTGCTCGCGGTCCGGCGTGCCGGCACACTGTCCACGGCGATGGAAGCTCGGGGCTTCGGAGGCGCGAACCAGCGAACCTGGGCACGCGAGGCTCATTTCGGGACGGCGGAATGGGCCATCACCGCGATCGGCGTGGCGATCGCGGTGCTCGCCACCGTTGCGGCGATCACCCTAGGAACCTGGAACTTCATTGGCGCACGCTGAACCATTCTCTTCGCGCTCCACCGACTACACGGGGGTGCTCGCACAGCTTCGGACGCAAGTCGAGGCGAGCGGTGCGGATCGTCCCACCGTGTTGATCGACGGCGGTTCAGGCGCAGGTAAGAGCACGCTGGCGACATCGCTCGCGGAAGTGCTCGGCGCGGAGCTCGTGCGACTCGACGACATCTACCCGGGGTGGGACGGACTCGAGGCCGGGAGCCAGGCGGTGGTCGACGATGTCCTCATGGACGGGCGCTGGCAACGCTGGGACTGGGAGCGGGAGGCGCCCGGAGAGGTACGCGCGATCGACGTGACCCGTCCACTCATCGTCGAGGGATGCGGCGCCCTCAGTCGGCCGGCGCGCGCGCTCGCGACTTTCGGGGTCTGGATCGAACTCGACGAGGGTGAACGTCGCCGCCGTGCACTGATCAGGGACGGCGAGACCTACGCGCCGCACTGGGATCGATGGGCCGCGCAGGAGAGGCGCTTCTTCACGCGTGAGCGGCCCGACCTGCTCGCGGACGTGGTGATCGACGGCCACGCCATACCGGTGACGCCGGACCGATAGGTGCGTCAGCCGGACACCAAGTCGATGAACCTCGGGATGACCGCTCCGGGGTGGAGTAGACCCCGCGCCTCCTTGGCCGCGGAGGCGGCGGGAGCGTCACGGGTCGAAGCGTTTGGCGCGAGTCCAGGCGTGTGTCATACCTTGGGGGCATGACTGACGCTCAGACTCCCTCCAACGTGAAGTACCTCGCAGAATTCGTCGACGGCCCGCTCGACGGCACGACCGAAACCCGGGTTCTGGTCGACGGTGAGTACGACAAAGAGGTCAGCTCCATCGCCGCGGTCGGGGGAGCGGAATCGCTTTTCTGGTACACCGCCGGTGAGAGCCGTGAGATCGAGGGTGAGCTGCACGTGCAGTACACCTTCGACCCGCGCGACAGCGACCCGGTGATGGCTGACGAAGAAGACGATTCCCTCCGCCTCTGACCTGGTCCGCAGCTCAGGCCGCAGCGGACAGGCGCGGGCGGGTCCACAGGTAGACGGCTCCGCCCGCGAGTAAACCCCAGAAGGCGCTGCCGACGCCGCTGATCGTGACGCCGGATGCGACGACCAAGAACGTCGCGGCTGCTGCGAGTCGATGGGCGGCTGGCGTGAACGCCGAGACGAGTCCGGTCACGAAGGCGCTGATCAGCGCGAGACCGGCGACCGCTTCGATGAGCAACGGCGACGCCGTCTCGATGAAAGCGGATGCCGCGCCTGCGACCAGTCCCAGGACGAGATAGCTGACGCCCCCGGAGACGGCGGCGATCCACCGCCGCTCGCGATCGGGGTGCGCGTCGGGTCCGGCCATGATCGCGGCCGACAGGGCGGCGAGGTTGAGCGCGTGACCACCGAACGGTGCAGCGACGGCCGTTGCTATCCCCGATCCGACGAGCACCGGGCGTGACGGGATTGACTCGTACCCGAGGGTGCGCAGCACCGCGAAGCCAGGAAGATTTTGACCCGCCATGGTGACCACGTAGAGCGGTACTCCGAGGCTCGCGATCACGAGCGGATCGAGTGTCGGCATCGTCAGCGCGAGAGTGGGCGCGGCCGAGCCTCCGCTGAGCGGTGAACCGCCTGCTTGAATCGCCACCCCGGCGATAGCCACCACCATCGCCGCAGGGATCGCCCAGCGCGGCGAATAACGCTGCAGGAAGAGCCACACCAGCAGGATCGGGATGGCGAGCAACGGCGCCTCGACGGCGGCGCGCACCGGCGCGAGACAGAGCGAGAACAGGATCCCCGCCAGCATCGCACCGGTGATCGGGACAGGGATGCTCGTCATCGCGCGGCCGAGTGCCGGCCAGAGTCCGGTGAGGACGACCAAGGCGCCGCAGACGATGAAGGCGCCGATCGCAGCGTCGAACGACGAGGTCGTCCCTTGGGCGGCGACGAGGAGCGCAGCTCCCGGAGTCGACCACGCGAACGACAGGGGAAGACGTGTGCGCCACGACAGCAGGATGGCGAGAACACCCTGCAGGATGCACAGGACGAGGAGGCCCGAAGCGGCTTCCTGGGGGGTCGCTCCGACGGCGAGTAGGCCGGCGAGGACGATCGCGAACGAACTGGCGAACCCGGTGAGCGCGCCGACGATTCCCGCTGTGATGGGTTGGATCATGCCGGTCGGGTCATGCCCAGCCGAGTTCGTGCAGACGAGCGTCGTCGATTCCGTAATAGTGGGCGATCTCATGCACGAGCGTCACGTGGACTTCGTCGCGGAGGGCATCCTCGTCGTCGCAGATGGCGAGGAGTGGTTCGCGGAACAGGACGATACGGTCGGGCATCTCGCCGAAACCATACTGGTCGCGTTCGGTGACCGCGACGCCCTCATAGATGCCGAGCAGATCGAGAGAGCCGTCTTCGGGACGGTCCTCAACAACGAAGACCAGGTTGTCGAGCCCGTCGACCATGTCGTCGGGCAAGCGGTCGAGTTCGTCGACGACGAGTTCCTCGAACTGCTCTGCCTTCATCTCCATCACGCGGAACCCCTTAGTCGCGGGTGGAGACGAACAACGGAGAATATTGGGGTGAACGACGGGACTCGAACCCGCGACATCCGGCACCACAAGCCAGCGCTCTACCAACTGAGCTACGCCCACCATGCGTTAGCGGGTCGCCCCGCATAACAACCTGACGATTCTATACCAAGCGGGGAGCGAACTCTTCGACCACCGCCGCCGACACGGCCTGGACCTGCTCGGTGCTCGGCCCGGGAGGAGCCACGAAAGCCGCCTTGCGGTAGTAGTCGAGCTCTCGGATCGATTCGAGAATGTCCGCGAGCGCACGGTGTCCGCCGGCCTTCGCGGGAGCATTGAAGTAGATGCGGGGGAACCAGCGTCTGGCGAGCTCCTTGATCGACGAGACGTCCACGCTGCGGTAGTGCAGGTAGTTGTCGACCCGCGGCATGTATTTCGCGAGGAATGAACGGTCGGTGCCGATGGTGTTGCCCGCAAGCGGAGCTTGACCTGCTCCCGGTACGAAACGCTGAATGTACTCGAGGACCGCGAACTCGGCGTCGGCGAGGCTCACGCCGCCCGAAATCTCGTCGATGAGACCGGAGTCGGTGTGCATCGCGGTGACCATCTCGTTCATGTTCGCGAGCGCCGACTCGTCGGGCTTGATCACGAGACTGAGGCCCGGGTCTACAGGGATGAGATCGTAGTCGGTGATGACGACCGCGACTTCGATGAGCTCATCGATCGCGAGGTCCAACCCCGTCATCTCGCAGTCGATCCAGACCAGTCTCTCGTTACCGTTAGCCACCCCGCGAGTCTACCGGCGGCCCCTGACGCTGCCGCCGCTGGGGTCGGCGGGATGGTTAGGCTTTCGCCGTGACGACTTTCGCCGCTGTCCTCCTGCTTGTCACCGCGATTTGGAGTTTCCTCGTCTGGCCGGCGTTCCTTCGCCGCGTGCTCCGCGACCCGCGTGCCAGGGATGAGGCAGGCAAGGCGACCAAGTTCCTGACCGTCCACGTCGTGCTCGTCAGCATCTCGCTGCTACTCGCCGCCGCGTGCGCGGTCACCGGAATCATGTTGCTGATTTCAGGCGCCTAGTCGTGTACATCGGGGTACCACCCCACTGTGCCCCGAGCAGGACTCGATCCCCGACGCTTAACGCATCGTGGGCCCACTGCTGCGAACACTGTCGAGAAGCGGCTCGGGACCCATCGGGGTTTCACCCCCACTGTGCCCCGAGCAGGACTCGAACCTGCAACCTACGGATTAGAAGGCCGTTGCTCTATCCATTGAGCTATCGGGGCGCGGTTGTCGATTGTACCGAGGGGCGGGCGTCGCGCTGACGCGCGTCACCCGCCGAGCAGAACTCGATCCCCGCCGCTGAAGGCGGCGTGGGCCCTCTGCAACCTACGGATTAGAAGGCCGTTGCTCTATCCATTGAGCTATCGGGGCGCGGTTGTCGATTGTACCGAGGGGCGAGCGTCGCGCTGACGCGCGCCGCCCGCCCCTCGATACTCAGGCCTCGCGCAACGCCTCGGCAGGCGGTACCTTGCTGGCTCGGCGCCCGGGGGCGAGCGACGCGACTGCGCCGAACAGGAGTCCACCGGCCACGATCGCGACAACGAA